>Ga0207684_10000279_pt1 | contig 74399 bp, 82 predicted proteins | sample KBSK5501metaG_FD_184342 | JGI IMG/M metagenome (GOLD analysis project Ga0207684, IMG submission 184342) | Corn, switchgrass and miscanthus rhizosphere microbial communities from Kellogg Biological Station, Michigan, USA - KBS K5-50-1 metaG... | ecosystem: Host-associated > Plants > Roots >...
TCGGCCGGCGCGCTCGCGGTGCGCGGCTCCGCCGGTGCGGGCTCGGTCGTCTTGGGCAGCGTCACAGATGGCGGTGGGTCGGGGCGGGATGGAATCGACGCCGACGGCGGCGGCGGTTCGGCGACCGGCGCCGGCCGCGCCGACAGCTCACGGCTCGGGTGCGCGGGGGACTCCGCGGTCTGTCGCGCTCGCCCCGAGGTGATCCACAGCGCCAACGCAACATTCGAGATGGCGAGCGCGATGCACGTAGCCGCCAGCACGCCGATCAGGAGCCGGCGGGTTTGCTCCGTCTGCTCCCTTCGCTCACGGATATAATCTTCGAAGTCCTCTCTCATCGCGAATGGAGGGCATGCAATAATCCCACCACCGAGATGCTGAATCTGCCGATCAAACGTGCCTCGATCACGCTGTTGGCGGTCATCATCTTCGTCTTCTCTATGGCCGGGGCCACGTCGTCGCAGGAGCTCATGCCCGAAGAGCGGCGGACGATCGATATCTTTCGCCGCGCGAGGCCATCGGTCGTCTTCATCACGAGCGTCGCGCTGCGGCGCGACCTCTTCACCCTCGATGTGCAACAGATTCCATCGGGCACGGGGAGCGGCTTCGTCTGGGACCGTGAGGGCCACGTGGTGACGAACTTTCACGTGATCCAGCAAGGCGATGCATTTTCGGTCACGCTGGCCGACCAGTCCGAATGGGATGCGCGCGTGATCGGCACCGCGCCGGACAAGGATCTCGCGGTGCTGAAGATCCGCGCGCCACGCGAGCGTCTCACCCCGCTGATGCCCGGCACGTCGCGCACGCTGCTCGTCGGCCAGCACGTCTACGCCGTCGGCAACCCGTTCGGGCTCGATCACTCGCTCACCACGGGCGTCGTGAGCGCGCTCGGTCGCGAGCTGCGCTCGCCGAGCGGCCGGCGCATCCGCGACGTCATCCAGACCGATGCCGCGATCAACCCGGGAAACTCCGGCGGCCCACTGCTCGACTCCGGCGGCCGTCTCATCGGCGTGAGCACCGCGATCTTCAGCCCCACGGGCGCGTCGGCGGGCATCGGCTTCGCCGTGCCCGTCGACGCCGTCACGCGGCTCGTGCCGCAGCTCATCACGCGCGGTCGGGCGATCGTGGCGGGCATCGGCGCGACGTTCATCCCCGAGCGCTTCAACGCCGCCGTCGGGGTCAAGGAGGGGGTGGCCGTCGCCGACGTCCAGCCCGATGGCCCCGCCGCCAAGGCCGGGCTGACCGGCGCGCACCTCACGCGCTCGCGGCGCGTCGTGCTGGGCGATCGCATCGTGGCGGTGGACGGCAGGCCCGTTCGCTCCGAGGATGACCTGCGCGACGCCTTCGAGGCGGCCGGCGTCGGCGCCATCGTCACGCTGACCGTGGTACACCAGACGGTGCGGCGCGACGTACGCCTTTCGCTCGCGCAGGATTAGGAGGACCGTCATGCAGGCCGTCAAGGATTCGAGCGCGCTCTACGAAGTCGAGCGCCGCGCGCGGCACGCGGAGCGGCCGGGCTTCCGCATCAACGAGCTGCAGATCTCGTCGACGCAGCAGGTGCCGTGGCATTTCCACACCAACACCCAGGACACGTTCTACGTCCTCGAGGGCGAGCTGCGGATCTTTCTCCGCGATCCCAAGGAAGACGTGCGACTGCGGCCCGGCGAGACCTACGCCGTGCGGCCCGGCCGGCCGCACCTCGTCACCAACGCGGGCCAGACGTCGGCGACGTTTCTGGTGTTGCAGGGGATCGGCGAGTACGACTACGTCCCGCTGACCTGACCGGTCAGCGGAGCTCGCGGAAGAACGCGCGCACGTCCTCGGCGAGAGCGTCGGGGGCTTCGAGAGCGGCGAAGTGGCCGCCGCGCTTCATCTCGGTCCACCGCCGGAGGTTCGTGTACACGCGCGACACCCACGCGCGCGGCGGATGCAGGATCTCCTTGGGGAAGCTCGCGTAGGCGGTTGGCGCCGTGACGGGCCGCTGCGCGGTGATCGGCCACGGCGCGTGGTTGCGCGCGTAGTACGGCCAGAACGACGAATTGATGGCGCCCGTGACCCAGTAGAGCATCACGTTCGTCAGCAGCGTGTCGCGGTCGATCACGCGCTCGACGTCCCCGTCGCAATCGCTCCACGTTCGAAACTTCTCCATGATCCACGCGGCGAGTCCCACCGGCGAGTCCGTCAGCGCGTAGGCGAGTGTCTGCGGCTTCGTGCCCTGGATCGCCTGGTATCCGGTCTCCTCGCGCAGCCAGTGGTCGAGCTCTTCCAGATATGCGCGCTCGTCCGGCGCGAGCGTCGCCGATGCCGCGCCGCGGTCGCGCGGCACCGCGAGGAGGTTGACGTGGATGCCGATCATCCGGTCCGCATGTGCGGCGCCGAGATACGACGTCACGAACGCGCCCCAGTCGCCGCCCTGAGCGGCGAAGCGCTCGTAGCCGAGCACGTCGGTCATGAGCGTCGCAAACAGATCGGCCATCTGCGGCACGCTGAACCGCGTCTGGTTCGGCCGAAACGAGAACGCATAGCCCGGCAGCGACGGCGCCACGACGGTGAAGGCGTCGGCGGGGTCACCACCGAAGCGTCCCGGATCGGTCAGCATCGGAATCAGACGCCGGAACTCCACGATCGAGCCCGGCCAGCCGTGCGAGAGCAGCAGCGGCATCGGGCGTGGCCCGACACCGGGCTCGTGGATGAAGTGCACGTCGATGCCGCCCAACGGCACCGTGAACTGGCGGCGGCTGTTGAGCTCGGCCTCCCGGGCGCGCCAGTCGTAGCCGTCGCGCCAGTACGCCACGAGCGATTTCATGTAGGCCAGGTCGGTGCCGTAGCGCCACGGCTCGCCGACGATCTCGTCGGGCCACCGCACGCGATCCAGGCGGGCGCGCAGGTCGTCGAGCACGGGGTCGGGAACTCGGATCGTGAACGGGCGGGGAGCGGTCACGGGCGGATTATAGACGTGGGGGACCCGGAATGGTCCCCCACGTCAACACCGCTATTTGGTCATCGTGCAGGTGCCGAAGTTCGTTCCGGTCCCCGCGGCGTAGGCGCCCTGACACCACGGGGTGAGGACGGCCGCCGGTAGCGCGGCGGGAGCCACGACCACGGGAGCGGGGCCGAGTACGACCTCCGAGTTCACCTGGCGCGCGAGGGCCAGATGATCTTGCAGCATCGGCAGCGATCGCGCCGCCCACGCCTTGATGTCCGGATCCGCCGAGACCTCCGCGGCGCGCTCGAAGAGCGCGACGTCCTCGGTGTGATCCCGCACCATCTCCGACATGTAGGCGCGGTCGAAGTCGGCGCCGCTGAGCCCGCTCAGCCGATCGCGCATGGCCTGCTGCGAGGGCTCGAGGGCGGTCGGCAGCGCGAGGCCCTTGCTCCTGGCGAGGGCTGCCAGCTCCGCGGTGCCACGGCTGTGGTCCGTCACCATGCGCTCGCCGAAGGAACGCACGGACGGACGGGCCGCCCGCGCTGTGGCGATGCGCCCGAGCGCGACCTCGGTGACGCCGCCGGTTGCGGCTTTGTTGATGAAGTCACGATCCGCGTCGTTCACGACCTGGACTTGGGCCGCCGCCGGACCGCTCAGAGCGAGCAGCGCCACGGCGATAAGGCTGATGACGGTCAGCGCTTTCATGAAGACTCCTCCTCCGGGGGACACCCCGACTGGGCTCGGCCGCCGCAAGACGAGTGCCACCGAGGTGCGGTACAGTGGCGCCGGGCCTTTCGGCCCGAAGGAGACACCAGCGTGCGAGAGAACCGACTCAAGACCACATGGAAGCGTGGCGAAACGGTCGTCAACGGCTGGCTGTCGATTCCCACGGCCTTCACGGCGGAGGTCATGGCGCATCAGGGCTTCGACTCGCTGACCGTCGACATGCAGCACGGCGTGGTCGATTACCAGGCCGCCGTTTCTATGTTTCAAGGTATCTCGACGACCGGCGTGGTGCCACTCGCGCGGGTGCCGTGGAACGATCCGGCGTACTTGATGAAGATCCTCGACGCCGGCGCCTACGGCGTCATCTGCCCGATGATCAACACGCGCGCGCAGGCGGAGGCGCTGGTGGCGGCGTGCAAGTATCCGCCGCGCGGCTATCGCTCGTTCGGTCCGGTGCGTGCGTCGATCTACGCCGGCAGTGACTACGTGGAGCACGCCAACGACGACATCGTGATCATGCCGATGATCGAGACCGCGGAGGCGCTCAAGAACCTCGACGCGATTCTCTCGACGCCGGGCGTGGACGCGGTCTACGTCGGTCCTTCCGATCTGAGCCTGGCGCTCGGCTGCAAGCCGCGGCTCGACCAGACCGACGCACCGGTGGTGGAAGCGCAGCAGCAGATCGTCGACGCATGCAAGCGTCACGGCGTGGTCGCAGGCATCCACAACGCCACCGCCGTCTATTCGCTCAAGATGATCGCCGCCGGCTATCGCTTCGTGACCCTGGCCAGCGACTCCCGCCATCTCGCCCTGAAGGCGGCGGAGGAAGTCTCGGCCGTTCGCAAGGGCGCGGGCGGCGGCGTGGTGCCTGCCTACTAGATGAGGGGCCCCGACATGGCCCCTCAAACTCCCCCGCGTTCGGAGCACGCCGGCAAAGCCGGCGCGCTCCTCTATGACGGACTGCGCGCGACAGCTGTGAGGCATCTCGATGGATTCGAGCGGCGGGCGCTGCCGGCCGATGGGCGTCGGCCCGCGGCGGTCGCCGTGGTGCTGCTGGGCGACGAGGCCGGACGCGCGTGCTTTCTGCTCACGCGGCGCGCCGCGGGTCTGCGCCAGCATGCGCGCCAGTGGGCGTTGCCGGGCGGCCGGCTCGAGCCCGGCGAGTCGGCGGTCGAGGCCGCGCGCCGTGAGCTGTCCGAGGAGGTCGGTCTCGCCCTCGAGACCGACGCAGCGCTCGGTCTTCTCGACGACTATCCGACGCGCTCGGGCTTTCTGATCACGCCGGTGGTGTTCTGGGGCGGGCTCGATCCCATGCTGGTGCCGAATCCCGACGAGGTCGCGTCGGTGCATCGCGTGCCGCTCGACGACCTCGATCATCCCGACGTGCCGCGGCTCGTGACGATTCCCGAGAGCGACCGGCCGGTCATTCAAGTTCCACTGCTGTCGACGCTCGTGCACGCGCCGACGGCCGCCGTCGTCTACCAACTGCGCGAGGTCGTGATGCACGGCCGGCCGACGCGCGTCGATCACTTCGAGCAGCCCGTCTGGGCGTGGGGGTAATGGGGATGTTCACGCTCATCGAGCAGGATGGCGCGCGCGACGTGGCGGCGCGGGTGGAAGGTGGCCGGGTGCTGCTGTCGGCGGAGGCGTTGCGCGAGGCGCTGGGCTGGGAGCTGCATGAGGGGACGCTCTGCAACGACGCGATGTGCGTGCCGCTGCCCGCGGGCTCGCGACTTGGCGAGGGTGGCGTCTTCGATCTCGCCGAGGTGGCCGCGACACTCGATCGCCCGCTGGCGTTCGACGCCGATGCGCATGCGGCCTTCCTCGGCGTCTCGGCCGGCGAGCGTGCACAGGCGCTCGGCAGCCTCATGGCCCCGGACTTCACGCTGCCGGATCTGGCGGGGCAGCCGCACACGCTGTCGTCCTACCGCGGCAAGAAGGTCTTCATGGTGGCGTGGGCGTCGTGGTGAGGCTGCCGGCTCGACCTGCCCGTGTGGCAGGCGCTCTACGAGGAGCTGCGCGGCCGTAATTTCGTCGTCATCGCCATCGCGCTCGACAAGAGCGCGGAGGACGCGCGCCCCTGGATCGAGAAGGCGGCGCCGACGTATCCGGTGCTGATCGACACCCAGCACGTGGTCGCCGACCTCTACAACATCGTGAACGTGCCCACCGCGCTCTGGATCGATGAGCGCGGGCGCATCGTCCGCCCCAACGACGTCGTGTTCGGCACCGATACGTTCAAGCACATCACCCAGCTCGAATCGGCCCGGCCGCTCGCCGCCGTGCGCGCGTGGGCGCGCGGCGAGACCACGGGCTTCGCGGCGGCCGAGGCGCGGACGCTGCAGACGCTGCCGACCGCGCAGGACCAGCAGGCGCGCGCGGAGTTCGGCCTGGCTGAGTGGCTGGCGCGCCAAGGCCGGGCCGAAGCGGCCGAGCGCCACTTCGTTCGTGCCGGCGAGCTGGCGCCGCACGACTTCACGATCCGGCGCGGCTCCATGCCCATCCGCGGCATCGATCCGATGGGTCCGCAATTCCGCGAGATGATCCAGGCCTGGGGAGCCGCGGGCCGGCCGTACTATCGGCCGCTGCCGGACACGCGTGGCTAAGACCGTCCTCGTCGTGTGCCAGGCCAACACGTGTCGCAGCGTGATGGCGCAGGCGCTGTTGGAGAAGATGCTCGCCGAGCGCGGCCTCGATCACCGCATCCGCGTGCGGTCCGGCGGCATCGGCCCGCACGCGCGTGACGGCATGATCGCCTCGCTCGACGCGCGGCTCGTCCTGCGCGAGGAGGGCATCCGGCTCGCCGAGGACACGATCGTCTCCACCGATCTCAACGCGCACGGCGAGCTCCTCGCGACGGCCGACCTCATCCTCACCATGACCGACGAGCAGAAGCGCGTCGTGCGCGATCGCCTCGACGGCGCGGGCGGCGCCGTCTACACGCTCGGCGAGTTCGCCGGCGACGACGGAGACATCCGCGACCCCGTCGGCCAGGACGAGACGCGCTACCGCGCCACGCGCGACGAGATCAAGCGACGGCTCGAGGGTTCCCTGGAGCGGTTGCTGCGGCTCCTCGGCTGATCGGCCGACGCGCGTTCGTCGCCGGCCTGGGCGCCAGCCTCGTCGCGCGCGCGCGAGTCGTCGCCGCCGCGCCGCCGCGCGTCGGTGTCCTCACCGATTCGATTCCGCTCGCCGCGATCCTGCAGCAGGGGCTCACCGATGCGGGCTGGGAGGCCGGCGAGGACGTGAGCGTGATGCGCCGCGGCGCCGGCGCCGATGGCTGGCGGTCGGCCGCCCGCGGCCTGGCCGCATCGCGCGTCAGCGTGATCGTCGCCGGCGATCACGCGGCGATGGTCGCGGCGCGTGAGGCCAGCAACGTGATTCCGATCGTCGCCATCGACTTCGAGCGCGATCCCGTCGCGGGCGGCTTCGTGCAGAGCCTGGCGCATCCGGGCGGCAACGTCACCGGTCTCTTCTGCGACTTCGGCGATGCGATGGCCCAGGTGGCTCGCGCGCTGCGCGACGCCGTGCCCGACCGCCGCCAGATGATCGCGTTGACCGACGGTGACGCGACCGAGGCGCAGGTGCGCGCGCTGCGCGGGATTCGCGACACCCTCGGCCTCGGCGTGGACACACTCGATCTCGGCGTCGCGCCGGACAATGCGGTGATCGATCGCATCGCGGCCTCGCGCGCCGCCCTCCTCGTGCTCGCATCGTCGCGGCTGCAGGCCGGCGCCGCGCGGTTGGCCAAGCGCGCGATGCTGCGCAAGCTCCCGTCGGCCGGGGCGTTCGTGCGCTACGCGCAGGCGGGCGGCCTGCTCGCGCGCGGGCCGAGCCTGGCTGACGCGTTCCGTCGCGCTGCCGCGACGGTGGACCGGTTGCTGCGGGGTGCTCACGCCGCCGAGATCGCGGTCGAGCGTCCTCCGCGCTTCGAGCTGGTGGTCAATGCCAAGACGGCGGCCACGCTCGACATGGCGTTGCCGCCGAATCTGTTATCGAACGCCGACCACATTATTCGTTGAGTTGGGGGACCCCTGCGGCTTCCCCCAAACCCCCTCGTTTACGCGTGGGCAGTCACCGGTTCCCCCGACCTCGTTGATTGGGGGGACCCGTTCCGCTTCCCCCCAACCCCCCCTCGTTTACGCGTGGACAGTCACCGGTTCCCCCGACCTCGCTGATTGGGGGGACCCGTTCCGCTTCCCCCCAAACCCCCCTCATTCGCGCGTGGGCAGTCACCGGTCTCCCAAACCCAGGGCGGTCGGCGTGGCGAGCTCCAGCTCCGCGAGCACGCCGTAGTGATCTGAGGGCCAGAGGGTGGACCCGTCGGGGCGCCGCGCTGGGGTGTCGAGGATGACGCGGCTGTCGCGCACGTGCGGCGCGGCGGTGCCGTTGGGCACGACGAAGATATAGTCGACGCGCCGGGTGACGGTGGGCGCCGCAGAGCCCGGCTGTTGCCACACCGTGGCGCCTCGCGCGCCGGGCTGCCCCGCGCGAAACGCGTCGACGAAGCCGTGCTCGCGGCCGAGCTCGACCATCCAGTCCGCGGTGTCGGCGGCATTGAAGTCACCCATCACGAGCGCAGGAAGGGCGCCGCGGCGCGCGCCGACGATCTCCGCGACGCGACGCACCTGACACGCGTCGTGACCCGTGTGTGTGGAGAACACGTCGAGTGCCCCGCGGGGCGTCTGGACGGTCGCGCGCAGGAGCACGCGTGGATCGTAAAAGCGCCGGCAGCGCGGCAGCTCGACGACTTCGGTTTCGATGATGGGAAATCGGCTGAGCACCGCCGGGCCCTCCTCGAAGTTGATCCCCCACACGATGAGGCCGTCGAGCCAACCGAGGCCGAAGACCCGGCGCGTGGCCGAAGCATGCGCCCAGTACAGGCCGAGCGCGGTCCCCAGGCGCGCCGCGACATTGCCACGGCCGCGCGCGATGGAGGCCTCCTGCAGGCCGACGACGTCCGGGGCCAGCGCCTGGAGCTCGCGCGTGACCATCGCCAGGCGCTCCTCGAGGTGCTCGCCAGTGCCGCGCCAACCCGAGGACGGCCCGCCGTGCAGCAGGTTGAAGGTGACGACGCGCAGCGCGGCCTGCGACTCCTCCCCGGCGGCGGCGCCGGGGAGAATGGCCAACAGCAGTGTGGCGACTAGGAGAGCGGGTAACGAAATGGCGCCCACCCGATCCCCTGGATGGGCGTCGGCGTATAGGCTTTCGCCGTCTTCGCCGCAGGCTTCGGAGTGGTCTTCGCCGCTTTCGTTTTCGTCGGCTTCTTCGAGCGCGCTCGCTTTTTCATGGCGCGCAATTTACAGTAACCCTCACATGGCGGTCAAACGAGCGCGGCTCTCCAAGCGCGTCGCGAGGCTCCTCGGTGCCGAGCGCGTGTGCCGCGTGGCCACCGTCGGTGAGGCCGGCACGCCGCATCTCGTTCCTGTCTGCCACGCCGTCGTCGGCGACCGCGTGTACTTCGCGTCCGGCAGCGACGGGCGCAAGGTTCTCAACCTCCAACAGAACCCACGCGTCGCCGTCACCGTCGACCTCTATGCCGAGGATTGGTCGCACCTCAAGGGCGTGATGGTGCAGGGCAGCGCGAAGCTCGTGCGGCGCGGTCCCGCCTTCACGCGGGCGCGCAAGCGACTGTACGCGAAATACCCACAGTATTCGCGCGAGGCGGCCATCTCGGTCGCCGACTCGGTGATCGTGGAGGTCACCCCCACGCACGTCTTCACCTGGGGTCTCGACTGACCGCTCCCCCGCGAGAGGTTCGTCGCTGGCAGCCGCCGGCGCCGCCGCGGCAGCCGGTGCGGCGAGTGGTCAGGTGGTACGAACGGCCCGTTGTCTGGTGGCGCCGTCATCCGTGGATTCCCGTGTGGGTCGCGGTCGCTCTCACGCCGGCTGCGCTGCTCTCTCTACGGCTCGTCGACGACAGCGCCATTGCCCTTCTCGTGCAGCCGATCCTCGCCGTGATGACCGTCCTGTTCCTCGTCATCGTCGCGGCGGCCGTGCGCACGAGCGCGCCGCGCTCGCTGCCCCGCACGCTCCTCGCAGGCGGCGGCGCGCTGCTCGCCGCGGCCCTGCTCGTGCTCCCGATGACGCAGGTCATCGGCCACCGCCCATGTCCCGATCGGATGGGGTCGGATCGCGGACTGCACGTCTCTACGCAGATGTTGGACGCGTGGCGCAGCAGCGGGGGACCGCCTGCCCACGTGTGGATGACCACCGGCCTCGCGGATGGATGGCGGACGCGCGTGCGTGGCCTCGCCCTGCTCGACTACAAGCTCGAGGACTCCGGCTGCTGGGAGCGGCTGGCGCCGGTCACGACGAGCCAGACGTGGCACGAGTACCGCGTAACCGTACGCCGCGGCGACGGCGATCGGTTCTCGAAGATCGTCACCGTGCACACCCGTGCCGCGCGCGACGGCTGGAGGATCGCCGACATCGAAGGGCCCGAACCCTAGGGGTGGCTACGACCCGGCACGCGCGAGCCGGCGCAGCGGCGCGCCGGTGAGTCGCGTGAGGATCCACTCGCGGCGCAGTCCCGCGCCGAGCCGCCGGTAGAAGCGGATCGACGGCGTGTTCCAGTCGAGCACCGCCCACTCCATGCGCCCGCAGCCGCGGCGCACCGCGATGCGCGCGAGCGCGCGTAGCAAGGCCCGGCCGGCGCCGGCGCCGCGCGCCTCGGGCGTCACGAAGAGATCTTCCAGGTAGAGCGTCGGCCGGCCGAGAAACGTCGAGTACGTGAAAAAGTAGAGCGCCAGGCCGATAGGGCGGCCGTCGCGCCGGCAGATCAGCGTCTCGAAGTACGGACGACGACCGAAGCCGTGCCGACGGATGTCCGCCGGCGCGATGCTGCACTCACGCTCCAGCCGCTCGTAGCGTGCGAGCCCGCGGATCAGCTCGCAGATCGCCGCCGCGTCGCGCGCGGTGCCGCGCCCGATGGTGAGGCGGCCGCGACGCCGCCGGGCCAGGGCCACTCAGGCCCCGGCGATCTGCACGAGCAGCTCGGTGTAGGCGCGCGCGCCTTCGCGCAGGTTTTCGAGCGAGATGCGCTCGTCGTTGCCGTGCACGCGGCCCCATTCCTCCTCGTCGAGGATGAACGGGCTCCAGCCATAGGCCTGCAGCCCCATACGCCGGAACACCCAGCTGTCGGTGAACGCCACGAGGATCTCCGGAGCGACGACCACGCCGGGCGCGCGACGTGCCAGCGTATCGGCCAGCGCCTTGTACATTTCCGTGTCGGGCGGCGAGAGGTTCGGCACCTTCGGCTCGCGGGCGAACTCCACGCGCACGTGATCGTCGTCGACGGCGCGTGTGACCCAGTCGCGCAGCTCGTCCGGATCGTCGCCGGCCAGCACGCGGCAGTCGATATCGGCCACCGCCTCGGGCGGGATGACGTTGAGCTTTTGACTGGCGCGCAGCATGTTGACGGCGAAGGTCGTGCGAACCATCGCCGCCCAGTCACGACGCGCGAGGAAGCGCGCCCGAAAGGCCGGATCGCGCAGCGAACCCGCGAGGTCCTCGAAGCCGCGCGCCTCCTCCGCGGGCAGCACGCGGGCGAGCGCACGAAAATACTCCTGCACCTCGGGCAGCACGCGCGGCGCGCGCTCGGCCGCGAGCAGCCGCGCGAGCGCTCGGATCAGGCGGTGGGGCGCCGTGTCGGGCCACGGCATCGAGCCGTGGCCTGGCGTGTCGCGTGCGGTGATGCACAGCGGGAGGCCTGTCTTCTCGGAGATGATGATGTGCGCGAAGGGCGCGCGCTTGTGCGGGTCGATCTCGATCCCGCCAAGCTCGGAGAGCGCGTACTCCGCGCCGGCGAGCCAGTCCGGATGCGTGCTCGCGATGTACTGCGCCCCGAATGCGCTGCCCGCTTCCTCGTCGGCCGTCGCGAGAAAGATGAGATCGCGCTTGAGGCGCGCGCCGGCCCGCTTGAGGGCGAGCACCGCGGCGAGCTGCAGGATGCCGGTGGACTTCATGTCGATCGCGCCGCGTCCATACAGGAAGCCGTCCCTGACCTCGCCGCCGAAGGGATCGACGGTCCAGAAGCGGCGGTCGGCGTACACGACGTCGATGTGGTGGTGCAGCACGATCGCCCCGAGCGAGCCGTCGCCGCGCAAGCGGGCGACGAGGTTCGCGCGGCCCGGTGCGGCTTCCACGGTGTGGCTCTCGAGCCCCGCGTGCGCGAGCACGTCGGCCAGGAAGCGCGCGCCGGCCGCCTCGTTGCCGGGCGGGTTCGTCGTGTCGATCGCGAGATACGCGCGGAGCAGCTCGATGGCCTCCTCGCCGACGGCGCGCCAGTCCCGGACGACGGAGGCCATGGTCTTACTCGGCGCGCGAAGAGCGGCGCGGAGACGGCTCGCCGATGTGCACGTGCGCGCCCGTCGACTCGCCGGCGATGGGGCCGCGGAAGGCCAAGAACGACATGCCCTGCGCGCGCAGCCACGCCATGAGCGCCTGGCCCTCGGAGCTATCGGGATGCACGGCGACGTCGAGGGCATTGCGGTGATCGAAGCCGAGACGGTCGTGCACCGCCGTCTGGCCGAGCGCGCTCACGGGCAGCGCGCGGTGGAAGCGCTCCGCAAAGAAGCGCTCGAGGCTCGGCAGCGACCACGGCCGAGCCCCGTGGAAGCGCAGCAGCGTGGGCGTGACGGTGAGCACCCCCGGCCGGGCGGGTGGCAGCGACGCAAGCACGGCGGCGGCCTCGGCCTCCGCCACCATCCGCTCGGCCTCCCCGATCTCGGCCTGCGTCGATGCAAGCGCCGCCTGCGCGGTCGCCAGCGCCTGTTCAGCGACTTCTATTTCGCGACGGGCGACGAGCCCCTGCTCGGCGAGCTGCTGGCGGGTCGCGAGCGTCTCGCGCGCTCGGGCCACCGCCGCCTCGCGGAAAGGCAGGAGGTTGGCAAGGCTGACCCGGTACTCGCGGACCGCCTCGGCCAGCTCCGAGGGGACCGCCGCCGGCGTCGCCCGCAGAGGGGCCAGGGCCACTGCCAGCAGCACCAACGCGCAGGCGATCCGCGATCGGCTCATCGCGCGTCATAGTACCCCGTGTGTCACTTGACCTGAGGGCGCGAGGGCCCGCACAGTGGCGAGGTGACGCGCCTGGTGCTGCCGGACGACGTCGTCTTCACCTGCCAGCAGTCCGGCGCCTGCTGTCGCAACGATTGGCTCATCGGGGTCGAAGAGTCGGCCCGTGAGCGCCTCGAGGCGCTCGATTGGACCCGCCTGCCGCCACCGCTGCCGCCGGGGCCGAAATTCCGCGCGTTGCCGTTTGTGCTGCCCGGCGGAGAGCGCGCGACGTTCGCCCGCCGCCCGGACGGCGCCTGCGTGTTTCTCGAGCCGGACGAGCGCTGTGGGATCCACACGCGCCTGGGGGCCCGCGGCAAGCCGCAGGTCTGTCGCGAGTTCCCGTACTCGTTCGTCGATACACCGGACGGCGTCGCGGTCGGCCTCTCGTTCGCGTGCACGGCCGTCCGCGCGCACCAGGGACGAGCCCTTGCCGAGCAGCAGGCGGAGATCCGCGAGGTGCTCGCCGGCAGTACGCGCGTGCGGCGGCTGCCCGAGCCGCTCGTGCTGTACTCGTCCGTGGACATGACGTGGGCGCAGTATCGGCCCCTCGAGAAAGCCTTGCTCGCGTTGCTCGGGCACCCGGAGTGCACGCTGCCGACGGCGCTGCTGGCGGGCAGCGTGCTCATCAGCCTCTGCGTCGGGCTCTCCCAGGTGGAAGCGAGGGCGCGGCGCGAAGGACGCGCGCCGACGGAGACGCTCGTCGGCGGGCTCGCCCAGCTCGAGGCCGATCACTATCGCCGCGTGATCGAGGTCGCGGCGCAGGCGCGCTACCCGCGGCGGCCGCGCCTGACGCCGCTGGCGCCCCTCTATACGTGGCTCGAGTTCTCGCGCCGGCATCCGTCACGACTGGGGCTGGTATGGGCGCTCTACCGCAACTTCTTTCGCTTCCGCCGCGGCCGGGGTCGGCTGCCCGACTGGATCACCGGGGGCGCGCCCTTCGAGATCGGGGCGGTGCAGGCCGTGGCCTTCGACGCCGCCGCGCCGGAGATCGGCGCGTTCCTTCGCGAGTACTGGTCTCACGTCGTCTTCCGCAAGACGCTGACGCCGCTGCACGGCGTCTTCCGCGGCTACCAGACCATGCTCGCGCTCTACGCCTTCACGAAGTGGGCGGCCAAGCTCAGCGCGCTCCGCGGCGGCCGAGCCTCCGTGACGATCGGCGACGTGAAGGAGGCGGTACGTCTCATCGAGCAGCGATTCGTGCTGCACGCGCGCTTCGCCGACGTCTTCACGCTCAGTCCCGTGCTGACCGTGATGGCCGACCGGCTCTTTCAGGATCCAGCCTTCGTCCGGGGGGCGGTCCTGGAGCCGGAACGCCTCTAAGCCGCCGATTCCGCTAAATTCCTTGACCTCGCTCGCCGCCACGCCTTAGGGTGGTTGAGTCCCCTGTCTTCCGCGCCCGGGGCCGGCCCGGTGGATCCCCAGACGGAGCGATACATGGCCAGGCTCGACGCCTTCTTCAAGCTCATGTTCGACTCGGGCGCCTCCGACCTGCACATCACCTCGGGACAGCCGCCGATCCTGCGTGTGCACGGTGAGCTCGAGCGCGTCAAGTACGACCCGCTCGACGACGAGACGTTGCGCGCGATGCTCTACGAGATCGCGCCCGAGCAGCGGATCAAGACGTTCGAAGAAACGGGCGACGTCGACTTCGGCTACGAGATTCCGGGCGTGGCGCGCTTCCGCGCCAACTATTTCATGCAGAAGTACGGCTGCGGCGCCGTGTTCCGCCAGATCCCCACCAAAGTTCTCACGGCCGACGACCTCGGGCTGCCGCCGATCCTCAAGAAGTCCGCGATGCTTCCCAAGGGCCTCGTGCTCGCCACGGGCCCCACCGGATCGGGCAAGTCCACGACGCTGGCCGCGATCGTCGACCACGCGAACAAGCACCGCAAGGATCACATCGTCACCATCGAGGACCCGATCGAGTTCGTGCACCAGAGCCAGGGCTGCCTCGTGAACCACCGGGAAGTGGGCTCGCACACCCGATCATTCGCGGCGGCCCTGCGTGGCGCTCTCCGTGAGGATCCGGACATCATCCTCGTCGGTGAAATGCGGGACCTCGAGACGATCCGCCTGGCGCTCGAGGCGGCCAACACCGGTCACCTCGTGCTCGGGACCCTGCACACCACGAACGCGGCCAAGACCATCGACCGCATCATCGAGGTGTTTCCGGCGGAAGAGCAGGCGCAGGTGCGCAACGGTCTGTCGACCGGCCTCAAGCTCGTGGTCGCGCAGAACCTCTTCCGTCGCGTCGACAAGAAGGGCCGCTGCGCGGCCCTCGAGATCCTCGTGTGCACGGCCGCCGTGGGCAACCTGATCCGCGAGGGCAAGACGGTGCAGATTCCCTCGGCGATCCAGACGGGCAAGCAGTACGGCATGCAAACCCTCGACGACGCCATCATGGCGGTGCTGCAGAAGGGCTGGATCAGCGCGGAGGAGGCCTACGACAAGGGCATCGACAAGTCGAAGTTCCGGCCCCTGCTCAAGACGCCGCCCGACGAGCTGAGCCAGTAAGGAGCAGCCATGCGCAAATCCGAGATCGACGACCTGCTGGGGCTGATGCTGGAGTCGTACGACAACGTCTCGGACCTGAACATCACGTGTGACCGTCCGCTGCAGGTCGAGGCCTCCGGCGAGCTGGTTCCCGTTCCCGTCGAGCCGGCGATCGAGAGCCTCACCCCGTTTCAGTCCGAGATCTTCGCGCTGAACCTGATCAACAACGACCGGCGTCTCACCGAGCACCTGCTGCGACAGGGCTCGTGCGACTCGTCGTATTCGCTGCCCGGCAAGGCCCGCTTCCGCGTCAACATCTTCTCCCAGCGCGGCAACTTCTCGGTCGTGCTCCGAAAGCTCGAGACGAAGATCCCCAGCATCGAGGATCTGAAGCTGCCCGAAGCGTTCAAGAAGATGCCGGCCGAAAAGAACGGCCTGATCCTCATCACCGGCGCCACCGGCTCGGGCAAGACCACGTCGCTGGCCGCCCTCCTCAACGAGATCAACGGCACGAAGTCGGTGCACGTCGTGACGCTGGAGGACCCGGTCGAATACGTTCATCCCAATCGCAAGGCCACGTTCAACCAGCGGGAGCTGGGGCTGGACTACGACTCGTTCGCGAGCGGCCTGCGGGCGGCGCTGCGCCAGGCGCCCAAGATCATCCTGGTCGGCGAGATGCGCGATCGCGAGACGGCCGAGCTCGCGCTCAAGGCCTCGGAAACGGGCCATCTCGTGCTCTCCACGCTCCACACGGTCAACGCCGGCCAGGCCGTCGGCCGTATCGTCGGCATGTTCGACCAGGAGGAAGAAAAGCAGATCCGCCAGCGGCTGGCCGAGACCGTCCGCTGGATCGTCGGCCAGCGGCTCGTCCCGAAAGTCGGTGGCGGGCGATGGGCCGTGCACGACATCCTCGCGAACACGATCCGCTCCAACGAGCTCATCATGAACGGCGAACAGGAGGGCAAGAGCTTCTACGACATCCAGGAAGTCGGCGAGCCCTACTTCATGATGACCTTCGACCAGGCGCTCCTGCGCTCCTACGAGCACGGCATCGTCACCGAGGAGACGGCCGTCGCGTACTCCACGCGCAAGGGCGTCGTCCAGCGCGGCATCGACCAGATCAAGCAGAAGCGCGGCGAGAAGACGAGCAACGTCGAGGGGCTTCGGCTCGACTCGGACTACAACCGCAAGATCGGGGTCAAGAGGTAGGCGATGGCCCAAGCGAGTGGCGAGCAGTCCACGTTCGGAACCCAGCGGCTGGTGCTCGTGTGCGAGAACGCGCCCGAGCGGCAGGGGATCATCCAGGCGGCCCTCGAGCAGCTCGGGTACACGATGCTGCCGGCCACCACCGCCGAGGAGGCCGGAGAGCGGCTGCGTCGAACCCCCTTCGAGATCGTGATCGTGGACGAGCGGTTCGAGTCGAGCGGCGTGCTCGACAACACCGTGCTCCGAATACTCAACACGATGCCGATCAGCCTGCGGCGGCAGGTGTTCGTCGTCTTGCTGGGCCGGGAATTCAAGACGTTCGACAACATGATGGCGTTCGCCCGCTCCGTCAACGTGGTCGTGAACCTCAACGACCTGCCGCACCTGCCCGCGATCATCCGCAAGGGCATCGAGGACAACAACGACTTCTACCAGGTCTTCCGGGAGATGCTGATCGAAGTCGGCCGTCGCTGACCCTCGGCGCCCGCGGAGCATGACGGCGTTTGGCCATCAGTGTGAACGCCGGTCGCCAGTCTGAACCGGTCACCACACTTTTCCGCTGTCCACGGGTGCGCCCAGGCCGGCCGGCGTCCGCGGGGCGAGCGCGGTCGTCGGCGCGCGCGCGGCGACCGACCGCGACGCGCGACCCGGTGATTTGTAGCGTCGGCGGCGCGCCTCGCAACGACAGGGAGCGTCATGCGCACCGGTTGCATGCCCGCGTGACGAACTGACTCACTCTCGGCGTCGCGGCCCGCGTTGGAGGTCGGACGCCGGGGGCAACCAGGCCAGCGAAGCATTCGGCCGCGTGGCACCCGCCTCGACGTCCGGCGCGCGAGCGCGTCTCGCGGGCGAGCGCGCCGCGCCGACGCGCGCGCTCGACGGCCCGCCGCCGTTCGGCCCGCGCGTTGCAACGAGTCGCTAGTGATGGAAGCCGTCGCGAACGTCGCCTCTGATGCCGCAGTCACGGACGAGGCCGTCGCGCGGTTCCACCGGCTCGGTTTCATGGTCGTGACGGGCCTCACCACGCCGGACGACCTCGAGGTGGTCTCACGGCTACTGGCCGGCCTGTACCGGCGCTTCGCAGAGCTCATGGATGTGCGGCGCGCGCACGACCTCGGCAGCGAGCAGCACGATGCGCGCCCCATCCTCGAGATCAACCAGACGGTCGACCTCGAGCCGCGGCTGGCCGAGACACTGACGTTCAAGCGGTGCGCGGCGCTGTCCGAGCGCCTGCTCGGCCGCCCCGTCGAGCACCGCTTCGATCACGCGATCTACAAGCCGCCGTTCAACGGCGCCGCCACCTCCTGGCACCAGGACGAAGCCTACGCGCTGGAGCGAAAGATCCTGAGCGCGCATTTCTGGGTGCCGCTGCAGGACGTCACGCGCGACATGGGCTGCATGGAGTTCATTCCGGGCAGTCATCGCGGGGCGCTCGGTCGCCACCACCGGCGTGACCGCCTGCGCGACGCGCATGCGCTCGAGCTCGTGGGACTGGATACCTCCGCGGCCGTGCCGTGCCCGATCCGTGCGGGCGACGCCACCATCCACTTCCCGCGGACGGTGCACTACACCGGACCGAACCGTACCGCCACGCCCCGGCTGGCCTGGGCGCTGGAATTCGGTCCGCGGCGCAGCCTCGGCGTTCGGCTCATGGCCAAGGCGCGGCTCGTCTGGCGGCAGGCGACGCGCTGACGCGCGTCAGCGCTTCTTGAACGGTGACGCTTGCGGCGCGGCCGCGGGCGTGACCTTCGACTCCGGCTTCGTGAGTGTGGGCGTCTTGCGACTCAGCGTCATCGTCAGCTCGTAGGTCTTCTCGGCATTCGGATCCGAGTTGAAGGCGGCGATCCACACCGCGCGGAGCTCTTTGCCGAGCCGCTCGATCTTCGTCCCTCCCGCGCGATGCTTGCGGGGCTCGTCGGGCTTGCCGCTCGCCGGCGCCACCACGATCCAGGCGCGGTCCGTTGCCGCGCCGTTTTCCTTGAGCTTGATCTCGACGTCGGTGGGCTGGGTCAGCTCGTCCGCCTGCAGGCTGAACACGCGCGTCGTCAGCGGTCCCGTCGTCACGCTGAAGGTGTGCGCCGTGAAGCGCTCGGCGGCGTGGGTGAGCGTCCGCGACTCCTCATGGCGGCTGCCGGGTTGCTCGGGGCGGGTCACGACCGTCGTGGCATCATTCGTCTCGGTGATCATGGCCTGCAGCCACAGGCCGGGCTCTGGGAGCGCGTGGCCGAGCACGTCCCGGAGCAGCTCGGGGAACGTCTTGTACAGCCGGCCTTCGGCGACGACGTACAGGTACAGTTCCTGGCCGAGCGGATATGACTCGTCCGCTGCGCGACCGGCGAGCTGGGGATTGAGGCGCGCCAGCGCGCCTTTCACGAAGCCGGGCTCCTCCTTCTCGAGACGCTGCAGCAGGATCGCGTAGCCCTCCGCGAGCCGTCCGCTCTCGAACTCGTCGCTGCGCGACAGGGGCACGGACAGCAGATACGGGAAACGCTGGAGCGTGTCCCGCGCCGCCTCCGCGGGCCGCAGGCCGCGCTGAACGAGCGACTCCCAGCCCGCGCGAGCACCCATCCACCAGCGGGCGCGCTCGGCGGCCAGACGCTCGAACAGCTCCTCCCGCGCGCGCCGCGCCTGGGGCGTCTCGACCTGCACCCGCTCGCCGCTCGCTCGCAGCTCGACGACGAGCGGTGAGCCCGGCGGCGCGGCGACGCGACCGTCGTCGACGGGCGGGCCGGCCGCTACCGGCGCGGCGGCCGGCGGTGTCGGCGCGGCGGCGGCCGGCGCCGGTGGGGGTGGCGGGGGCGGCGCGAGCTCGGCGGGATCGGGCTCGGGCTCGGCGATGACCTCGCCCGGCTGACCGAGCTTGCCGCGCAACGCGGCGAGGGCGAGCGGGCGGCCAAACGTCTGCATGATCGCGTCTTGCAGCGAGGCGCAGTGCTCGTCGTCGAGCTGATTCCAGCCGTCGGCCAGCGTGACGAGCTCGACGAACGGGCGCAGGTGGGCACCCAGCTGCTCGACGTCGCCGGAGGGCGCCGAGGCAAGCGCCTCATGCAGCTCGCGCGCCTGGGACTGACACTCGGCGAGCGCCGTCGATTCCGGGTCTTCGCGGTGGGTCAGCGTCATCACCCGATCGAGCGTGGCCAGCGCGTCGTCGCGGGCGCTCTCCCAGACGGCGCGCCGCGCGTGCTCGGCCTCGACACGCTCCATCGCGCTGAGCACGGCGTCGAGGGCCTTGAGGCTGCTGAGCTTCGTCGGATCGGGCGTGTTCGGAAAACCCGAGAGCTCGTCGACGATGGCGCGCCGGAGGTCGTTGAAGTCGCCGACGGTGGAGCGCAGGTCGTCGAGCAGGTCGTCCGCGGGTGCGACGCTGACCCTCACGTCGTCGGCGACGGCGGCCGCGCGCGCTCCGACGTCGCCGAAGCGGGTGCGAAGGGCCACGAGTCGCTGCCGCAGCTCGTCGAGACGGTCCGAGGTGTGCATCATGTCGGCGGCTCGTCAAGTATAGCCGAGAGCCCTCGTGACAACCGCGTGGCGGTTCGCATAGACTGCTTTCCACGTCGACGGACGCAGGCGCGCGCCGCCCTCGGGGACGGCCGTCGCGCCACCGGGTGCAACACCACACATGGACGGGAGGGTGCGAATGAGCGTGCGGGTGATGGCGCTGGTGATCGCGGTGATGCTCGCGGGAGCGATGGCGGCACGGGACGCGTGGGCCGGAGCGCCGACCGAGCAGCTCCGCACGCAGATCGAGCGCGCGATCAAGGTGCTCGAGGATCCCGAGCTGGCGAAAGAGTCCCGGATGCCCGAGCGCCGCGCCGCCATTCGCCGGGTCGCCAACGAGATCTTCGACTTCACGGAGACCACGCGCCGCTCCCTCGGCCCCCACTGGCAGGCGCGCACGCCGCAAGAGCGCGAGGAGATCACGCGGCTGTTTGCCGATCTGCTGGAGCGCTCGTACATCGGCAGGATCGAGACGTACAGCGGCGAGAAGATCCAGTTCATCGGCGACAGCGTGGACGGCGATCAGGCCAACGTCCGCACGCGACTCGTCACCAAGCAGGGGACCGAGGTCCCCGTCGACTACCGCATGCACCGCGTGGGCGATCGGTGGCTGAGTTACGACGTCGTCATCGAAGGCGTGAGCCTCGTGGCGAACTACCGCGCCCAGTTCAACAAGATCATCCAGACCTCCGGCTACGCCTCGCTCGTCAAGAAGCTGGTCGCAAAGGAGCAGGAGGGAGTGCAGGCCGACCGTGAGCTGCCGGTGAAGAAAGCATCGCAGGCGAAGTGAGCGCGGGGCCGGCGCGAGACGTCGCCGGGCGTATCGCGGCGAATCTCGCGACCGTCATGCAGGGACAGACGCTGGCCATCCGGCGGCTGCTCGCCGCCTTCGCCAGCGCGGGCCACGTGCTGCTGGAAGACTATCCCGGCACCGGCAAGACGACGCTGGCCAAGGCGCTGGCGCGCTCGATCGGCGCCACCTTCAAGCGCATCCAGTTCACGCCCGATCTGCTGCCCTCCGACATCCTCGGCGTGTCCATCTACGATCAGCGCGACCAGAGCTTTCGGTTCTACGAGGGGCCGATCTTCACCAACGTGCTGCTCGCCGACGAGATCAACCGCGCCTCGCCGCGTACCCAGTCGGCGCTGCTGGAGGCGATGGGCGAAGGGCAGGTGACCGTCGACGGCACCTCGTATCGGCTGCACGAGCCATTTTTCGTGATCGCGACCCAGAATCCCGTCGAGTTCCGCGGAACCTATCCGCTGCCCGAGGCGCAGATGGACCGCTTCGCGCTGCAATTCGGCCTCGGGTACGTCGAGCCGCAGGAGGAGGTCGCCATCCTGACGTCGCAGCAGCACCACCATCCTCTCGACGATCTCGGCCCGTGCGCGAGCGTCCACGACGTGGCCGTGCTGCGCGCGGCCACCCGTGACGTCCGCGTGAGTGACGAGCTGCGTCGGTACGTGGTCGACCTGGTGCGGGCGACGCGGACGGCCACCGGCGTGCAGCTCGGCGCCAGTCCGCGCGCGTCGCTCGCCCTCATGGCCGCGGCCCAAGCGCTCGCGCTGCTCGACGGCCAGGCCTTCGTCAGCCCCGAGCACGTGCAGGAGATCGCCGGGCCCGTCATCACCCATCGCCTCGCCGTGGATCCGCAGGCGCGCTTCGCCGGCCTCACCGGCGCGGCCGTGGTCGAGGAGATCGTCAAGACGGTCCCCGTCCCCGCCTGACCGCCGTGTGGTTCCGACGTTTCATGTTCCGGCAGTTCGTGCTCGCCTCACGCACGCAGGACACGCTCGTGCGGCGGCTCACGCCCGCCGGCCAGCTCGCGGCCGGCGCGCTGCTCGGGGCGATGATCTTCGGCCCCAACACCCGGCTCACCGTCTCGTACCAGGCCTTCACGCTGGCGCTGGCGCTGCTCGTCGTCGCGGCGCTCCTCTCCGTCCGGGCGCCGCGCGCGGTCGATGCGCGCCGGCGGCTGCCGCGCTTCGCGACCGTGGGCGAGCCGCTGACGTATCAGGTCGTCGTGCGCAACCCCGGTGGCGAGGCGCGCACGGGACTCTCGCTGCTGGAGGATCTCGAGGATCCGCGCCCGGACTTCGCCACCTTCGCGTCCGCGCACGAGCCCGACGAGGCGCGCCGAAACTGGTTCGATCGCCGGCTCGCGTACCACCGGTGGGCGTGGCTGATCGAGCAGAATCGCCGGCTCGAGATCGCCGAGCACGCCGTGCCCGTGCTTGCACCGCGCGCGACGGTCCAGGTGCCGGTGACGGCCATGCCGCGCCGGCGAGGCCGCGCGCGCTTCCGCGGCGTCAGCGTCGTGCGGCCCGACCCGCTCGGCCTCGTGCGCGCGCTGCGACCGCAGCCGCTGCCGGACACGCTCGTGATCCTGCCGCGCCGCTATCCGCTGCCGCCGCTCGAGCTGCCGGGAACGCGCCGCTACCAGCCGGGCGGCATCTCGCTGGCGTCGTCGGTCGGCGACTCTCAGGAGTTCTTTTCGCTGCGCGACTACCGTCCCGGGGATCCGCTCAAGCGCGTCCACTGGCGCTCGTGGGCCCGCGCGCGCAAGCCGATCGTGCGCGAGTACCAGGACGAGTTCTTCGTGCGCCATGGCCTGGTGCTCGACACGTTTGTGCCGTCGGCGACGGAAGTCTTCGAGGAGGCCGTCTCGGTCGCGGCGTCCTTCGCCGCGGGCGTCCGCACGCAGGACGCGTTGCTCGACCTCATGTTCGTCGGGCCCGAGGCCTTCGTGTTCACGGCGGGGCGCGGCGTGGGCCAGGCGGAACGGATGCTGGAGGTGCTCGCCGAGGTCGGGCCGTGCCGTGATCGGGAGTTCGGCGCGCTGCATCGGCTCGTGGTCGAGCGGCACGGCCTGCTGAGCGGCCTCGTGTGCGTGCTCGTCGCGTGGGACGACGCGCGCCGCGCGCTGGTGGATCATCTGCGGGCGCTCGGCGTGCCGAGCCTCGTTCTGCTGCTGAGCGAGCGCGCCGCGCTCGACGCCGAGCTCGAGACCGCCGGCGTGCGGCGGCTGGTGCCGGGCCGCGTCGCCGAAGGCCTGGCGCAGCTGTGACGCCGCCGGGACTCCTCGGCGCCGCGCTGCTGTTCTGGGGCTGGCAAACCGGCTCTCTCGCCGTCGGCGGCGTGATGGCCGTGCTGCTCGAGGCGCGCCATCTGGTCCGATCGCGCTGGGATCTCTCGCGCGCCGACTTCAACCGCGTGTCGGATCTCAGCGCGGTCCTGCTCGTGCTCATTGCCATCTATCAGTTCATCGGCACCGACGCCGCGCGCGCCGTGCTGGCGATCCTCGAGTCGCTTCCGCTCGTCTTGCTCGCCCTCGTCACGTGCCAGGTCTACAGCGCTGCCGGCACCGTCGATCTCTCGATCTTCTTCTGGAGCCTGCGGCGGCGCGCCAACGAGCGTCCGGATACGCCCGCCTGGCCCGTCGATCTCACGTACCCGTACGTGGCGCTCGCCCTCTTGTCGGCCAGCGCCGCGAACGTTCGCAGCGGAACGTTCTTCGGCGGCGCGGTGGTGCTGGCCGGATGGGCGCTGTGGACGGCTCGGCCGCGGCGCTATCCGCTCGCGGTGTGGATGGCGACGCTGGCGCTGGCGGTGACGCTGGGCTGGGCGGGCCATATCGGCGTCGCGGCCGCGCAGCGCGCGATGGAGCGCGCGGCGCAGGGGTGGCTGCTCGACTTGATCCGGCGCGAGACCGATCCGTTCAAGACCTCGACCGCGCTGGGCGAGGTCGGGGAAGTGAAGCTCAGCACGCGCATCCTGCTCCGCGTCGAATCGCCCGCCGGCACGCGGCCGCCGGCCCTTCTGCGCGAGGCCACGTACAACGTCTACAACGCGGCGGCGTGGTACGCCGTCGACGCACCATTCATCTCCGTGCCGCCCGAGTCTGACGGCGCCACCTGGAAGCTCGCGCCGCTCTCTTCGGAACGCGGCCGCGTGACGGTCGCCGCGTACCTGCGAAGCGGCAAGGGTGTGTTGCCGGCGCCGAGCGGCTCCCGGCAGCTGGATGACCTCTTGGTGGTCGAGCTGGCCAAGAACTCGCTCGGCTCCGTGCGCGTGGCGGAGGGCTTGGGGCTCGTGCGCTACGCCGCGCGCTTCGCGGATGGCACGGCCGACGGACCGCCACGCTCGCTCGACCTCGTCATCCCGCGCAGCGAGCAGGCCGCGGTCGAGCGCGCGGCCGGGGAGCTTGGGCTGCACGACAAGAGCCCGGAGCAGGCGCTGATCGCCGTCCGCGCGTGGTTCAGCAGCCGGTTCCGCTATGCGCGGTTCCTCGGCGCCCGACCGGAGGGCGTCTCGCCGCTCGCGGACTTCTTTTTCCAGACCCGCGCCGGCCACTGCGAGTATTTCGCGACCGGCACCGTGATGCTGCTGCGCGCGGCCGGGATCCCCGCGCGCTATGCGATCGGCTACGCGGTGCACGAGTGGAGCTCATTGGAGGGGCGCTTCGTCGTGCGCGCCAACGACGCGCACGCGTGGACGCTCGCCTGGATCGCAGGCGCGTGGCGCGAGATCGACACCACCCCGGCGGAATGGGTTGCGGCCGAGCGCGACGCGGGCGCGCCGTGGGCGCCGCTCGGCGATCTCTGGTCGTGGGCGACGTATCTCTTCTCGCGCTGGCGGTGGAGCGAGCGCGAGGATCGCCTGGCGGGGTCCCTTGGCTGGCTGCTGGTGCCGCTCATCGCGCTGCTCGCGTGGCGGCTCTACCGGCGGCGGCGCGTCGAAACTCCGGCCGCGCGCCGCGCGACCGCCGCCACGCCGCCGTCTCAACCCGGCGACGACTCGGCTTTCTATCTCGTGGAGCAGCGGCTCGCGCAGCTCGCCTTTCCGCGCGCCCCCGGGGAGTCCCTGACGCGATGGCTCACGCGCGTGGAGGCGTCGCGGCCGCCGGCGGTGACGACCGCCGCGCTCCCGGCGCTGCTGGCGCTGCACTACCGCTATCGCTTCGATCCCGCGGGCCTCGACGCGAGCGAGCGATCGACGCTCGCCGCCGGCGCTCACGCTTGGCTCTCCGCCCACGCGACGCACGTCGCGGCGGAGTACGGCGGGCAGCTCGACCCGCCTGCCGAGCTCCGCCGTCGCTAGTCGATCTTGCTGGTGGCGGGCCACGACATGGCCCCCCACCAGTTCTTTAAGCGAAGGGGCTACGCCCCCTCGGACTCCCCGGCCAGCGCTCGGCGCGCCCCGGGAAACCCGTGGCGCGCCTCGAGAATCCGCGCTCTTAGTCGTCCGGCCGCACGAGCGCCAGCTTCGCCGCGCGCGGCAGCCGCTTGAGCGCGGCCTCGCGACGCGATGCCGACGAGCGATCGGGCCACGGCTCGGCCCACACGAGGCGCACCGGACGGCGCGCCCGCGTATACTTCGACGCCGCGCCGTCGTTGTGGCGGCGCACGCGACGCTCGAGCGTCGGCGTGATACCCGCGTAGAGCGAGCCATCGGCGCACTCCAGGAGGTAGCAAAACCAGCGTGCCACGCCGCGATCCTAGCATTGCGCCGCCGCCCGGCAGCGATCTCGCGGCGCGCCGTGATCGACGCTTCCGCCGCGCGCCGGCGCTGCGCGTTCGGAGTGCCAGGACGGCGCTGGCGTTCGTCAACGACGTCGGGTTCTGCTCGACGTTCTACTGCTTTCCCGAGGGCGTCGCGTGTCTCTGGGAGGCGGTGGTCGGGCGCACGCGTCCGCGCTGGCCGCGTCACTCGCACCACGACGACGGCGTCGGCCTCACGTGGCGGTTGAAAGACGACCTGCCCGCGGCGCGCCACGTGTATTACGGCAAGGTGCTCAAGGCGCGACCGATGCTCGTGGCGCTCGACGTGTTTCCCGCGTTCTACGCGCTGGCGCGCGGGCGACAACGCGCGCGAGACTACCGCCGCGAGTACCAGGCGGGGCGCCTGTCTCACACGGCGCGGCGTCTGATGGACGCGCTCACGCGCGAGCATCCGCAGTACACGCGCGAGCTGCGCGGCAACGCGTTCATGCTCGAGTCGGGCAAGACGCGGGAATTCGAGCGGGCGATGGCCGAGCTGCAGCAGGGCCTCTGGGTGGTGAAGACCCAGGAGCGCTACGAGCCGACGTTCTCGTACCGATGGGATCTGCTCGAGGCCTGGCTGCCCGACGCCGTGAGCGAAGGGCGCCGGCTCTCACGCGCCGCGGCCCTCGATCGTCTCGTCGCTCGCTATCTCGAGAGCGCTGTCTTCAGCACCGCGCGCGGGCTCGCCAGGCTGTTCGGCATTCCCGCCGAGGAGGTCCGGGATTGCGTGGCGCGGCTGAGCCGCCGCGGCGTCGTCGTCGAGACGCCGGTGGAGGGCTGGCCAGGGCGCTGGGTGCTCGCCGTCACGGCGCTCCGATAGCCCTGCGTCGCCGAATCCACGGCGCCGCGTAGATTCTACGTTTTACAACCGTCCCGCGATGAGACGATGGCACGCCGTTCGCTGGCGTTCCCGCCTATGACGGCGAAAAAGGGCTCACGGCGGCAGCGCGCGAAGAAGCGAACGAACGCCAAGCACCCCGCCCGACCGGGTGTGTCCGAAGAGCAGCTGCAGGGCCCGCCGGCGCGGGAGACCACGCTGATGCGTGATGACCGCGAGCGCGCGGCCGAGGCGCACCGCCAGGAGTACCACAACGAAACGAGCCCGCGGCTGACCGGTGGCGACCCCGACGCGGATTGGGAACGCGCGGATCACGTCGGCGAGGAAGCCGTGGGAGGGACGGTGGCGACGCCCGATCAGAGCGTCGTCGACGAGCTCGGCGGCGCCCTCGGCGTCCCGCGTTCGCCCGACGAGGAAGTCCGGACGTCGGGAGAGATTCTCGAGGGCCGCGACCGGCATCGCTGGGAACAGGAAATCGGAGGTGACGCATGAGAGGCACGTTTGCGCTCGTCAGCGGCGCCGGCCTGGGTGCCGGCCTGATGTACCTGCTCGATCCGGAACGTGGCGAACGGCGCCGCAGCGCACTCGGCGACTCGCTCGCGTACGCGGTCAACGATGCGGCCGAGCGCTTTCCCGCCGTGGCCGGCGCCGCCGCCGATGCGGTGGCCGGCGCGCGCGAGACGGTCTCGCGCCTGGATGCGCCACGCATCGTCAGCGACCTGAGCGCTCGGCTGGATGCGCCGCGACGGGTCGCCGACTTCACGGAGGCGGCGCGCCGCGTGTCCGCGATGCGACCGCAGTGGCGCAACGGCCGGTTCAGCCTCCGGCGCCGCCATCCGGTGAGCTTCCTCGAAGAGCATCGCTGGGCGCTCGTCGGCATGGCCGCCGGCGTGCTCGCGGCGGGAATGTGGGGACTCTGGCGCCGCGAGCCTGGCCAGGTGCGGATGGCCACGACGATCCACGCGCCGATCGAACGCGTCTTCGACGCCTGGTCCCGCTTCGAGGATTTTCCGCGCTTCATGCCGATGGTGGCCGAGGTTCGTCCGGTCGGTGAGGACCGCTGGCACTGGGTGATCGCCGGCCCCGCCGGTGCCTCCATCGAGTACGACACGGTGGTCACGCGGCGCGAGCGCCCGCAGCTGATCGCATGGACGACCGTGGAGGGCGCGCTGGTCGAGCACAGCGGCACCGCGCGATTCCGGCCCACCGCAGACGGCGGGACGCGCGTGGAGATCGTGATGTCGTGGCGGCCTGCGGGCGGCGGCATCGGAGAAACGGTGGCGTTCATCTCCGGCGTGGATCTCGAGCATGCGCTGCGCGACGGCCTGGCCGCGTTCACGGCACGCCTCGAGGGGGAGGCGGTCGCCCGGTGAGCCCGGACCGCATTCGTGTCGCCGCCGTCGGCGACCTCCACTGCGCCAAGGCGATGACGCCGGGCACGCTGGCGGCGGTGTTCGCCCAGGTCGCGGAGCGGGCGGACGTCCTCGCCCTCTGCGGTGACCTGACGGATACCGGCACCGCGGAGGAGACGAAGAGCCTCGTGCGTGAGCTCGCGTCCGCCAAGGTGCCGATCGTGGCCGTCCTCGGCAACCACGACTACGAATCGGACAAGTCCGACGAGGTGAAACAGATCCTCACCGACGCCGGCGTCTCGGTGCTCGACGGCGATTCCGTCGAGATCCGTGGCGTGGGATTCGCCGGCGTCAAGGGCTTCGCCGGCGGCTTCGGCGAACGGGCGCTGCAGTCGTGGGGCGAGCCGATCCTCAAGCAGTTCGTCCGCGCCGCCGTCGAGGAGGCGCTCAAGCTCGAGGGCGCGCTCGCGCGGCTGCGGACGCCGCATCGTATCGCGCTCATGCATTACTCGCCGGTGCGGGCCACCGTGACCGACGAGCCGTCCGAGATCGCGCCCTTCCTCGGCTCGAGCCGCCTCGAGGACCCGCTGAATCGCTACCCGGTGACCGCGGCGTTCCACGGCCACGCCCACCGCGGCTCGCCGGAGGGACGGACGACCTCCGGGGTGCCCGTCTACAACGTGGCGCTGCCGCTGCTGCGCCGCCGGTTCCCCAACGATCCGCCATTTCGGGTGATCGAAGTGCCGGTGGAGCGTAGCAACGACGGACCACCGTCGGCGCCGGTGCCGGTGCACTCCGGCGCGGGGATCGGAGCGACCATCCCGTGAACGACAAGCTGCCCGCGGCTACCCGCGAGTTTTACGTCCGCTCGATGCGTCTGCTCGACGAGGCCGGGATCGAATTTCTCGTCGGCGGGGCGTACGCCTTCGAGCGGTACACCGGGATCGCGCGCCACACGAAGGACTTCGACATCTTCGTCCATCCGCGCGACGTGCAGCGGGCGCTCGAGACCCTTGGCGCGGCGGGCTGTGAGACGGAGCTGCCGTTTCCACACTGGCTCGCCAAGGCGCGGTGTGGCGACGATTTCGTCGACGTCATCTTCAGCTCCGGCAACGGCATCGCCACCGTCGACGACGAGTGGTTCGCCCACAGCGTGCCGGAGGAGATCTTCGGCCGTCCGGTGCGGCTCGTGCCCGCCGAAGAGATGATCTGGTCCAAGGCATTCATCATGGAGCGCGAGCGCTTCGACGGCGCCGACATCGCCCACATCCTGCGCGCCTCGGCCGAGCGCATCGACTGGCCGCGCCTCGTCGCGCGCTTCGGCGACTACTGGCGCGTGCTCATGGCGCACCTGGTCCTGTTCGGCTTCGTCTATCCGGGCGAGCGCCACCGCATCCCGCCCGGCATCCTGAGCGAGCTGTCGGCGCGGCTGCAGCGTGAGCTGGCGACGCCGGAGCCCGGCGACCGCGTGTGCCGCGGCACGATCCTGTCGCGCGCGCAGTACCTCGTCGACATCGAGCGCTGGGGCTATGTCGATCCTCGCCTCGCGCCCCAGGGCAACATGACCGAGCGCGAGGCCGAGATCTGGACGGAGGGCATCGCGCACGACGGACCGGCCCAGGCGATCGGCGAAGCCGCCTAGCGCGGCGGGCCCCGCGATCGTCTACAATCCGGCGCGAATCCACCCCGGGAGGTTGCCTGCCATGCCGAAGATCGAGAAGTTCTCCGCCAACGGTGTCTTCGATCCCCCGACCTACAGCCAGGGCATCAAGGTGAGCGAGGCCCACACCGTGCTGTTCCTGGCCGGCCAGGTCGCCTACGACAAAGACGGCGCCGTCGCCCACCGTGGTGACTTCAAAGCGCAGGCGCGCGAGGTGTTCCGATGCCTCAAGGCGCTCGTGGAGTCGGCGGGCGGCCGCATGGACAGCATCGTGAAGATCAACACCTACCTGACCGACATCCGCTATCGCGCCGATCTGGTCCCGGTGCGTGAAGAATTTTTCGGCAAGAAGGGTCCGGCCTCCACGCTCGTCCAGGTGGCGGCGCTCGCCCATCCCGACTGGCTCATCGAGGTCGAGGCGATCGCGGTCGTGTAGACCCCGGCACGAGCGCGGCGAGGTCGAAGCGGCCGCGCCGGGACTCTGCCGTGACGGGGGCCCACAGGTCGCCGAGCCGCTGCACTCGCGCGGGCACGTTATCGACCCGGAAGTCGTCGATCGCGAGCGGGCGGCGGAGCTCCTCCCACGTCACCGGCGTCGAGACGGGTGCGCGCGGCCGCGGGCGCACCGAGTACACGGACGCCAGCGTGCGGCCCCACGCGTTCTGGTTGAAGTCGACGTGGACGCGATCGCGCGGGCGGATCTCCTTGCGATAGACCGCCGTGGTCAGCCGCGGATGGCGGCGGGCGATGTCGAGCGAGATCGTCTTGGCCACCGTCCAGACGTCTTTCTGCGTCGGGCCTCGCACGATGGGCACGTAGACGTGGATCCCGCGGCTGCCCGTGGTCTTGGCGTGCGTGGTCATGCCGAGGGCGCTCAGCGTGTCGTTCACGACGTGCGCGGTCTCGACCACCTGCGGGAAGCCGACTTCCTCGCCGGGATCGAGGTCGAAGTGCAGGTAGTCGGGACGATCGACGTCGTCGCAGCGCGCGTACCACTCGTTGAGGTCGATGCAGCCGAGGTTGATGACCCAGAGCAGTGACGCCAGATCGTTGATCACGGGAAAGTCGATCACGTTACCGGAGGAGTGCTCGATGGAGCACGTCTCGATCCACGGCGGTCTCGGCGTGGGCGCGCGCTTCATGAAGAAGAAATCGCCCGTGGCGCCGTTGGGATAGCGCTTCATCACCATCGCGCGGTCGCGGATGTGCGGGAGAAGGACGGGCGCCATGGCCGCGTAGTAGCGCAGGAGGTCGCCCTTGGTGATCCGCTCCGCGGGCCAGAACACTTTCGTGAGATTCGTCAGCTTCACGACCCGGCCGCCGACGTCGACCTCGGTATCGGCGACGTCGCGGGGGATCTCGACGGCGGCGGCGCGCGCGGGAGCAGGCGCGCGCGTGCGGCGGGCGGGATGGTGATCGCGCGTCGCGGGAGCGGCCCGCGCCGGCGCCGCGGCGCGGCGCGGGCGCGGCGTTGCGCGCGCGGGACGGGCCGAACGCGCCGCCGCGCGGCGAGGCATCAGCGCACCGGTGCCAGGCGCGGCGGCCGCGGCCCGTGGCGCACGGCGCCGGCGACGGAGACGTAGTCGAGCTCGCGCTCGCTGCGCGCGGCGCGCAACAGCAGGCCGCCGCGGCTCATGTCGCCGCGGCCCACGAAGGCGGCGGGGAAGGTGAGCCGTTCGCCGAAGACCTCGAGCAGCGCGGGGACGTACTTGTCGGAGGCGATGCTGCCGAGCAGCGTCACGCCGTCCTGCGGCTCCAGGACCGACGCCACCGCGCGCGCCGACACCAGAAGAGGCCCGCGATAGCGCGGATTGTCCGCATGGATGTCCACCCGCGCCGAGGCGCGTAGCCGCGCGAGCGTCACCCGCTCGTCGGGCGGACGCAGGCCGCGGTGCGGCGTGATCACGAGCGGCGCCCCGAAGCGCGCGGCGTAGGTCAGCTTGCCGCGGAAGTACAGGCCCGACACGAACGACATCACCTCCCCGAGCGGGGCTCCCTCGCGCGTGCGCAGTCGCCGCGCGAGGTCGAAGCCGGCGCGCGGCGAGAAGAGCAACTGGGCCCGCTCGCCGCCGCAGTTGGCCGGGGAGAGGAGAAAGACGCGTCGGGCCGTCATCGGATCACGGCGTGTGGGGCGTGATCACGGATCGCTACAGTCCGCCGACGCCCCGCACCGCCCGCAGACGATCTTGCACTTGCGCTCTTCCATTTCTATCCCACAGCGAGGGCACAGCCGCGGCGAGTCCGTTGCGGAGAGCGAGCGCGTGGACGGCGCGGGTTTTTCCATGGGGTCAGATTACACTCAGTCATGCCCGAGTGGTCGGATCAAGAGTTCCTCCGGACGGTCTTCGACGAGACCCGCGTGGTGCGGACGCCGCTGCGCGGGATCATCGCCGGCTATCACGTCCTGCCCTACGTCCTGGTCGGGCCGCCGGAGTACGAGCGGACCTCGAGGACGGTGGAGGTCCGCGGCCGCATCAGGGTGTCGCCCCGGCTGGTGCTCGGAGCCGACGCGCCGACCTACGGGCAGATGTTCGGCGAGCGCGAGCTCATGGATGCGCGCATCGTGGCGCGCGTGTTCAGCTTTCGCTACGCGGGGCGGGTGGCGCTGGAGAGTGAAGACCTCGCGATCCGACGCCACGAGGCCGATCCGGGCACGCAACTCGAGCGGGTGCTGGAGGAGCTGACGCGACGCGAGGTGATCGATACCGCGGTGATTGCGTCGCCGGACGCGCGGTTCTACCCGGTCTCCCTCGACCGCTTCATCCGCGAGATCCTGGACCGGGAATTTCGAGAGTAGTCAGCACTCGGGTGAGCTCCTCGGGATCCACGGGCTTGACGAGGTGCGCGGCGAAGCCAGCCTCCTTCGCGCGCTGGCGATCTTCCGGCTCGCTGTAGCCGGTGAGGGCGATCATCACCGGCGGACGCACGGGCAGCGACTTCATCCGCCGGGCGACCTCGTAGCCGTCGAAGCCCGGCAGCCCGATGTCGATCAGCGCCACCTCCGGCGCCTTCGTGCGCACGAGGTCGAGGCCCTCGGTCCCGTCGGCGCCCGCGTGGACTTCGTAGCCGTCCAGCTCGAGCAGCGCCCGGAGCGCCTCACGCGCGTCGGAATTGTCTTCGATGAGGAGGATGCGGGTCACTGTTTTACCCTATCACGCGCGCCAAGGCCGTTCGTACCTTGACACTACAAACGAGCGGATGGTATTTACTCGTGCGCATTTAGCTCCCGCAGGAGGCTCTCCATGACCCCGAAAGCATCGATCGCCCTCGCGGTCGCGACTGCGCTCGCCGCCGGTGGTGTGGTGCCGGCCACCGCCCAGGGACCGATTCGGATCGGCGCCTCGCTCTCGCTCACCGGCACGTACGCGAAGCTCGGCAAGAACCAGCACGAAGGCTATCAGCTCTGCGAGAAAGACCTCAACGCCAAGGGGGGTCTGCTCGGCCGCAGGGTCCAGTTCGTCGTCTACGATGATCAGTCGATGCCGGCGACGGCCGTGCGGCTCTACGAGAAGCTCATCACCGAGGACAAGGTCGACGCCATCATGGGGCCGTACTCGTCACCGGTGACGGAGGCCGCCGTCAATGTGACGGAGAAGTACAAGAAGGTGATGGTGGCGCCGCTGGCCGCGACCACGTCGATCTTCAAGAAGGGCCGCAAGTACATCTTCATGGTCATCTCGCCCGCCGAGATCTATCTCGAAGGGCTGGTGGACATGGCGGCCAAGCGCGGGCTGAAGACGATCGCCGTGGTGAACGAGGACACGCTGTTCTCCAAGGCCGCCGCCTCCGGCGCCGTGGAGCTGGCCAAGAAGCGGGGCTTGCAGGTCGTCTACACGGAGGCCTACCCGAAGGGCAACACGGACTTCTCGGCGCTGCTGACCAAGCTCAAAGCGGCCAACGCCGACGTGCTCGCCGCCGCCACCTACTTCGACGACGCGGTGGCGCTCACGCGCCAGATGAAGGAGCTCAACGTCAACCCGAAGATGTACGGCGTGACGGTGGGCGGCGACCTGCCCGAGTTCTATGACACGCTCAAGCAGAACGCCGAGTACATCTACGCCGCCACGCAGTGGGAGCCGACGCTGCCGTATCCGGGCAACCAGGAGTGGCTCGAGGCGTACAAGAAGGACTTCGGCCACGACCCTTCCTACCACTCCGCCGCGGGCTATGCGGGCTGCCTCATCTATGCCGAGGCCGCCAAGCGCGCGAACAGCCTCGATGCCGACAAAGTCCGCGAGCAGCTGCTGAAGCTCGAGACGCGCACGATCTTCGGCGACTACAAGGTCGACGCCGACGGCTTTCAGGTCGCGCACAAGATGGTGACGTTCCAGTGGCAGAAGGAGAAAAAGGCCACCGTGTGGCCCGACGATCTGGCGAAGGCCAAGCCGCTCTTCCCCACGCCGCCCTGGACGTCGCGCTAGCCCTCCGGCCGGGCCGGGCCTCGTCGACGTGAACGTCGTCGTCACTCCGGCGATGCTCGGGCAGGTCATCGTCTCGGGCATTCTCGCCGGCAGCCTCTACGCCATGGTGGCGCTGGGCCTCGGCCTGATCTTCGGCGTCATGCGCGTCATCAACATCGCGCACGGGCCGCTCCTCATGCTGGGGGCCTACACGACGTACTTCCTCACCACGCGCGCGGGCATGAATCCGTTCCTGACGGTGCCGGTGGCGATGGCCGCGCTCTTCGTGGTGGGGGTGCTGCTGCAGCGTGGCCTCGTCTTCCGCGTGGTCGACGCGCCGGAGCTGTCGTCGCTCCTGCTGACCTTCGGCATCTCCATCGCCCTCGTGAACCTGGCCCAGCTGGCGTTCACCTCCGATCTGCGGGCGGTGGAATACATCACCGGCGCCTGGGTCATCGGCGGGCTGGCGATCTCGAAGCCGCGGCTGATCGCGTTCCTGTTCGCGGGCGCCGTGACCGCGCTCTCGTTCTGGCTGCTCAAGCGCACGCGGATCGGCAAAGCCATCCGCGCCACCTCGCAGAGCCGCGAGGTCGCCATGGTGTGCGGCGTCGACGTCGCGCGCATCCACATGCTGACGTTCGGATTCGCCTCCGCGCTGGCGGCCGCCGGCGGCGCGCTGCTCGCCATGATCGTCGCCATCCAGCCGGAGATGGGTGGCGTCTGGACGTTCAAGTCGTTCCTGGTCATCGTGCTGGGGGGCGCCGGCAACTATCCGGGGGCGCTGCTCGGCGGCCTCCTGCTCGGTCTGGTGGAGCAGGTCGCCGCGCTGTTTCTCACGACGCAGCTCTCCGAAGTCGTCGCCTACGTCCTGCTCGTGCTCGTGCTGCTCGTGCGTCCGACCGGTCTCCTCGGCGGCCGCCAGACGTGAGGCGCCTCCTCGCGGGACTGCTGCTCGTCGTGCTCGCGGCGCTCGCCGTCTACCCGATCATCGGCAGCGGCTATGGCGTGCGGTCAGCGCAGCAGATCTTCATGTGGATCGCGCTCGCGGGCTCGTGGAACCTCATCTCCGGGCTCACCGGCTACGTCTCGTTCGGGCACGTCGCGTTCTTCGGCGCCGGCGCCTACGCGGGCGCCATTCTCGTCGCGAGCGCAGGCTGGCCGTGGCCGCTGGCGGCGCTGGCGGGCGGCGCGGCGGCCGTTTGCCTGGCCGTCGTCATCGGCTATCCCTGCCTCCGGCTCAAGGGGCCGTACTTTGCGATCGCCATGCTCGGACTCAACGAGGTCCTGCGCGCCCTCGTGTCCTACTTCGAGGGCCTGACCGGCGGCGGCAACGGCCTCTCGCTACCGACCCTCGATGCGAGCGTGCCGATCTATTACGTCATGGGTGGCCTCGCGATCCTCGTGACCGGCGTGTCGTGGCTCATCGTCACCTCGCGCTTTGGTCTGCGCCTCATGACGATTCGCGAGGACGAGCTGGCCGCGGAGGCGATGGGCATCGACACCTTCCATCACAAGCTCGCGGCGCTGCTGCTGTCGGCCGCGGGCCCCGGCGTGGCCGGCGCGCTGATGGCGCGCGATCAGGGGTACATCGAGCCGATCAGCGTGTTCCCGCTCGCGATCACCGTGACGATGATCGTGATGGCGCTGTTTGGCGGCAAGGGCACGGTGTTCGGCCCCGTGCTCGGCGCCGTCGTGCTCTTCGTCGCGCAGGAGATCGTCTGGGCGCGCTATCCGTACGTCCACCCGCTGCTGTTCGGCGCCATCATCATCGGCGTCGTGCTCTTGATGCCGCGCGGCGTGCTCGGTCTGCTCCAGCAGCGCTACCGCCTGCCGAGGACCATCTGATGCGCCCCGCCACGCTCGGCGGCGCCGTCGTGGTTGCCGGGTTCGGTCTGCTCGTCGTCGTCCTCCTCGTGCTCTCACTGTCGTGGCCTCTCATCCAGGACGCGCCCGTCATGCACTACATCGCCTGGCGCATCGGCGAGGGCGACGTGCCGTATCGAGATCTCTACGACATCAACCAGCCGGGCGTCTACGTGCTTCACCTGGCATTGCTGCGCACGCTCGGCGCCGGCGACGGCGCCTGGCGCGCGTTCGACGTCGCGTGGCTGGCGGCGACCGCCGGCGCGCTGGCCCTGCTCGCGAGGCCGTGGGGCGTCGTCGCCGCCGCCGGCGCTGCGCTGGGGTTCGCCGCGTACCACCTGGCCGGCGGCGCGTGGCAGGCGGGCCAGCGCGATTACTTGATGTGCGTGTTTCTCGTCGGCGGGGCGCTCGGCGTGGTGCGCTGGCTCGAGCGACGAGGCGGCGCTCTGAGCCTCGGCGGCGCGGGGCTGGCGCTGGGGGCCGCCGTCGGGCTGAAGCCATACGCCGTCTTGTTCGCGGGTGCGCTCGGCGTCGTGGTGCTCGTGGCCGCCGTGCGCCGTCGCGGAGCGGCGGAGGGGATTCGCTCGATGGCCGCCTATGTCACGGGCGTGCTGGCCGTGCCCATCGCGCTCGGAACGTGGCTCGCGTTCGCGGGCGGGCTGCGCGCGTGGGTCGACGTGGTGTTCGGCTACGCGTTGCCGGTCTATGGCCATCTCGGGCGTTCGGCGCCGTGGCTCGGTCATCGCTGGCTCGGCTGGATTCCCCTGGGCATCGCGGCCGGCGGCGCGCTCATCGCCGCCGTGGTCACGCGGAGGGCCGACGCGCGTCATCTGGTGGCGGCGCTCGGAATCGTGTACGGCGTCGCCAACTACGTCGGGCAGTCCAAGGGCTCCGAGTACCATCTCTATCCGCTTGCGGCATTCGTCTGCCTGCTGGCGTTCTCCGCGCTGAAACCGGCGCTCGCGGCGGGGCGACCGTGGCTCAACGTGACGTTCGGCGTCGCTCTGGCGGCGGCGCTGGTCCTGCTCGCGACCAAAGGCCTCGAGGCCTCCGACGCGCCGTGGGTCTGGGACAAGGAGCGCCGTGTCCGCGTGCTCGTCGACGACCTCAGCCGTGGCCTGGCGCCGGGCGACACGGTGCAGGTGCTCGACATCGCCGACGGCGGACTGCAGGCGCTGCTGCGCCTGCACGTGCGCCAGCCGACGCGTTTTCTCTACGACGTCTTCTTCTTTCACGAGGCGGATCGTCCGGTCGTGCGTGCCATCCGCGCCGAGTTCGTCGCGGCGCTCGAGGCCCGGCCGCCGCGGTTCATCGTGATGATGCGCGGCTGGCCATCCGGTGACTATGACCGGATCCGACACTTTCCGGCGCTGGCCGAGCTGCTCGCGCGCCGCTACGACGTCGTGGTGACGCGCGAAGGGCACCGGCTGTACGCGCGGCGCGGGGCGTAGGCGTGCCGCCGGTGCTCGCGGTCGAACGGGTGCGCAAGAGCTTCGGCGGCGTGACGGCCGTCAACGACGTCTCGCTCACGCTCGAGCCCGGACGCATCTACGGCCTCATCGGCCCCAACGGCTCGGGGAAGACCACGCTGTTCAACTGCATCACGGGGATCGAGCGCCTCGACGCGGGACGGGTGAGCTTTCGCGGCGAGCCTATCGACGGTCTCAGGCCCTGGCAGGTCGCGCGGCGTGGCATCGGCCGCACGTTCCAGGTGATTCGCGTCTTTCCCGAGCTGACGGCGCTCGAGAATCTGCTGGTCGTCACGCGCGGCGCGCGCGGCGAGGCGGAGCGCCGCGGCCGCGAGCTGCTCGAGTTCGTGCGGCTCGCGCGGCTGGCTGGCGAGTACGCGGGCAACCTGTCCTATGGCCAGCAGAAGCTCGTCGAATTCGTGCGGATGCTCATGACCGATCCGACGCTGATCCTGCTCGACGAGCCGGCGGCGGGCGTCAACCGTACGCTGCTCAACGATCTGCTGGGCGCCGTCGCCCGCCTGCGCGATGCCGGCAAGACGGTCCTGCTGGTGGAGCACGATATGAAAGTGGTCATGGGGCTCTGCGAGACCGTGTTCGTCCTTGATCACGGCGAAAAGATCGCCGAAGGACCACCCGGGGCGATCCAGGGCGATGAGCGGGTCATTGAGGCCTATTTCGGCCGCTAGCGTGCTCGTCGTCGCGGGCTTCGGCGCGCTCACGGCCCTGCTCGCGTGGCGCTCGTCGACGTGGCCGCTCATCCATGACGTGGCCCTCATGCACTACGCCGCCTGGCGCATCGGGGAGGGCGCGGCGCCGTATCGCGATGTGTTCGACATGAACCAGCCCGGGACGTATCTGATCCATCTCGCCGTCCTGCGCACCCTCGGCGGCGGCGATCTGGCGTGGCGCCTCGTCGACCTGGCGTGGCTCGCCGCCACCGCCGGCGCGATCGCCGCGTTCGCCGCGCCGTGGGGCGCGCTCGCCTCCGCCGCCGGTGCGTTCGTCTTCGCGACCTATCACCTCGCGGGCGGCGCCTGGCAAGCGGGGCAGCGCGATTACTTCGTCTGCGTGTTGCTCCTGCTGGGCGCGCTCGGCGTGGCGCGCTGGCTCGAGGGCGGACGGCTCACCGCCCTCATGTGGTCGGGCGCCGCGCTCGGCGCCGGGCTGACCGTGAAGCCGCACGTGGTGCTCCTCGTCGGCGCGCTCGGTGCGATCGTCGCCGTCACCGCCGCGCGCGGTTGCGGTGTGGCAACGGCCGCCGGCGTCACCGCCGTCTTTCTCGGGAGCGCGGCGGCGGCGCCGCTCGCCGTGGTCGTCTGGCTCGCCGCCGTCGGTGGACTCGGCGCCTGGTACGAGATCGTGACCGGCTACCTGATTCCGCTCTACTCGCGGCTGGGCCGCACGTCGTCGTGGAGCGTCTATCGCTGGCACGCCTGGATTCCGATCGCGCTCGGGGTGACGGTGTCGCTCGCCTACGGGCTGCTGCGTCGCGGCGCGCGCGCGCGATACCTCATCGCCGGGCTGGGCGTCGCGTACGGGATCGTCCACTATGTCGCGCAGGGCAAGGGCTGGGAATATCACCTCGATCCGCTGGCGGCCTTCGCCGCACTGCTGATCGCGGCCGCGCTGCCGGCGGCGCTGGCCGCGCGCCGGCGCCTGGTGGCCGGCACGCTCGTCGTGTCGCTTGGAGCGTTGCTGATTTTGCTCGGCGCCAAGGGGCTCGAGGCGTCGTCCGCGGAGTTCTGGTGGGCGCGATACGCCACCGTGCGCGCGGTCGAAACGGATCTGCGCGAGCGTCTGGCGCCCGGCGACACGGTGCAGGTGCTGGACACGACCGGGGGCGGCATTCACGCGCTCTTTCGTCTCGGCGTGCGCGAGCCCACACGCTTCATCTACGACTTCCATTTTTTCCACGATGAGGAGACCGCGGTCATACAGGCGCTGCGCGCGGAGTTCATCCGCGACCTCGATGCCCACCCGCCGCGCGTGATCGTTCTGTTCGAGCGCGGCTGGCCCGGCGGCGGGTACGATCGTGTGGAGCGCTTCCCGGCCCTCGCGGCGCGGCTGCGTGAGCGGTACCAGCCGCCGCTGACGCGCGCCGGCTACAGGCTCTATGCGAAACGAAACGATTCGTAACGTCGTTCGGGCGTACGACGATCCGGTGGTCCGCGCCTATTGTTGGGCGCGTTTCCTCGTGCTGCGCCAGCGCTTCCTCGAGGAGATCGGCCAGTACCTGCCCGCATCGGGCGCGGTCCTCGACATCGGGTGCGGCTTTGGGCTGTTCTCGCTCTACTACGCGGCGACGGCGCCCGGGCGCTTCGTGCGTGGACTCGACCTCAACGCGCGACGGATCGCGATGGCGCGGCGCGCGGCACAGCGGCTCGGACTCGACAACGTGGCCTACGAGCAGGGCGACGCTCGCGATTTTAAGGGCGACACCGAGTTCGTCGCCGCGTACATGCTCGACATCGTGCATCACGTGCCGCCGGCCACCGTGCCGCCGCTGTTCGCGCAGCTGCGCCGCTGCCTGGCGCCCGGCGGGCGGCTCCTCGTCAAGGATGTCGACACGCGCCCGGCGCCCAAGCGCTGGTTCACGTGGGCGCTCGACCGGCTGATGGCGCCGCGCACGCCGGTGCACTACTGGAGCGCGGAGGAGCTCACGGCGGCGCTCGAGCGCGCGGGCTTCGGCGTGCGTCGCCATCTCATGGTCGATCTACTCCCCTATCCGCACGTGCTGTATATCTGCGAGCCCAGAGCGTGACGCAGACGCCGCTGCTCGTCGCGCACGGGCTCACGGCCGGCTACGGCACCATCGACATCCTGCACGACGTCTCGCTCGAGGTGCGCAGCGGCGAGATCGTGAGCATCATCGGACCGAACGGCGCGGGCAAATCGACGGCGTTCAAGACCGTGGTCGGCTTTCTCCGGCCGCGCGAGGGGCACGTGCTGTTCAGCGGTGAGGAGATCACCGGCCTGCGCCCCGACCTGGTGCTGCGCCGCGGCCTCGCGTACGTGCCGCAGGGACGCATCGTCTTCCCGCAGATGACCGTGCTCGAGAACCTCGAGATGGGCGCCTACACCGAGCGGGATCCCGCGCGCGTGGCGGCCGCGCTCGAGCGCGTGTACGCCTTGTTCCCCATTCTCGGCGATCGCCGCCGCCAGAAGGCGGGCACGATGTCGGGCGGCGAGCAGCAGATGGTGGCCATCGGGCGCGCGCTCATGACCTCGCCGCGGCTCATCCTGCTGGACGAGCCGTCGCTCGGGCTGTCGCCGAAGTTCGTGACGCTGATCTTCGACAAGCTGCTGGAGATGAAACGCGGCGGCTTCACGCTCATGCTCGTCGAGCAGAACGCCACGCGAGCCCTCGGCATCGCCGATCGCGGCTACGTGCTCGAGCTCGGCAAGAATCGCTTCGAAGGCCCCGGCCAGCGGCTGCTCGCCGATCCGGAGGTCAAGCGACTCTATCTCGGCGGGTGAAAATTGGTGGAGCTGAGGGGATTCGAACCCCTGACCCCAAGACTGCCAGCCTTGTGCTCTCCCAACTGAGCTACAGCCCCACGCGAGGCCTCACGGTACAGGCGTGGCGATTCTCGTGTCAAGAACTGAGGTGTGGTGCCGGAGGCGGGAGTCGAACCCGCACGCCCTTGCGGGCACTCGGTTTTGAGCCGAGCGTGCCTGCCAGTTCCACCACTCCGGCGTGGTCGTTCGTAACTCTCTACTTGTGCTGCGCTCCATTGTACAACCATCCAACTCTTGGCCGTCCTGTTCGTCCCGTCGCCGTGTAACCGAGAGGACACAGAAATTTTTCAGCCCTCGCTCGTTTTCGACCCAGACACGGGACGTCGGACGCGTAATACATCCATCTCAGCAATCGAATGGATTCGGCCTTCGCGTAACGAAGCTTCCACAGTGGGTTGGTGCCGGGTCGTTGTCTCATCCTGATCGATCCACGTAGGAGGCGCTCGTAGATGTATCGCTCGCACTTTGCGACGTGATAGCGATCTGTGTATACGAGAACTGAGCCATCGCCATCGATGCAGCCTCGAAAGAAATCGGCGAAATATCGGTCTGGAACGGCCAAGGGACCTAACGTGAGACTCTTGGCCGGACTCAATCCGATTTCGCAGAACCATTCATACAGCGCACGGTCCTGCCAGCTCAGGTGACTGCAATCGTGGCCATAGCCTCCGCGATGCTTGCGCATTGGCGTCGTCAGGCCGAGGCAGCGGCGGACCGTCTCGAGCAGATCGGCGTCCTTTGAGACGATGGTGATGACGGGTCTCCTGCGTCCTAAGTTTCCGTCTGTCGCGATGAGACCCACGACATAGGCGAGTTCGGCCGACCACTCACGAGCAACGCTGCCGTTGCGAGATCGGGAGCGTTCTGTACATGGACCGCTGCGACGAACGGGAATCTGAAAGCGGCGTAAGTGCCTCAGTACCGTCGTCCCGCTGCATCCGAAGTGCCGCGCGATTTCGTCTGTCGTACGGAGTTGCTCGACGTACATCGAACGAAGTATTGCGGGGCCGATGAGGACGCACGCAGCGTACATCGTCTAGCATTTGCCGCCCCCTCCAACCCCCGTCAACGTCCAATCTTTCATACAGTCACGTGTCTCGCCGCGGCGCATGACGACCCGCGATCGGTGGTTACCCCAGTAAATTCCGTTACTTGCACGTCGCGTCCAGTCGGCCTCCCATTGACGGCTCCTTGACGACCCCTGGAGCGTCACCTACACTTGGGCTCCCGATTCGGTGCCCGGCATCGGGCGGCGTCGATCGCAGCGATAGGGGAGAGCGTTTGGACGACGCACAGGTCCGTCAACGGGCGCGGGAGTTGCTCGCATCCGGCCGGCTCCCCAGTGACGATCCGCTGAAGCTCTGGGCTGGACCGAGCATGGCCAAGCCGTGTTCGTGCTGTGCCGAGATCATAGGCACGGCGACCGAGTACGAGCTGGATTTCAGTGGTACCCTCACGATCCTCTTCCATCCGCGCTGCTATGCCATCTGGAACGAGGAGCGCAAGCGCATGAGCGACGAGCGCCGTCGCGACCGGCCCTCTCACGCGTCGGGCGACTGACGTATGGGCGAACGCTCGTTCGCCGAGGACGTCAAACAGCTCGGCTACGGGCAGGGGCAGGTGCTTCGCGGCGAGGGCATTCTCGCCATCACCAAGGCGCTGCTGCAGTCGGGCGTCAGCTACGTGGGCGGTTATCCCGGCGCCCCGATCTCGCACCTGCTCGACGTGCTCGCCGACGCCAACGAGTCGCTGCTCAAGCCGCTCGGCATCTACTACGAGCTGTCGGGCAGCGAGGCCGCCGCCGCCGCCCTGCTCGGGGCGTCGATCAACTATCCGATGCGTGGGGCCGTGACGTGGAAGTCGGTGGTCGGCACCAACGTGGCCTCCGACGCGCTCTCGCACGTCGCCTCCGCCGGCGTGCTGGGCGGCGCGCTCGTGGTGATCGGCGAGGATTACGGCGAGGGCGCCTCGATCCTCCAGGAGCGCACGCACTCGGCGGCCCTCAAGTCATCGGTGCCGCTGCTGGATCCGCGGAACACGCTGCAGTCGTTTGCCCGCTTCGTCGAGGAGGGTTTCGGACTCTCCGAGGCCTGCAACGAGCCGGTCCTGTTCTCGATCCGCATCCGTGCCTGCCACATGCGCGGCACGCTGGCGTGCCGCGACAACGTGCGACCGGCGATCAGCACGCGTTCGCCCCTGGCGACGCCATCGTTCAGCCTGGACCGCATCAACCTGCCGCCGTTTACGTATGCCATGGAGGCGAAGAAGTTCGAGCAGCGACTGCCCGCCGCGCGCCGCTACATCGTCGAGCGGCATCTCAACGAACACCGGCCGGGCAGCGACTCGCGTCTCGGTATCGTGATGCAGGGTGGTCTCTGGAATACGACCGTGCGCGGGCTGCATGTGCTCGGCCTCGCCGACGTGCGCGGCAACTCGGCGGTGCCGCTGCTCATCCTCAACGCGATCCACCCGCTCGTGCCGGAAGAGCTGCTGGAGTTCCTGCGCGGCAAGACGCGGGTCCTCGTGGTCGAGGAGGGCATGCCGAACTACATCGAGCGCGAGCTGAAGGCGCTCGCTCACGAGGCGCGGCTCGACGTCGAGATCTCCGGCAAGGACGTCTTTTCGCCTCACGGCGAGTACGTGCCGGCGCTCGTCATCGGCGGCCTTCGCCGGTTCCTCGTGTCCGCGAACCCGACCGCGACGTCGACCACCGCCATCGAGGATCGATACGCGGCGCTGACCGCGCATCGCGAGACTGTCCGCTCGGTCCTGCCGGAGCCGGTCTCCAAGCGGCCGCCCTCGTTCTGCACCGGCTGTCCAGAGCGGCCCGTCTTCAGCGCGATGAAAATCTTGCGGACGAACGATCCGTCGGTGGGCGACACGCACGTGGCGGCGGACATCGGCTGCCACACGTTTTCGACGCAGGCGCCTTTCAACGTCGGCAACTCCGTGCTGGGCTACGGCATGGGCCTCGCGTCATCGAGCGCGGTCGCGCCGCTCTTCGGCAAGCGCGTGATCTCCGTGATGGGTGACGGCGGCTTCTGGCACAACGGCCTCACCAACGGCGTGGCCAACGCGATGTACAACCGTCAGGACTCCGTGCTGGTGATCCTCGACAACTTCTACACGTCGGCGACGGGCCAGCACCACAATCCATCCACCGGCACCAACGCGCGCGGCGAGCCGACGGGAATGACGATCCCACAGGCGCTGCGCGGACTGGGCGTGTCGTGGATCCGCACCGTCGATTCCTACGACATTCCGAGGATGATCGGCACGCTGCGCGACGCGCTGACGACCCGCGCCAAGGGGCTGAAGGTCGTCATCGCGCGCGGCGAGTGCCAGCTCGAGCGCCAGCGGCGGCTGCGGCCGCTGAACCGCACGCGGCTGGCCGCGGGCGAGACGGTGGTGCAGCCGCGGTTCGGCGTGGACCCCGATGTCTGCACCGGCGACCACTCCTGTATGCGCTTCAACGGCTGTCCGTCGCTGACGCTCCGCGAGAGTCCCGATCCGCTCCGGGACGATCCGATCGCTCACGTGGACGACACGTGCGTCGGGTGCGGCGTGTGCGGTGACGTCGCGCACGCGGCCGTGCTGTGCCCGTCGTTCTACCGCGTCCGCGTCGTCTCGAATCCGGGTCGGTGGACGCGTCTCGTCGATCGGCTGCGTCGCACAGTGATCGGCGCGCTGGCACCGGGATGACAACGGGCATGCGGAGCCACCGACCACCTCGCTCAGGCCACCCACGGACCTAGCGGTGCTCGCGTCACCCGCTCCAACAAACCTCGACTCCGCCGGCATTCTGTCGCTCTTGATTCCCGCCGTCGGAGGGCAGGGCGGTGGCGTGCTCTCGGAGTGGATCGTCGAGGCGGCGGCGCTCGACGGCTTTCGCGTGCACGGCACGTCGATCCCGGGCGTCGCGCAGCGGACCGGTTCCACCACCTACTACGTCGAGCTGCTCACCGATCGTGGCGCGACCGAAGATCCGGCGTTCTGTCTCTACCCCGTGCCGGGCGCCCTCGACGTGCTCCTGGCGCCCGAATATCTCGAGGTGGCCCGCATGATCGAGGCGGGATTCGTGTCGCCGGCGCGAACCACGGTGGTGTGCAGCACGCATCGGCTCTACACGATCCACGAGAAGACCGCGACCGGCGGCGCGATCTATCCGCGAGAGCGGCTCGACACGCTGGCGCGCGCTGCGGCGCGGCGTCTCGTCGCGTTCGATGCGCTGGCCCTCGCGCGCGAGCGCGGCACCGAGGTGAACGCGGTGCTCCTCGGCGCACTGGCCGGTAGCCGGGCGCTCCCCGTGAGCGCCGCGGCGTTTCGCAAAGCCATCGAATCGCGGGGCGTCGCCGTTGCCACCAACCTCGCCGGCTTCGACATCGGCCTCGACCTCGCCCGCTCTGATCTGATTGGGGGACCCGTTCCGCTTCCCCCAAACCCCCTCATTCGCGCGAGTCGCGACAACCGTGTCGCCGCCGCTCGTGCAGTCGACCACTTCGCGGCCGATATCGTGCGGATGGCCCCGGCGGTTCGCTCCATCGTCGATCTCGCGCTGCCGCGGCTCGTCGACTACCAGGACACCCGATACGCGCACCGATACCTCTCGCGCCTGCGCCCGTTCCTCGGGCGCGAGGCCGTCGGGGCCATCGTCGCGCGTCATCTCGCGACGTGGATGACATATGAAGATGCCATTCGCGTGGCGCAGGCCAAGACGCGCGCCGCGCGCTTCGCGCGCATCCGCGGTGAGGCACGCGCCGGTCACGCGGTCATCGAAGTGACCGACTATTTGAAGCCGGACCTCGACGAGATCTGGGGAATCTTGCCGTATCGCCTGGTCGCGCCGTTCGCGCGCTGGGCGCAGCGGCGGTGGCCGCACGGCCGGCCCACGCTCGGCCAGCACGTCCGGACGACTACCGTCACGGGGTACCTGAGAGTCTGGCTGCTGGCGCGGCTGCGTGTGCTCCGTCCCGTCTCGTGGCGAGCGCGCGTCGAAGATGAGCGCATCGAGCGCTGGCTGGCGGGCGTGGACCGGGCGCTCGCGTGGGACGAGGCGCTCGCTCGCGAGGTCGCGCAGCTGGCGCGGCTCGTCAAGGGCTATGGCGACGTGCGCCGACGCCTGGCGAGCCTGTTCGACACCGGGCTCGCGCTCGCGCTGCAGGTGGGCGAGGCCGAGACACGGCAGGGCACCGGCGCAGCCGTCACGACCGCGCTCATCGAGCGGTTCCGCACCGACGTGCTCGCTGGGCCGGACGGCGAGCATCGCGCGGCGGCGCTGTCGGCAGCCGCGGGCGCGCGGGCGGCCGCTGGCGACGTCGACGGCGTGCGGGCGCTCGTTACGCCGCAGTCGGTGGCAGGCTAGCGCGGCAGATCGAGGTCGAGGCCCAGGCGGGACAGCGCGACACACGCGTCGCGCCGATACTCCACGCTGGCGATCATCGGCGTCTGTCGGGCTACTTCCTTGATCCGATACGCGCACGCGACGTTCTGCCAGGTGCGCGCCTGCTGACGTTGCTCGTATCCCCACGCGACGGGCAGCAGGATGAGGCTGATGAGCGCTGCGACCCCCATGATCTTGAGCGCTGTCTCCACTTCCGAGCGGAAGAACCGCATGACGATGCCTCCAGGCACCGACCGAGAAGCATTTCCGCTGCCAGAGGTCGCCGATGCAATTCGCGATGAACTCGCGCGCTTGGCTCCGCCGAAGTTGTGCGGCGAAAGCGCAAAAGAGGCAGTCAGGGCAAGCGTGTCGCGAGAATGTCCAACGGTTTTCCCGGCAGGGTGAATCGTCAGCGGGCGAGACGGCGGACAAATTCGCCCAGCCGACGCGCCTCATGCCCGGGCAGATTGACGAACGACAGCGCAGCACCGTCGGCGTCGACGCGCAGCACGAGCGAGATGACGTCGAGCGCGGCGCCGTCGTCGAGAGGCGAGAACGAGCACTTGACGGCGAGTCCCGTCGACAGCGGCGCATCGCTTTTCACTTTCATGCCGCTCACGGAGAGCTCAACGCACGTGCCGCGCCACGACGCGCCGCGATATTCGTGAAGCGCGACCGGCAGCTCCAGGCGAACGCGGGGTGACTGGCGGCGCTCGGCGCGCCGGGCCTGCTCGTCACGCATGCGGTTGATCGCGTGCGGCTCGAGGAACATCAGAACGTCGTGCAGCCGGTCGAGCGGCACCGGCTTGCCGACGAAATCAAGGGCGCCGAGCCGCAGGCACTCGCGCGCCTGGCTCTCGGTGGCGACCCCGGAGACGGCGACGATCGGCAGCCCGGCTTCGCGGACAGGACGCAGCTGCAGGAAGTCGAGGCCGCTCATGCCCGGCAGGTGGATGTCCAGAATGATCGCGTCGGGTCGGTCGGACTGCAGCTTGCCGAGGGCCGCCTCCGCGCTCCGCACGAGGACGGGTTGGTGACCGAGCTCGCTCAGGAAATCGCGGAAAACTTCGCCCAGGTCGGTCTCGTCTTCGACGACCAGGACGCGCATTTGCAGCGCGAGTTTATCACGAAGGCTTCGACGGCCGCCAAGCGCGCGCGAGCCACGGGGTGCTCGTGACCCCCGCGCGACGGCCACCGCTGAAGAATGCCGCCCAGAAATTGTGCGGGGCCGGCTCGAGGTCAGGGCGTCCAAGCAAGCGTTGCGCGTCGAAGCCGTGGGCGAGCCGGTAGGCAAAGCTGTAGAAGGCCACGATCGAGCGCGGCGTGACTTCCCCATTGAATCTGAGGTCGAGCGCCAGGTGCAGTGTCGCGCCCCAGAGGTATGCCCACAGCCAGAGCGAACCCGTCCACCACGCGACGAGCCCGAGCAACGCGAACAGCTCGTAGGAGTGCAGCACCAGCACGGCCCATCGCGTGCGGCCCTCGATGTAGTGACGCAGGAAGGCGTCGGGCGTCAGGCGGCGATGGCGCTCGAGCAGGACGTAATCGGCGGCGTGGTCGAGATCGATCAGAAAGCCGCCGGCGGCGAGCGCCGCGGTGGCCGTCCAGGATCCGGTCAGCGCAGCGGCGCCGGCGCAGGCGATGGCGGTGGTGACGAGGTGGCCTCCCGGACTCATACCCCAGGTTAACGCAACGCGCGTGCCGCTCCGAAATCCCAATCCTTCCGCGCAATGGGCAGGGCCGGATGGGCAGGCCGCTGCCGGGAATGGGACGGCGATTTCCGGTCCGACCACGCGTGCTATATACTCGGCTTCCGGAGCGATTTTTCCCACAGCAGGAGGAGACGGGTGTCGGCGTATGTCCCGGTGGCGATCTTCGCGGTGCTCATCGTCGCGTTCGGCGTGGTCTCCCTGATGGTCGCCGCGCTGCTGCGGCCGAGCCGGCCGGACATCGTCAAGCTGATGAATTACGAATGCGGCGCCGAGCCGTTCGGCCCGGCGTGGGTGCGCTTCCCCGTCGGCTTCTACCTCGTCGCCCTCGTGTTCATCGTCTTCGACGCGCTGGCCGTCTTCCTGGTGCCGTGGCTGCTGGTGCTCGAGCCCCTCGGTTTGTCTGCGTTCTGGGGCATGGCGGGCTTCGTCGGCATCATCGCGCTGGGCTGGCTGTACGCCTATCGCGAGGGGGTGTTGGAGTGGAAGTAAAGCCGCCGGTTCCGCAGATCCCGCCGCCGGTGTGGACGGAGTTCAAGGACCTTCAAGAGTTCGAGAAGTACAGGCAACATCGGGCCGACGACGACAAGACCTCGAACGCGTTCACCTCGATCGCCGACGCGATCCATCACATGCCGGGTGGCTGGATCGTGACCACGAGCACGGACAAGATCTTCAACTGGGCGCGCAAGTCGTCGATCTGGCCGGTGACGTTCGGCCTCGCGTGTTGCGCAATCGAGATGATGGCGACGTTCGCCTCGCGCTTCGACGTCGAACGCTTCGGAATGGTGCCGTGGGCGTCGCCACGCCATTCGGACCTCATGATCGTCTCGGGCACGGTGACCATCAAGATGGCGCCGATGCTCAAGCGGATCTATGACCAGATGCCCGATCCGAAGTGGGTCGTCTCCATGGGCTCGTGTGCAAACTCCGGCGGACCGTTCCGCCACGGCTATCACGTCGTGAAGGGCGTCGATCGCGTAGTCCCGGTGGACGTCTACGTTCCCGGCTGTCCGCCCACGCCCGATTCGCTGATGTACGGATTGTTGAAGCTCCAGGAGCAGGTGGCGCACTTCCAGAAAACGGGCGAGCGCCCCTTCGCGGCCGCCGACGCGAAGTGACGCCGCTGACCGCCGCCGACGCCGCCACGCGTCTTCGCGAGCAGTTCGCCATCGAGCCGGTCGTGGAGGGCGCCCTCGTCGCCGTCACAGTCACTGTCGAGCAGTGGCAGGCGGCTGCGCGCTTCGCGCAGGCGAGCCTTGGCTGCCGTTACTTCTGCTTTCTCACCGCCGTCGACTGGAAGGAGCAGGGGATGGAGATCCTCTGCCGCGTCGAGAACCTCGACGCGCGCGTCGCCGTCCTTCTGCGCACCCGTCTCGCCGCCGGCGCCGACCGCTGCCCCACGCTGACCGGCGTCTGGCGGGGCGCCGACTGGATGGAGCGCGAGTGCTGGGACATGTTCGGCGTGCGCTTCGAGGGACATCCCGACCACCGCCGCATTTTGTTGGGGGAGGACTGGGAAGGGCACCCGCTGCGCAAGGACTACGCCGTCGATACGCCGCACGCACCGTACCGCTGAAACGAGAGGAGCCGCATCATGATTTACGAGCTGCGCACCTACACGCTCCAGCCTGGCAAGCAGCCCGAGTACCTCAAGCTCAACGCCGAGGTCGGCCGCAAGATCCGCGGCGACAAGTACGGCAAGTTCGAGGGCGGCTGGACGACCGAGTTCGGCATGTTGAACCAGTACGTGCACCTCTGGAGCTATCCCGACCTCAACGAGCGCGACCGCCTTCGTGGTGAGCTCGCGAAGAATGAGGAGTGGACGCGCGGCTACGTGCCCCAGATCCGGCCGCTGCTGCTCGCGCAGGAGAACAAGATGCTGTCGGCGGTGACGCCCTTCAAGCCGCCGACGGACAGCGGCAACATCTACGAGCTGCGCTGGTACCGCGCGCAGGTCGGCAAGCTCGGCGACTGGCTCAACCTCGCCAAGGCGGTGCTGTCGAGCCGCGAGAAGTACTCGCGCAACGTTTGCTACTGGCAGACCGAGGCCGGCCAGCTCAATGAGGCCGTGCACCTCTGGGTCTATAAGGACCTCAACGATCGCGCGGCCGCGCGCGCCAAGGCCCTCGGCGATCCCGAGTGGCAGGCGTTCCTCGGCAAGGCGCTGCCGCTGCTGATGAGCATGCAGTCCACGGTCCTCATCCCGACCACCGTGTCGCCCATGAAATAACCGCATGCCGGAGACGACGCCGACCACGCTCGAAATCGGATACGGGGGCAGCGAGCGCTTCACGATGAACATGGGGCCGCAGCACCCGTCCGCCCACGGCGTGTTCCGCGCCATCCTCACCCTCGAGGGCGAGACCGTGGTCGGCGTGGACGCGGTGATCGGCTACCTTCACCGCTGTCACGAGAAGCTCGGCGAGACGCTGACGTACGTGCAGTACCCGAGCATCGCGTCCAAGACCGATTACGTGGCCGCCATGACGGCGGAGCTGGCGTACGTCTCGGCGGTGGAGCTCGTCGGCAAGATCGACGTCCCCACGCGCGCGCAGTGGCTGCGCGTGCTCGCCGCCGAGCTGCAGCGCATCGCCTCGCACCTGCTCTGGCTCGGCACCTGGTGCATGGACATGGGCGGCGCGCTCGGCGGCGGCGCCACCGTGTTTCTGTACTGCATCCGCGAGCGCGAGGCGGTGCTCGACCTCTTCGAGGCGCTCACGGGCGCGCGGCTGCTCTACGGCTTTCACCAGCCCGGCGGCACCCGCTATGACCTGCCGGCGGACTGGACACAGCAGTGCCGCCAGACTCTGAACCTGATCGAGCAGCGGATCGGCGAGTACGAGGCGATGCTCGAGGACAACGCGTTCTTCCTGGTGCGCACGCAGGGCGTCGGAGTGATCTCGCGCGAGCTGGCGCAGGAGGTCGGCGTGTCCGGTCCGCTGCTTCGCGGGTCCGGCGTGAATCACGACCTGCGCCGTGCCGCGCCGTACTCGTCGTACGAGAGGTTCGACTTCCGCATTCCCGTCGAGACGGCCGGCGACTGCTACGCGCGCTACTGCGTGCGCATGGCGGAGTTTCGCGAATCGATCAAGATCGCGCGCCAGGTGCTGGACGGACTGCCGGAGGGGCCGATCTCGTCACGGCCGGGAGTGAAGTCGGTGGGGCAGGTGCGCGTGCCCAAAGGCGAGGGGTACGCGCGCATCGAGGGCGCCCGCGGCGAGGTGGGCTGCTATCTCGTCGCCGACGGCGGCGCCAAGCCCTACCGGCTCAAGTGGCGGGGCGCGTCCTTTTCCAATCTGGCCGTGCTGCCGCACATCCTGCCAGGCGTGAAGGTGGCCGACGTCGTCGCCATCATGGGCTCCGTCGATCCGGTCTTTGGGGAGGTCGACCGTTGACCAGACGGAGCCGGAGACCATCGAGGGCAGGCCACCCACGGCTCACGCCGTGCTCGCGGCCCCCGCTACCATGACGCTTCCGCCGCTCGCGTACCACGCCCTCGTGGGGTTCGTGGTGCTCAACGTGGTCATCGGCATGGTGACGTACGTCACGCTGCTCGAGCGAAAGTTCGCCGCGCGGATGCAGTCGCGGATCGGGCCGTACTACGTCGGACCGCACGGGCTGCTGCAGCCCATCGCCGATGCCATCAAGCTCATGATCAAGGAGGACGTCGTCCCTACCTCGGCCGACCGCTGGGTCTACAACCTGGCGCCGATCGTCTTCCTGGTTCCGTGCGTGCTGATCTTCGCCACGCTGCCCTTCGCGCCGGGACTGGGCGTGGCGGACCTCAACATCGGCGTGCTGTTCTTCCTGGCCGTGTCGTCGCTGGAAATCGTCGGCCTCTTCATGGGCGGCTGGGGCAGCAACAACAAGTATGCGCTGCTCTCCGCGATGCGCGCGGTGAACCAGATCATCTCGTACGATCTGCCCTTCGTCTTCGCGGCGTTCGTGCCCGTGCTGCTGGCGGGGTCGCTGCAGATGTCGGCGATCGTCGCCGCGCAGCAGGGCGCGTGGTTCGTCGTCGTGCCGAAGTGGTTCTTGTTCTATCCGGTCATCGGACAGCTCGCGTTCGTCGCGTTTCTCGTCGCCACGCTGGCCGCCGAGAACCGCGTGCCGTTCGACATCCTGGAAGCCGAGTCCGAGCTGGTGGCCGGCTTCCGCGTCGAGTACAGCGGCATGAAGTTCGCGCTGATCCAGCTCGGCGAGTACGCGCACATGATCGGGACCTCGTTCCTTGGCGCGCTGCTGTTTCTCGGCGGCTGGCTCGGACCGGGCGCCGATCTGCCCCTCGTGGGCGCGCTCTGGTTCCTCATCAAGGCGATGCTCGTCTTCCTCGTCGTCACCTGGGTGCGCTGGAGCTTCGTGCGGATCCGCGTGGACCAGATCCTCGCGATCTCGTGGAAGCTGCTCCTGCCCGCGTCGATCGTGCTTCTGCTGGCGACGGCGTTCTGGGTGGCCGCCCGGGGTGGGCATGGCGCCTGAGCGCGCGGGCTTCGTGACGGAGACGCGCCAGCTCGTGCGCGCGGTGGGGCGCGCCATGGGCGTCACGTTCAAAAACCTCGTGCGGCGCCCGATCACCGTGCGCTACCCGACGGTCAAGCGCGTCTATCCCGATCGTTTCCGCGGCATCCTCGCCCTGACCTATGACCGCGAGACCGGCGAGGAAAACTGCATCGGCTGCCGGCTCTGCGAATACATCTGTCCGCCCCAGGTGATCAAGGTCGAGATGCTCAAGGCGGAGAAGCGCAACTTCGCCAAGACGTTCACGCTCGAGCTCTACTCGTGCGAGTTCTGCGAGCTCTGCGTGCAGGTGTGCCCGACCGACGCCATCATCATGCTGAAGTCGTTCGACCTCGCGACCGCCGACCGCCGCGAGCTGCTGCTCGACAAGGATCGGCTGCATGCGCTCGGGCTCGAGTTCGAGCCGTCGTGGGCGACGGGCAACCGACTGCGCGACATGCAGGCGCCGCCCAAAGCGCCCAAGGCGCCCGCCGCGGCTGCGGCCGCCGCGCAGTCTACGCCCGACCGTGCCGCCAAGCAGAGTTCGCCCGACGGTCGGGCGCCGGAGCCCGGCGGAGCCGTTCCGACGGCAGATCAAACGTGACCGAAATCCTGGGGTTCTGGGTGGCCGCCGTGGTGCTGGTCGCGGCGAGCCTCGGCGTCGTGCTGACACCGAACCTCTTTCACGCCGTGCTCTGGCTGGCGGCCGCGCTCGTCACCACGGGGGGCGTCTTTCTGCTCCTCGACTCGCCGTTCCTCTTCGCCGTGCAGCTGCTGCTCTACGCGGGCGGCGTCGTCACCATCGTCGTGTTCGCGATCATGCTCACCGAGCGACTGGTGGGCGAGTCGATCAGACAAACGAGCCGTTTCGTGTTCAATGGCGCGGTGCTCGCGGCCGCCGTGTTCGCCGGCATCGTGAGCTTCCTGGTGCAGGCCCCGGCGGTCGCCCGCCCGGTCGTCACCGGCGACCAGCTGCGCGATCTCGGCCGCGCGCTCGTAGGTCCGTTCGCGGCGTCGCTGCAGCTGGTCGGCGTGCTGCTCGTGATCGCGCTGCTCGGCGCGCTGTACTTCGCGCGGACGGAGGACTGAGGCGTGCCGCTCTCGGCCTATCTCGGGCTTGCCGCGCTGGTCTTCGCCATCGGGCTCTTCGGAGTCCTCACGCGGCGCAACGCCGTCGGCATCCTGCTCGGTATCGAGCTCATGCTCAATGCCGTGAACATCAACCTCGTGGCCTTCTCGCGCTTTCGCGCCGATCTGGGCGGGCTGATCTTCACGCTGTTCACCATCGCGATCACGGTCGCCGAGATCGCCGTCGGACTGGCCATCGTCATCGTCATCTTCCGCGTGCGGCGGACGATCGAGGCCGATCACCTCGATCTTCTCCGGGGCTGAGCGTGCGCCTCGGTTCGCCCGAGCTGGCGTTGGTCGTGCTCGCGCTGCCCTTCGCCAGCTTCCTGGCCATCGGCCTGATCCGTCCGCTGCGGCGCAGCGGCCGCCCGGCCGCCGCCATCTCCATCGTCGCCATGGCCGGCGCGCTCGTCGGCGCCGCGCTGATGTCGTGGCAGTCGATTGCCGTGTCGCGCGGCCTCAACCCCGCGGTGCTGTGGACGTGGCTGCCGGCCGACGGCGGGCCCATGGCCTCCGTGGGCGTATGGGTCGACGGCATGGCCATGCAGATGTGCGTGCTCGTGACCCTCATCTCGCTCCTCGTGCAGATCTACTCGTGGGCGTATCTCGCCGACGAGCCGCCGCCGTCGCTCGGCCGCTACTACGCCTACCAGTCGCTGTTCGCGTTTTCCATGCTCGGCCTCGTGCTCTCGCCCGGATTTTTACAAATGTTCGTGTTCTGGGAGCTGGTCGGGCTCTGCTCCTATCTGCTGATCGGCTACTGGTACGATCGGCCGTCGGCCGCACGCGCGGCGGTGAAGGCCTTCTGGATCACCAAGCTCGGCGATCTCGGCTTCGTCGCCGGCATCGTGATGCTGTGGGCGGCGACGGGGACCTTCGACTTCTTCCCGCTCTTCTCGGCCGCCGAGATCGGCGCGCTCCACGTCGATCGGTTTCCCACGATCATGTTTCTGATCTACCTCGGCGCCGTCGGCAAGTCGGCGCAGTTCCCGCTGCACATCTGGCTGCCCGACGCCATGGAGGGGCCCACGCCGGTGTCGGCGCTGATCCACGCGGCGACCATGGTCACCGCGGGCGTGTACATGGTCGCGCGGGCGTATCCGCTGTTCGCGCTGGTGCCGCCGCTGCTCACGCTGATCGCCTGGGTCGGCGCCTTCACCGCGCTGCTGGCGGCGACGATGGCGTGCGTCGAGGTCGACATCAAGCGCGTGCTGGCGTACTCGACCGTGTCGCAGCTCGGCTACATGATGGCCGCCAACGGCGCGGGGGAGCCGGAAGCCGCGTTCCAGCATCTCCTCACCCACGGCGTGTTCAAGGCGCTGCTGTTCCTCGGCGCCGGCATCGTGATCCACCACTTCCACACCAACGACGTGTTCCGGATGGGCGGGCTCTTCCTGTTACGACCGTGGGTGGGCGGCTCGTTTCTGGTGGGGACGCTCGCACTGGCGGGCGTGTGGCCGCTGCCGGGGTTCTTTTCCAAGGAGGCGGTGCTGGCGGCCGTGCTCAACGCGCGACTCAGCGTGCCGTTCCTGATGCTGATCGCCACATCGTTTCTGACGGCGTTCTACATGTTCCGCGTCGTCTTTCTCGCGTTCTTCGGCCACGCCCACGATCATCACGAGCATCCGCGACCGCCGATCGCGATGGACGCCGTCTGCCGCGCGCTGGCGGTGCTCACGCTCGCGCTGGGAGCACGGGCCGCGCTCACGATGCATCACGGGGACGCGCCCGCGTGGCTGCCATGGATCTCGCTGGCGTGGGCCTTCGCCGGCATCGCGCTGGCGTGGGCCGCGTACCAGGCGGGCTTCGTCGACCCGGCGCGGCTCGCGGCCGCGCTGGCGCCGATCGACTTCCTCGCCCGTCGCCGCTATTTCCTCGACGCGCTCTTCGGGGGGACGTACCGGCTCGTGCTCCTCGGATTCTCGCGCGTCGTCGGCTGGGTGGACCGTTACGTCGTGGACGGGGTCCTCAACGCGCTCAGCGCGGGCACGTTGCACGCCGGCGACCGGTTGCGCCGGCTGCAATCGGGCCGCCCCCAGGACTATGTCTACGGGGTCGTGCTCGGTGTGCTGCTCCTGCTCGTCTGGGCACAGCTAACCATGCCACCCGCGTCGCGATCAGGCCACCCGCGGCTCGAGCCGGGCTCGCGGACCCCGCTCCAATAATGCGCCTGCCGGTCCTGTCGCTCATCACCTGGATGCCGTTCGTGGGCGCGCTGCTCATCATGTTCACGGCGCGGCGCAGTCCGCTCGCCGTGCGGCTCATCGCCGCCGTCACCACCGGCATCTCGGCCGTCCTGTCCCTCGGGGTGTACCTGGCGTACGACCGAGAGGCCGCCGGGTTTCAGTTCTACGAAAAAGTCTCGCTCGTGCCCCCGCTGGGCATCAACTACGAGCTCGGCGTGGACGGCATGAGCCTCCTGATGGTCCTGCTGACTTCCATCATCATCTTCGCAGGTGTCTTCGCCTCGTGGACGGTGGCGACGCGCAGCCAGGAGTTCTACGCGCTGCTGCTGGCGCTCGTCACCGGCGTCTACGGCGTCTTCGTCTCGCTGGACCTGTTCGTCTTCTTCCTGTTCTACGAGCTGGCGGTGCTCCCGATGTACCTGCTGATCGGAATCTGGGGCTCCAGCGGCGAAGTGCGGCCGCGCGGCATCTTCGCCTGGGCGTATCGAGAGACGGGCGTGGGCAGCAAAGAGTACGCGGCGATGAAACTGACGTTGTATCTGTTGTTCGGCTCGGCGTTCATCCTCGTCGGCATCTTCGCGCTCTACGTGGCGGCCGGCACCGCGTCGTTCTCGTTCCTGGACCTCGAGGCGGCCACGTTCGCTCCCATGCTGCAGCGCTGGGTCTTCCTCGCGTTCTACATCGGCTTCGGGATCCTCGCCGGCATCTGGCCGCTGCACACGTGGTCCCCGGACGGCCACGCATCGGCACCGACGGCGGTGTCGATGCTGCACGCCGGCGTCCTCATGAAGCTCGGCGCCTATGGCGTCGTGCGTGTCGGCATGGGCCTGCTGCCCGACGGCGCTGCCGAGCTGGCCTGGCTCGTGGGCGGCGTCGCCTGCATCAACATCGTGTACGGCGCGCTGTCGGCGATGGCGCAGGTCGATCTCAAATACGTCATCGCCTACTCGTCCGTCTCGCACATGGGGCTCGTGATGCTCGGCGCCGCCACGCTCACCGAGGCTGGCCTCAACGGCTCCGTGTTCCAGATGTTCGCCCACGGCGTGATGACGGGTCTCTTCTTCGCGCTCGTCGGGCTCGTCTACGAGAAAGCGCACTCACGCGAGATCTTTCGCATGGGCGGCTTCGGGCGATTGATGCCAGGCATTGCGACGGCGTTCACCATCGCCGGCCTCTCGTCGCTCGGCCTGCCCGGCACCGCCGGCTTCGTCGCCGAGGTCCTGACCTTCATGGGCGCGTGGCGCTCCGACGTCCGCTGGTGGCTCGTGCCCGCGGTCGCCGGCACCTTCTTGACCGCGGTCTACGTGCTCCGCGTGGCCAAGCAGATCTTCTGGGGCCCTCCGTCGCCTCACTTCCACCACCTCGAGGACGCCCGCGGGCCGGAGTGGGTCGCGCTGGTCATCCTCGTCGGCGTGCTCGTGCTCTTCGGATTTCTGCCGGGCGTCGCCCTGGTCCCGGTCGACACCGCCACGGTGCCGCTGCTGTCGAGGATCCTGAAATGATCGCCTCCCCGTACGTGCTCGAGCTGGGCGTCGGGGCCCTGATGCTTGTGGTCTTCGTGGTCGGCGTCCTCGCGCGCCGTCCGGTCGGCGTGCTCGCCACGGCCGGCGTGTTCGTGCTCGCGGCGGTGTCGTTCGCGCTGGCGCCGTCGGGGTCCGCGCTCGGCGGCATGTTCGTGCAGGACGGGCTCGCGATCTTCGTGAAGCGGGTGTTCCTCGCCGCGACGTTCATCGGCCTGCTCGCGGGTCTCGGCTCGCCGGACCGGGTGATGGCGCGACGGAGCACGGAGTATCATCTGCTGCTGCTCGCGTCCCTGCTCGGCATGCTCGTGCTTGCGTCGGCGCGCGATCTCATCCTGCTGTTCGTGTCCTTCGAGCTCATGTCGATTCCGCTCTATGTCCTGACCGGCTTCGCCAAGCGTGAGGCCGAGCCGGTCGAGGCCTCGCTGAAATTCTTTCTCGTGGGCTCCGTGTCCTCCGCGCTGCTCGCTTATGGCTTGTCGTTCGTCTACGGCGCCACCGGCAGCACGTCGCTCGCCGCGATCGCCAAGGCGCCGGCGTCGCCGCTTCTCACCCTCGGACTCGTCGCCGCGCTCGCGGGGCTGGCGTTCAAGATCGCCGCGTTTCCGTTCCACATGTGGGTGCCGGACGCGTACGAGGTGGGGCCGACGCCGTTCGTGGCCTGGCTCAGCGTGGCGCCGAAGGCGGCCGGCTTCGTCACGCTGTTCCGCGTGTACTTCGAGGGCGTCGGTGATCGGGCCGCGGTGTGGGCGCCGGCGGCGGCGGGGCTGGCAACGCTCACGATGCTCGGCGGCAATCTCATGGCGTTGCCCCAGACCAATACCAAGCGCCTGCTCGCGTACTCGGGAATCGCGCAGATCGGCTACATGCTGGTGGGGATGGCCGCGGCGTCCGCCTCGGGCACCGCGATGATCCTCTTCTATCTGGTCGCGTACGTCTTCGGCAACATGGGCGCGTTCCTCGTGGTGGAGGCGGTGGCGCGCTCCGAGGGCTCGGAGGCCACGTCCGCCTTCCGCGGTCTGGCGCAGCGCTCTCCGCTGCTCGCCCTCGCCATGCTGCTCTTTCTGCTCTCGCTCGGCGGCATCCCGTTCGTCGCCGGCTTCTGGGCCAAGCTCTATGTCTTCTGGGCGGCGGCCGAGCGCGGGCTGTACTGGCTCGTCCTGGTCGGCGCCGTCCTGACGGTGGTGGCGCTCTTCTACTATCTGGTCGTCGCGCGCAGCATGTACATCGAGGCGCCGACCCGCCCGGAGCGCGTGCCGGTGACGCCGGCCCTGGCGCTTTCTCTCCTGCTCTGCGTGCTCGGCGTCGTCCTCCTCGGCCTTTACCCGAAGGGCGTCGTGATGGCCGCCCTCCGCGTCGCCAGCCCGCTGTTTTAAAAGGGGGCCTAGAAGGGGCCCCCTTTACCCCCGGGGCGGCTCGGACCGGCCCGGCAAAGCCGTGCCGGTCCTCGAGATCGCATTGACCGTGACTTCCGCGGGCTACCACTTGACGCGTTGTTCTGTCGGGGGTAGCTTCTGTACCGACCGGTTGGTACAGATGACGACAACGAAAACAGCGCCGACCCCGAGCCCGACCGCGAAGTCTCGCGACGGCAAGACCACCCGCGAGGCGATCCTCACGGCGGCGCTCCGCCTGATGCACGTGCACGGCTACCACGCGACGTCGCTGGATGACGTCCTGCGCGAGAGCGGCATCGGCAAGGGGAACTTCTACTATCACTTCCGCAGCAAGGAAGCACTGGGGTACGCGATCCTCGAGCAGATCGTGTCAGTCTTCGTCCAGCAGACGCTGGAGCCGTGTTTCTCCGACCCGACCGACCCGCCCCTGGCGCAGATCGGCTGCTTCCTCGATCGCGTCGTGCAGGCGCAGCGCGACCGTCAGTGCCGCGGGGGCTGCGCGATGGGCAATCTCGCGTCGGAGCTGTCGGACGTGCACGAGGGATTTCGCAAACGCCTGGCATCGGTGTTTACCACGTGGCACGCCCGACTGGCGGAGGCGCTGACCGAAGCGAAGCGGCGCGGCCAGGTGGCTATCGTCTGCGACCCCGACGCGAGTGCGCGGTTCGTCGTGGCCTCGCTCGAGGGCGCCATCCTCTTGACCAAGCTCAGCAAGGACATTGGGGTGATGGAACAATGCGTGGGGGAATTGAAGCGGTATCTGGCGGCATACGAGGTGCGGGAGTGACCGTGGCACCCGAGCCCCGCGTCGACGTCGACGCCGAACTCGTCGAGGCGCTGCGCCGCGAGGACGCGGACGCCGCCGACCACCTCGTCGAGCGCTTCGGCGATCGCGTGTACCGGCTCGCGCTGCGTATCACCGGCAGCAATGAAGACGCCGAAGAAGCCGCGCAGGACGCGCTCTGGACGGCCGCGCGCAAGATCGGGACATTCAAGGGCGAGTCGGCCTTCGGGAGCTGGCTGTACCGGATCGCCGCCAACGCCGCGTACCAAAAGCTGCGCGCGCGCCGAGGCAAGGCGCGCGAAATCGCGCTCGACGACGTGCTGCCCGCCCTGGACGGTGACGGCCGTCACTTCGAGCCGATGGCCGACTGGTCCGAGCGCGTCGACGAGCGCGCGCTCACCGGCGAGCTGCGCGAAGTGCTGGAGCGCGCCATCGATGGACTGCCGTCGGACTACCGCACGGCGCTGGTCATGCACGATGTCGAAGGCCTGTCGAATCCCGACATCGCCGAGACCCTCGGGATCAGCCTGCCCGCGGTGAAGTCCCGGGTGCACCGGTCGCGGCTGTGGGTGCGCAAGCAGCTCGCCGACTACCTGCAGCCGCGCTGAGCGTCGAGAGTTGACGCCCGCCCGCGCGCTGTGGTTCCATAGGCGACTGTCACTCCAACTCCCGGGAAAGGCTGAACGCGCATGGAAGCGGTGATCGCAACGGGCGGCAAGCAGTACCGCGTGACGACGGGGCAAGTCATTGCCGTCGAGCGTCTCGCGGGCGACAAGGGCGCGAAGGTCGAGTTCGCCTCCGTGCTGCTCGTCAACAAGGACGGCGAGATCATTGCGGGCGCCGACCGCCTCGCCAAGGCGCGCGTGGCAGGCGAGGTGGTGCGGCAGGGCCGCGGCCGCAAGGTTCGCGTGGTGAAGTTCAAGCGCCGCAAAAACTATCGGCGGCACCGCGGCCACCGCCAGGCGGCGACCAGCGTGCGCATTACGAAGATAGAGGTCTGAGGCATGGCTCACAAGAAGGGCGTCGGCAGCTCTCGGAACGGCCGCGATTCGAATCCGCAGATGCTCGGCGTCAAGCGGTTCGGCGGCCAGTTCGTTACGGGCGGCAGCATCCTCGTCCGGCAGCGCGGCACACGCTTTCATCCGGGCCTGAACGTCGGGCTCGGCTCCGACGACACGCTATTCGCGAAGATCGACGGCTACGTACGGTTCGAGCGCAAGGGCGACAACCGCTACGTGAGCATCGTCACCAGCCCGGCCTGAGCACGCGAGCGGGCGCCTCCGGCCCGCCCTCCCCACGGTAGGGGACGCGAGCACCGAGATGTTCGTCGACGAGATCGACATCTTCATCAAGGGCGGCGACGGGGGCGCCGGCTGCATCTCCTTCCGCCGCGAGAAGTTCGTGCCGCGCGGCGGCCCCGATGGCGGCGACGGGGGCGACGGCGGCTCCGTGTTTCTCGAGGCCGACCCCGCGCTCACCACGCTGCTCGACTACCACTATCAGCGCCACTACCAGGCCGAGCGCGGCCAGCACGGCCAGGGCAGCAACTGCACCGGCGCGGGCGGCGACGACCTCGTGCTGCGCGTACCCGTCGGCACGGTGGTGACCGATCGCGAGTCCGCCGACGTGCTCGGCGATCTCGCCCAGCCGGGGCAGCGCCTGCTCGTCATCCGCGGCGCTCGCGGCGGGCGCGGCAACGCGCGCTTTGCATCGTCCACCAATCAAGCGCCCCGTCGCGCGGACCTTGGCCGCCCCGGGCCCGGTCGCTGGCTGCACCTCGAGCTGAAGCTGCTCGCCGACGTCGGCGTCGTCGGTTTCCCCAACGCGGGCAAGTCGACGCTGGTCTCGCGCCTGTCGGCGGCGAAGCCGAAGATCGCCGATTATCCGTTCACGACGCTGGCGCCGACGCTGGGCATCGCGCGCGTCGACGCCGATCGCACCTTCGTCATCGCCGATCTGCCCGGCCTGATCCCGGGCGCCGCCGAGGGCAAAGGGCTCGGACACCAGTTCCTGCGCCACACGGAGCGCACGCGGCTGCTCGTGCATCTGCTCGACCCCGATCCGAACACGGGCCGCGAGCTCGTCGACGATCTGGACGCCATCAATACGGAGCTCGCCGCGTACTCGCCGGAGCTCGCGGCGCGACCGCAGATCGTCGCCGTGAACAAGGTCGACCTCCTCGACGGCGCCCCCGAGCGGCGGCGTGCGGTCGAGCGCGTGAGCGCGCGTTGCGCCGAGACGGGCCAGCCCTTCTTCCTCATCTCCGCGGTCACCGGCGTTGGCCTGCGTGAGCTGATCGGCGCGATCGCCGCGCGCCTGGACGCGACCGGATGGCTCCGCGCCGCCAGCTAGGTCGCGTCCGCCGGCTCGTCGTCAAGGTCGGCACCTCGCTGATTACCGAGCCCGGCACGGGACCGGACCCCGACCGGATCTCTGCGCTGGCGACCGAGCTCGCGGGAGCGCGTGAGGGCCGCGAAGTCGTGCTCGTCACCTCCGGCGCCATCGCCACCGGCATGGCGCGCCTGGCGCTGCCGACACGACCGCGCTCCATTCCGGACAAGCAGGCCGCGGCCGCGGTGGGGCAGTCAGCGCTCATGTGGCACTACGAAGCCGCCTTCAAGCGCCACGGCGTCGCCGTGGGCCAGGTGCTGCTGACCGCGCAGGACATCGCCGACCGCGCGCGCTATCTGAACGCGCGCAACACGCTGCTGGCCCTGCTGCGGTTCGGCGTGCTGCCGATCGTGAACGAGAACGACACGGTGGCGGTGGAGGAGATCAAGGTCGGCGACAACGACAACCTGAGCGCGCTGGTCGCCTCGCTCATCGACGCCGACCTGCTCGTGGTGCTCACCGACGTCGAGGGCCTCTATACGGGCGATCCCGCCGCCGACCCCAGCGCGCGCGTGATCGAGACCGTCGAGACCGTGACCGACGAGATCACCCGCCTCGTCTACGATGGCACCGGCGCCGGCGCGGTCGGCGGCATGGCCACCAAGCTGCAAGCCGCGCAGAAGGCCGCGGCCGCGGGCGTGCCGATGGTCATCGCCAGCGGCCGCAAGGCCGGCGCGCTCGGCCGGGTGCTCAAGGGCGAGGCCGTGGGGACGTACTTCGCGCCCAAGGCAGACCGCCTCGGCGCGCGCAAGCGCTGGATCGCCTTCGCAGTCACGCCACAGGGCCGCCTCACGGTTGACGCCGGGGCGTTGCAGGCTTTAACTCATCATGGAAAGAGCCTGCTGCCCTCCGGGGTGGTGGACGTCGAGGGCGACTTCGCGGCAGGCGAGGTGGTGGCGCTCGTGGGAGACGGACGGGAATTCGCGCGGGGGCTCGTCAACTTCGATGCGGGTGAGCTACGTCGCATCCGCGGCGCCAAGACGCGCGACATCGTCACCCGCCTCGGCTACAAGAGCTTCGACGAGGTCATTCACCGCGACAACTTGGTGATTTTGTAGTGCGGACCTTTGGATTCCGCGGGGCTGCCGTGCGAGCCGCAGCCGACAGGCGAGGCGAGTCTGCGATAGAGTCCCCGCAGTCCGAGGCGAGACTATAAAAGAGGGCCCGCGATGAACGTCAGGCAGCTGGTCGAGTCGAAGGCGCGCGCCGCCCGCGCGGCGGCGCACGCGCTGGCCGTGTGCGGTACGCGCGTGAAGGACGAGGCCCTGGTGCAGATGGCCCGGGCGCTCGAGGAGAAGAGCGCCGCGCTCCTCGACGCGAACCGCGCCGACCTGGAACGTGCGCGCACGAAAGGCCTCGCGCGCGCGTTTCTCGACCGCCTCACGCTGAGCGAGCGGCGCATCGAGGAGATGGCCAATGGCCTGCGCCAGATCGCCGCGCTGCCGGACCCCGTCGGTACCGTCGTGGAGTCGTGGCGGCGGCCCAACGGCATCGAGATCTCGCGCGTGCGTGTGCCGCTCGGTGTCATCGGCTTCATCTACGAGTCGCGGCCCAACGTCACCGCCGACGCCGCCGGCCTGTGTGTGAAGTCGGGGAACGCCGTGCTCCTGCGCGGAGGCAGTGAGGCCATCGAGTCCAACACCCTCATCGCCGCCATCCTGGCCAAGGCGCTCGAGAAGACCGGCGCGCCGCCGGAGGCCATCCAGTTCGTCGAGGTCACCGATCGCGACGCGGTGGCCGCCATGCTGGAGCAGGACCGCTATCTCGATCTCGTCATCCCGCGCGGCGGCGAGGACTTCGTGCGCTGGGTCGCCGAGCGCTCGCGCGTGCCCGTACTCAAGCACGACAAGGGTGTCGTCCACGTCTTCGTCGACGCGGGCGCCGACCTGGACATGGCGACGGCCATCGTGCTGAACGCCAAGACGCAGCGACCCTCGGTGTGCAACGCGCTGGAGACGCTCTTGGTGGATGGCGCGATCGCCGAGCGATTCCTGCCCGCGGCGGCGGCGCGATTGGTGGACGCCGGCGTCGAGCTGCGCGGCTGCCCGCGCACGCGGACGCTGGTGCCTTCGGTGTTGCCGGCCACCGACGCGGACTGGGACGCCGAGTACCTCGATCTCGTGTTGGCGGTGCGCGTCGTCGACGGGCTCGATGACGCCCTCGCGCACATCCGCACCCACGGCACGGGCCTCGCGGAGGCGATCGTCACCGGCGATCTCGGGCGGGCGCGCCGCTTTGCCCGCGAGGTGGACGCGGCCGGCGTGCTCGTCAATGCGTCGCCGCGGCTGCTCGACGGCAACCAGTTCGGTATGGGGGCCGAGATGGGAATTTCCACGTCCCGCGTGCACGCGCGCGGGCCGGTGGGCGTGCGCGAGCTGACCACGACGAAGTTCGTGGTGCAGGGCGACGGCCAGGTGCGGGAATAGCGCGAGTGCCGCGTACCGCGGTCTTCGGCGGCTCCTTCAATCCCATCCACTACGGTCATTTGTTGCTGGCCGACGATCTCCTCGAGATTCTGAGCCTCGAGCGCGTGCTGTTCGTCCCCGCCAAGCATCCACCGCACAAGGATCCGAGCCGGCTGGCGCCGCCCGATGAGCGGCTCGCCATGGTGCGCCTGGCCACCCAGGGTCACCGCGGCTTCGAGGTCTCGGATATCGAGCTGACACGGCCCGGTCCCTCATTCACCGTCGACACGCTCGCCGCGCTCGCGCGGCCCGGCCAGACGCTCTTTCTGATCGTCGGCTCCGAGACGTTCCTCGACCTGCTGTCCTGGCGCGAGCCGCGGCGGGTGGCACGGCTGGCCCGGCTGGTGATCGTGCCGCGCGTCGGGAGCCCCTTCGATCGCGAGAGCGACGCCGCGCAGAAGGTCCTGCGCGAGATCGGCGTCGAGGGCGGCTTCGTTACCGTGGACAGCGGGCGCGTGCCCGAGCGCGGCGTGATCGTCTCGGCCGCCGCGTCCATGCCGATTTCCGCGTCCGAGCTGCGCCGGCGCGTGCGCGAGGGACGCTCGCTCGCGTTTCGGCTGCCGCCCTCGGTTGCCGACTACATCCGCGCCCGCGGCCTCTATCGGGAGTCGCCGGCCTGATGGCGGGACCGTCCGGCGAGCGCAAGGTGCGGCGCGCGGCGCGCGCAGCACTCGACAAGAAGGCCATCGACCTCACCGTCCTCGACGTGCAGCACGTCTCGAGCGTGACGGATTACTTTCTCGTGTGTAGCGGACGCTCGGCGCCGCACGTCAAGACGATCGCAGAGGCGATCCGCGACGAGCTCAGGACGGACGGTGTACGGCCGATGCACGCCGAAGGGCAGGCGGAGAGCGGGTGGGTGCTGCTCGACTACGGTGACGTGCTCATGCACGTGTTTCTCGAGGATACCCGCGCGTACTACGCCCTCGAGCGCTTGTGGGGCGATGCGCCCTCGCTGTCGGTGTTCTCGGCAGAAGACGGCGCGTGACCCCGTCCGGGATGAACGACGGCGTGCCGTCGACGTTCTTCGACGGTGGACAAACGTGGACAAATGTGGATAAACAAACGCGCTCGTGTCTTGCGCGCCGCTGGTGGCGCGTGCTAGCGTACGATAATTCGAGACGCGCGCGACATTCGGTTCTATGCGGCGTGGTCTGACGGAGGTCGCGATGAGGAAAGATCGGCTGACGCAGTTCAGGAAGCGCCTGATCGAGAAGCATCGCCAGCTTGCCGACGAAGTCGGCCGCACGGCCCTCTACGGCAAGGATCAGGAAGACGACTCCATCAAGGATCTCGGTGACCAGGCCAACACGGCCTACACGCGCGAATTCTTCTTCGAGCTCGGCAACGGCGACCGTCGCATCCTGCGCGACGTCGTCTCGGCGCTGCAGAAGATCGACGACGGCTCGTTCGGCAACTGCGAGCGCTGCGGTGAGGCCATCGGTGACAAGCGCCTGGAGGCGCTGCCCTTCGCGCGGCACTGCATCGACTGCCAGCGCGTGATCGAGCAGGAGGAGCGGATGGCGGCCGGCTAGCCGCGCGCTTCGCCCGACCGTCGCCGCCCGCCCCATGTCGCCCGTGATCGCTCGCACCTCACTCGATTCTCTGCTCGCCGCCGGCCATCGCGCGCTGCGCCTGCTCGGGCTCGAGCGCGCGCCCGCGAGCGGCGAGAACGATCCGCAGGCCGTGGAGGCGATGCGCGGCGCCGAGGCGGCACGGGCGGAGGGCCACGCCGAGGAGGCACGCACGCGGTTTCGCTACGTCGTCCAGCGCTGGCCCGCGCACGTCGGCGCACTCCATGCCCTGCGCGACCTCGCGGTGGAGACGCGCGACTGGGACGAAGCGATCGCGCTGCAGCAGACCATTCTCGAGCGGGTACCCTCGCGCGAGCGTCACGCCGAAGCCGAGTGGCTCGCCGCGGGCTACTACGAGCTCGGGCGGCTGGAGCTGGCGCGCGGCGAGGCGGCGGCCGCCGCCGGCCACTTCCGCGCCGCCCTTCGCGCCGATCGGGACTTCGTGCCGGCGTCGGTCGCCCTCGGTGATGCGCTCGAGGCGGCGGGCGATTCGCGCGAAGCCGTGCGCGCCTGGGAGCGTGCCGCCGAGACGCACCCGGTCCTGCCGCTGCTCGCGCGCCTGGAGCGCGCGTATCGCGAGCAGGACCGCCCCAGCCGGATGATCGCGCTCTACCGCGCGGCGGCCGAGCGCGCGCCCGACGACTTGGCATTGGCGGCGGCGCTCGGTCGCGTGTACTTCGAGCTCGAGATGCTCGACGAGGCGGCCGACCAGTTCGAGAAGATCGAGGTGCGCGCGCCCGACCTGCCGACGGTGCACGCCTTCCTCGGCGCGATCTTCGAGCGCCGTGGCGAGACGCGCGAAGCCTTCGACGAGTATCGCCGCGCGCTGCGCCTGGCGCACGGCTTCGACTGGCCGCACCGGTGCACGGCGTGCGGCGCCGCCGCGCCGCGCTGGCAGGACCGATGCGACGCCTGCCGGCGCTGGAACACCCTGCGTCCCGCCTCCGCTCGCTGAGCATCGCCGTGCGTGGATGGGCGGTGGCCGCGCTCGATCTCGTCTTTCCCGCGCGCTGTCCCGTGTGCGAGGCGACCCTTGGCGACGGTCGCCGCGATCCGCTCTGCGGCGCGTGCTGGAGCGGCATCGCCCGCATCGAGCCGCCGTTCTGCGCCCGCTGTGGCGTGCAGCACTTCGTGTTCGAGCCGACGACGGGCGAACCGGGACCGTGTCCGGCGTGTGTGGAAGCCCCGCCGGCGTTCGACTGGGCGCGCGCGGCCGCCCGCTACGAGGGACCGCTGCGCGAAGCCGTGCACCGCTTCAAGTTCGGCCGCCGCGTCGCGCTGGCGCGGCCGCTCGCGGCGCTCATCGTGGAGCAGTGCGCGGCGGCCGTGCCCACGGGCGCGGTCATCGTCCCCGTCCCGCTGGCACGCGAACGCGAGCGCGAGCGCGGGTTCAACCAGGCGGCCCTGCTCGCCGAGCGGCTGGCGCGCGCGCTCCACGCGCGGTGGCGCCCGCGCTGGCTGGCGCGGCCGCGCGCGACGGCGCCCCAGACGGTCCTGAACGCCACCGAGCGGCGCGCCAATGTCCGCGGCGCGTTCGTGGCCTCGACGGCCGCCGCCGGCGCCGACGTGGTGCTGGTGGACGACGTGCTGACCACCGGCGCCACCGCGGCCGAATGCGCCCGTGCCCTGCGCGGCGCGGGGGCGCGCTCGGTCGGCGTGCTGACAGTTGCTCGTGTGTCGTAAGGGGCCGTATAATTTGCTCCGATCGTAGGGACCCCGTAATGTTCTCCCCACAAGGAGCTCGTCCATGAGTATTCGAGTCGGCGTCAACGGATTCGGACGTATCGGGCGCGTGTTCTTCCGCACGGCGCTCGAGGCGGCTGGCGATATCGAAGTGGTGGGCGTCAACGACCTCGCGGATGCGAAGACCCTGGCGCACCTGCTGAAGCACGATTCGGTCCACGGCGGACTCAAGGCGGAGGTGACCGCGAAGGGCGAAGCCATCTTCGTGAACGGACGCGAGATTCGCGTGTGCGCGATCAAGGATCCCGCGGCCCTGCCGTGGAAGGAGCTCGGCGTCGACGTCGTCGTCGAATCCACGGGAATCTTCCGCGACACCGCCACCGCGAGCAAACACATCGCCGCCGGCGCCAAGAAGGTGATCATCACGGCGCCCGCGAAGGATCCCGATGTCACCGTCGTGCTCGGCGTCAACGAGAAGGCCTACGACCCCGCCAAGCATCGGATCATCTCGAATGCGTCGTGCACGACGAACTGCCTGGCCACCACGGCCAAGGTGCTCGACGACAAGTTCGGCATCAGGCGCGGCTTCATGACGACGGTGCACTCGTACACCAACGACCAGCCGATCCACGATTTCCCCCACAAGGACCTGCGCCGCGCGCGGGCGGGCGCCGTCAGCATGATCCCGACGACGACGGGCGCCGCCACCGCGGTCGGCCTCGTGCTGCCGAAGCTCAAGGGCAAGCTCGACGGCATCGCCATTCGCGTGCCGACGGCGAATGTCTCGGTGGTGGACCTGGTCGCGGAGCTCGAGCGGCCGGCCACGCCGCAGACGGTCAATGACGCCTTCCGCGAGGCGGCGGCAGGCTCGCTGCGCGGCATCCTCGACGCGACCGACGAAGAGCTCGTTTCCGCAGATTTCAACGGCAATCCGCACTCGTCGATCGTCGATTTGCCGTCCACGGCGTTCGTCGACGGCAATCTGATCAAGGTGCTGGCCTGGTACGACAACGAGTGGGGTTACTCGTCGCGCGTGCGGGATCTGATCAAGTTCATCGGCAAGACACTCTGACCTTGCCGAAGCTGACGATCGAGCACCTGCCGCTGGCAGGTCGGCGCGTCTTCGTTCGCGCCGACCTCAACGCTCCCCTCGAGGGCGGCGCTGTCGCGGACGACACCCGGCTGCGCGCGGTGCTTCCCACCCTGAGGTTTGCGCTCGATCACGGCGCCGCCGTGGTGCTCGCGTCGCACCTCGGCCGCCCCAAGGGGGGCCCCGACCCGGCGCTGTCACTCAGGCCCGTGGCCGAGCGCATGGGCGCGCTGCTCGCGCGCCCGGTGCCGTTGGCGCCGGATTGTGTCGGCGAGGCCACGCGCGCGCAAGCCCATGCCTTGAAGGCCGGCGAGGTGCTGCTGCTCGAAAATCTCAGGTTCCATCCCGAGGAGGAGAAGAACGACGACGGCTTCGCGCGCCAGCTGGCCGAGCTGGCGGAGTGCTACGTCGACGACGCGTTCGCGGCGGCGCACCGGGCCCATGCCTCGATCGAGGCGATCACGCACCATCTACAGCCCGCGGCGGCCGGGCTGCTCATGCAGCAGGAGCTCTCGGCGCTCGGCCGCATCCTCGGGGCGCCGGCGCGCCCGCTGGTGGCCGTGCTGGGCGGCGCCAAGGTCTCGGACAAGGTCGCGCTCGTCGAGCACCTCATCAGCAAGGTCGACGCGCTGGTGATCGGCGGCGGCATGGCGTTCACGTTCCTGCGCGCGCTCGGCCACGCGGTCGGCCGCTCGCTGGTGGAGCCGGAGCGGATCGAGACCGCGCGCGCCGCGCTCGAGGCCGCGCGTCGCCGCGGCGTGCAGCTCACGCTGCCGGTGGACGCCGTCGTGGCCGACGGGCTCGACAGCGCCACGGGCCGCGCGGTGGGCATCCGCGAGATCCCCGAGTCGCAGATGGGCCTGGACATCGGGCCGCGCACCGTGGAGCGATTTACCGCGGTGTTGGCCACCGCAAAGACGATCGTCTGGAACGGGCCGATGGGCGTCTTCGAGAAGCCGCCATTCGCGGCGGGCACCGTGGCGATCGCGCGCGCGGTCGCCGACGCGCCCGCCTTCAGCGTGATCGGTGGCGGCGACACCATCGCCGCCGTCAACGCCGCCGGCGTCAGCGACAAGATCGGTTACATCTCGACCGCGGGCGGCGCTTTCCTCGAGTTCCTGGAGGGGCGGACGCTGCCCGGCGTGGCCGCTCTCACGGAGGCCGCCTGATGCGCACGCCGCTCGTCATAGGCAATTGGAAGATGGTCGGCACCCTCGCGGAGGCACGTCCGCTTGCCACCGGCATTCGTGACGGTCTCAAGCGCTTCAAGGGCGTCGACGTCGTCCTATGTCCGCCGTTCACCGCGCTCGGCGCCGTCGGCGAAATCTTACAAGGCACCGCCATCGGGCTCGGCGGGCAAAACTGCCACTACGAGGGCTCGGGCGCGCACACCGGGGAGATCGCCCCGTCGATGCTCGTCGAGCTCGGCTGTCGCAGCGTGCTCATTGGTCACTCCGAGCGCCGGCGCGAGTTCGGGGAGACCGATGAGCTGATCAACAAGAAGGTGACCGGCGCGCTCACATTCGGTCTCACGCCGGTGCTGTGCGTCGGCGAAACCGCCGAGGAGCGGCGCCAGGGTCTGACGTTCACGACGGTCGAAGGCCAGCTGCGTGCCGGACTCGCGGGTGTGGACGCGGCGGCCGTCGCCCGGCTCGTCGTCGCGTACGAGCCGGTGTGGGCCATTGGCACCGGCGTGAATGCCACGCCGCAGCAGGCGGCCGAGGTCCACGGCTACGTGCGCGGGCTCCTCTCTGAGCTGGCGTCCAAAGAAGTCGCCCAGGGTCTTCGGATCTTGTACGGCGGCAGCGTGAAGGCCGATAACGTGGAGGCTCTGCTCGCCGAGGGCGAGATCGACGGCGGGCTGGTCGGCGGGGCCAGCCTCAACGCGCAGGGATTCGTCTCCATTGTGAAAAAGGCGGCGCGCGGCGCCGCCACCCCGAGGTGAGTCGATGTTCATCGCGCTGACGATCATCCATGTCTTGATGTGCTTCGGCATCATCGCCATCGTGCTGCTGCAGGCGGGCAAGGGCGCCGACATCGGCTCCGCCTTCGGCGGCGCCGGCAGCCAGGCGGTGTTCGGCTCCATGGGCACGCCGACCGTGCTGGGGAAGATCACGGGTGCGATCGCGATCATCTTCACGCTCACGTCCTTCTCGCTCGCGATCCTCGGCGGTGAGCGCTCGTCATCGGTCGTGCGCGAGGCGCCGCCCATCTCGGCGCCGGCCGCGCCGGCGGCGGGGACGCCCGCACCCGTCGCTCCCGCCACGCCTCCCGCGTCGTCGAAGTAGCGCGGAGGCTCGGCGTGCGCTGGCGCGCTTCGCGACGGCCCGTGGCGGCAGTCGCCCTGCTCATGGTGGCGGCAACCGGCTGCTCGCGCGGCTCCGACAGCGCGCTCCCCGGCGCGGCGTCCGCGGCGGGCGTGGCGCCGGCGTACGGCGACACGTTCATCGACTCGCTGCTCGGCAACGTCTCGAGCCTCATTCCGACCATCACGAGCGACGGCGCCTCCCACGAGGTGGGCAACCAGATCTACTCCGGGCTGGTCACCTTCGACAAGGATCTCAATCCCGTCGGCGATCTGGCCGCATCGTGGGAATTCAGCCCCGATTGCCGTGACCTCACGTTCCGCTTACGGCCCGGCGTGAAGTGGCACGATGGGCAGCCGTTCACCGCCGACGACGTGGTGTTCACCTGGCAGACGATCATCGATGCGAAAGTGCCGAGCCCCTACAAGTCGGAGTACGAGAAGGTGGAGAGCGTGCGCGCCGACGGTCCCGGCATCGTGCGCATCCACTACACCCAGCCGTTCGCCAAGGCGCTGTCGAACTGGGCCACCTACATGCTGCCCAAGCATCTGCTCGAGCGTTACGTGCGCGAGGGCCGCATCCGCGAGGCGCCGCAGAACTGGTCCGCACCCGTCGGCACCGGTCCCTACCGGTTCAAGGAGCTGCGCTCGGGAGAGAAGATCGTGCTCGTCTCGAACCCGGACTACTGGGACGGACGGCCGTACATCTCGCGCATCGTCTATCGCATCATCCCGAGCCAGGCCACCACGTTCCTGGAGCTCAAGGCCAGGGGCGTCGATGCGACATCACTCACCGCGCTGCAGTACAAGCGCCAGACCGATTACCGCGCGTTCGAGAACGCCTACAGAAAGTTCCGCTACCCCGGCAACGGATACACGTACGTCGGATTCAATCTCAAAGATCCGCGCTTCGCCGATCCGCGCGTGCGCCATGCGATCGCCCACGCGATCGACAAGCGCGAGGTCATCGACGGCGTGCGCCTCGGGCTCGCCCGCGAGGCCACCGGCCCCTACAAGCCCGGCACGTGGGTCTACACCGACAAGGTGAAGACGTATCCGTACGACATGGACAAGGCCCGGACGCTGCTCGCCGAGGCGGGGTGGAAGGAGCGGAACGGGGACGGGCTGCTCGTGAAGGACGGCCGGCCCTTCACGTTCGAGCTGCTCACGAACCAGGGCAACGACGAGCGTAAGAAGGTCGCGGAGATCGTGCAGGCGCAGCTCCGCGAGCTGGGCATCGGCGTGGAGATCCGAACGCTCGAGTGGGCCGCCCTGCTCAAGGAGCACATCAAGAAGCGAAACTTCGAGGCCATCGTGCTGGGGTGGGGTATCGGCATCGACCCGGATCAGTTCGTCGTCTGGCACTCGACACAGTCCGGCCCCGACCAGCTGAACCACATCTCGTACGCCAATCCCGAAGCCGACCGCCTGCTCGAGGCCGGCCGGACGACGTGCGTACGGGAGGAGCGCGTGAAGTATTACCACCGGCTCCAGGAAGTCCTCGCCGAGGACCTGCCGCTCATCTTCCTCTACTTCCCGGACGTGCTGCCGGTCGTCTCCTCGCGCGTGTACGGCATCGACCCGGGTCCGAACGGCATCCGCTGGCGCGCGGACAAGTGGTTCGTGCCGAAGTCCCTGCAGCGGTACACGGCGGGCTGACCGCTGCTCGGGTACGCGGTCCGCCGACTGCTGTTCGCCATCCCCCTCCTGATTGGCATCACGTTCATCTCGTTCATCGTCATCCACCTCGCGCCCGGTGACCCGACGCAGATCATGACCGGCGACTGGAACGTGATGGAGAAGGCGGCGCTCGAGGAGCTCATCAAGCTCTACGGGCTCGACAAGCCGCTGTACGAGCAGTACTGGAACTGGCTCAAGCGCATCGTCTTCCTCGACTTCGGCCGCTCGTTCGCGCCGCACGGCCGTCCGGTCATCCAGATGATTCGCGAGCGGTTGCCCATCACGCTGGCCCTCAACATCATCGAGATGCTCATCATCGTGGCCATGGCCGTGCCGGTCGGCGTGATGTCGGCGACGCGCCAGTACTCCGCCTTCGACAAGTCGACGACGGTCTTCGTCTTCGTGGGCTTCGCCACGCCCGACTTCTGGCTCGCCGTCATGCTGCAGATCCTCTTGGGCGTCCACCTCGGGTGGCTGCCGATCTCGGGCCTGCGGCTGCCGGTGTGGGAGTACCTGCCCTTCTGGCAGCAGCAGTGGGACTTCGCCAGCCATTTGATCCTGCCCATCGCGGTGGCGACGTTCGGCGGCCTGGCGGGCTTCTCGCGCTACATGCGCCAGTCGATGCTCGAGGTCATCCGGCAAGACTACGTGCAGTCGGCGCGCGCCAAAGGCCTGCCGGAGTCGGTGGTCATCGGCAAGCACGCCCTGCGCAATGCGATGCTCCCGATCATCACCGTGCTCGGCCTGTCATTACCGGGGCTCATCGGTGGCAGCGTGATCGTGGAGACGATCTTCGCGATTCCCGGGATGGGGCAATTGATGGTGCAGGCGGTCTGGGAGCGCGATTACCCGGTGATCATGGCGAATCTGGTGATCGTGGCGAGCCTGACCCTGGTGGCCAATCTCATCGCCGATCTGTCGTACAGCCTGATCGATCCGCGCATCCGCGTGAGCCGGCGCGGGCGACGGTGAGCGCGTGAAGGCGTTCTGGCGCGCACTCTCCAAGAACCGGCTCGCCCTCATCGGCGGCGCGGTGGTCCTGGTCCTCGCGCTCATGGCGGTGGCGGCGCCGATCCTCGCACCGCACGACCCGCACAAGCCCGACGTCAAGCGGATCCTCGATCCACCGTCGGCACGCCACTGGCTGGGCACCGATCAGATCGGCCGCGACGTGCTCTCGCGCATGCTGTACGGCGCGCGGGTGTCGCTGGCCGTCGGCTTCGTCTCGGTCGGCATCGCCACCGCCATCGGTATCGCGCTCGGCGCCGCCGCCGGCTATCACGGCGGCGCGGTGGACGCGGGCGTGATGCGCCTCGTCGATCTGATGCTCGTCTTCCCCCGCTTCTTCCTGCTCCTGGCCGTGCTCGCGTTCCTCAAGCCATCAATCTGGACGATCATGGCCGTCATCGGCCTCACGGGATGGATGGGCGTGGCGCGCCTGGTACGCGCGGAGTTCCTGGCCCTCAAGGAACGGGAGTTCGTCGTCTGGTCACAGTCGATCGGGGCCAGCGCGCTGCGCATCATCTGGCGCCACATCCTGCCCAATGCGATGGCGCCGGTGCTCGTGGCCATGACGCTCGGCATTCCCGCCGCGATCCTGACCGAGTCGGGCCTGTCGTTCCTCGGCCTCGGCGTGCGGCCGCCGTACGCGACGTGGGGCAACATCCTGAACGAGGGCAAGGAAGTCATCGAGCTCGCGTGGTGGCTGTCGGTCTATCCTGGGCTCGCGATCCTCGTCACCGTGCTGTCCTACAACCTGCTCGGCGAGGGAATTCGCGACGCGCTCGATCCGCGCCTGCGGCAGAGCATCGGACGGTTTGGCGCGCGCGGGCGTTAGGGTATACTTCGCCCCGGTCCACGGGCCGAAGTGGCGGAACTGGCAGACGCGCACGTTTGAGGGGCGTGTGGGGCAACCCGTGGGGGTTCGAGTCCCCCCTTCGGCACCATGAATCTCTGAGCGCTCGAGGACAACCCACGAGGTAGGCGCGCCCACCGCATCACGATGGCGCGCTGTTCCGCGAGGCGCACCGGCGCCGGCGTGCAACACAGAGAATCC
>Ga0207684_10000280_pt1 | contig 74107 bp, 74 predicted proteins | sample KBSK5501metaG_FD_184342 | JGI IMG/M metagenome (GOLD analysis project Ga0207684, IMG submission 184342) | Corn, switchgrass and miscanthus rhizosphere microbial communities from Kellogg Biological Station, Michigan, USA - KBS K5-50-1 metaG... | ecosystem: Host-associated > Plants > Roots >...
CAGCGCGATCCAGACATACGCCGTCGAGTCATACCCGCCTCCGCCTTCTTTCTTGGCTTCCTCCGCGGCAAAGGTCACCAGCGTGGCGCCGAAAACCATTAGGAAGGAATAAATGCCTGCCAGTATTGCTTTCACGGGCGACCTCCTTCAGAAATGACCAACGCTCATACTGCCGACTTGCGGGAGTGTAGTATACAAAATCGCCGGAAGTAAGGGCAAGCTCAAAAACATCAGCCTTAGTAGATCAGGCGAATGTCCTTCATGTTTTTCTCTGTTTTGGAGCCAGTTGACGTGCCGCACCGCGCGCAGCGGTAGTCGTAAAGATTGCCGTCAGGCAGGACCAGAAGCAGCCGCTCTCTCACCGGCGTAGCCTCCCGGCACTTGGGACAATAGAGAGCCGAGGCCTTGAAGGAACGAAATTGCTCTTGCGGTTGCCCGGCAGGGGCGGCAGGCCAGCCCGGAGGAACAGGGGGCATCCCTCCTCCTGGGTTGCGAGGACGAAAGGGATTCATAGGGTAAATTGTATACCGGCCCTGCAAGTTATGACAATAGCAGGATGGCTGATCATTAAACTGTTCCTAAAGATCACCCTTACTTATTCTCACCCGCCCGCCCCAGGCGCGCCGAGACGCGCCCCTTCCCGTCACTTCTGTACTGAAACTTTGGTGTACCCAGCGGGCAGATCGAACAGGTCAGGCCTTTGCGGACCGATCGTAACGGAGCTGTACACACTCTCCCATTTCCCATCAGCGCTGGCCGTCTTCATAGCAAACTTGATATCCGGAGCGACCCATTGGTAGATGATCTGCCGCTTTCCGTCCGATTCGACGGTCACCTCATACTTGTCGGTCTTGCGGCCGCTCACCGGCTCGTTCCCCACATGCTTGCGCGCGACCTCGCCTTCGATGGTTGGGCCGACCCGGGGAATTTGGTCGATGCGCAGCGGCAGCTCCACATATGATCGGTTGGGCAGTAACAGCCATGTCACCGCCCTATCCAACCGGTTAATAGAGACCTTAGGACCCTCTGCGCTCGCCATCTCGACGCGCCAGCGATCCGGCTGAAAATAGATTTTTCCAGTCATCGTACTTTTGCCTATCCGCGTCGTCTGGTCGGCCGAAAATTCCATCGCCCGCCCCGTATTCGCGGCAGCACCGAGAATAATGAATGCCATGAAGAGGTGTCTCCTCATAGCCTTCCCCCTACAATCCAATGACGATCGTCAGGAACGTCGATCAGCAATCGGCTTAGGTTCAGCTCGGCCAGTTGCGAGGCGACTTCATCTTCGGTAAAGGCCGCCAACAGGGAATTCAAGAAGTCGCGCCTCAAGGTCGCCGGCTCCTCTGAGGCGTAGCGATCCACGATCGCCTGGGCTTCGTCAAAAGAACCAGGACGCAGAAGATCCATCACCAACACCCTGGCCCCCGGCATTGCGAGCTTTTTTGCCGCATACCAAAACTGCAGCGGATTGGGCACGTGATGTAAGAGACTATTCGAAATAACCGCGTCGGCGAGGTCGACAACGCACGTTTGAAAGCGTTCACGTCGAAATTGAATCCGGTCGGCCAGACCCTTAGCGGCCACCGCCTTCTCGGCTAGATCGATCATTGGCCCCGAGGCGTCGACGCCGGTGATTCTCAGGTTCGGTGACGCGCGCGCCAACCGGATCGCAATATCGCCAGGCCCGCAGCCAAGGTCCACCACGTGCCCCTGTGTCAGATCAGGATAATATTCCCGAAAGCGATCCACGAAGCCTTGATTTTCTTCCTCGAAGTCAGCCTTGGAATAGACAAGCGCCTGCTCGGGATCGTCCATGAGTTCCGGTTCCAGCATTCGCTCCATCATATGGCCTGTTCCGTATCGGATTCGACGATAACGCCATCTCCTGCCCGAACATGGCCCTCGGCCAACACCCGCGCGTAGAGCCGGCTCCATCCCGGGTGGAGCTTCTGAGAAATCCGCGAAAATTCCCCGCCCACAAACCAGCGCGCATTGAATTTACATGGACTGGTATAGCTCACAATCTCCAATCGAGCGTGCTCACCGATACGCAGCCGGTCTCCCGGTTTCAGCGTGGGCCAGTCGAGTCCCGCGATAGTGAGATTCTCGCCGCTGGCGCCCGGCTTGATCGCATGCCCTTCCGTTTGCAGCGCCTCGATGACCTCCAGGGAAAACAAGCAGACGGCCCGGTCAACGCCTCCATGGACGTCGCGGTTCCGCTGGCGGTCGCCCGCAACGCCTTCTAGAGTGATGCGCGCCTCCGGCACCGGCAGCTTGGGCACCCCACCGTCCGAGACACTGATCTGATGTAGATAAGAACGCCGTCCGGGCATACGCGCGCGATTGTACCAGAATTCATAATACCCACTGTATTGCCGCGTAAGGAAGTCAGTTGAAACGCAAGAGCAAGAAGACTATGGCGCGGTGAGGTCAAACCTGACGGGAAGGTGAACAATACTATGGATGGGGAAATTGCCGTCCATCGCCGGGCTGAAGCGCCATCGCTGCACGGCAGTGAGCGCGGCATGATCAAGAATGGCATAGCCTGACGTCTGGTGCACAGACACGACCCCGGCCTTCCCGTCTGGAAGGACTTCCACTCTTAGCATGACGGTCCCTTCCCAGCCAGCTTCCCGCGCCGTCCGTGGATATTCGGGTCTCACATTGTGGCCGGGCTTGGCTTTGGATCGAATGGCCTCCATTCTTTCCGGGGATGTATCCCTGAAGACCTGTGCGAGCCCCGCCCGCGCCGTCATCACCGGCCGGTTGAGGGCAGGAACGATGCCGGTAGCCGGCAAGGTACTCACCGATGAAATCATGTCCGCCGGCAAGATCACGCCTTCTCCATCTGGCATGACCGCCAGCGGGCCGACAAGATGAAAGGACCGCGGCATCTCGATAAAACTTGGCACCGGTTCGATTGGCGGCGCCAGCGACCTGGAAGAAGAAACCATAGGCGTATGCCTGCTCACACGAGCAGCCGTTTCGGGAGTCGCATGAGCCACACTCGCCAATCTCCCAGAATGAATGGCTCTCGAACGCAGATGCGTGGGGCGCGACTCCCGTTTGAGAGAATGGCGAATGACTGGCGAAGGTAGTTCCTGCCTGACAGGGGAGGCAGCAGGCTCAACAGCGGGAGGACTCGGAGGGGGCTCTATCAAATCGATCGTGATTTCCTGGCGTGGCTCCAAAACGGCCTTCGCTCCCAGGGGTGCCACGGCCAACACAACCGCGAACAGGCCATGTAGCCCCATGGAGAGAAGGATTGGACCCCGTATCGCCGTCATTTTCGCATGTCCCGCACGATCCGCTGGATGCGATCGTCCTTTCCGCCGAGTTCCAGATACTTCTTGTAGCTGGCTAAGGCCCGAACAGTATCTTTAAGATGAAATTCGTAAAACACGCCGAGGTTATAATAAGCTTCCGCCATCATCGGCCGGAGTCGGATCGCTTCTTCATAGGCCTGCTCTGCTTGATCGAATTTTCGTTGCATTGCGTACAGGACACCCAGATTCACATATGCGTCGGCATAATCCGGCTTGAGCTTGACTACGGTCTGGAACTCTTGTATTGCCGCGGGAAGCTCCGCTTTCGCCTTTAACAGAAATCCCAGATTGTAATGGGCATCCACAAAGTCCGGTCTCGCTGCAATGGCCTGGCGATAGGCACGCTCCGCCTCGCTCGCCTGGTTGGCCTTCTCCGCGATGGTACCCAACAGGTAGTGGGCATCCGCATGATCCGGCTGCACGGTGACGAGGCGGGCCAATAGTTCGCGGGCCTCGGTGCTTCGTCCCTGCGACTCGAACAGATACCCTAATGCATACAGGGCTTCCGGCTGATCCGGTTTGACGGCCAACGCTCGCTGATAAACCGGGATCGCCTTGGCGATCGCCTGCTGGCGCTCGTACAACTGGGCTAGAGACAAGAGTGCCTCTTCGTACCGGGGATACATTGTCAGTGCCCGCTGGAGCTCCTGCTCGGCTTCGGCGAATTTGCCCTGTCCCTGATAGACCAATCCAAGGTCGTAGTAAGCCTCCGCCATGTTGGGATTCAGCTCGATCGCCGTCTTGAACGATTCCGCCGCGTCGGGGAGACGTCGCAGTCCGGTAGCATAGACAATGCCGAGCAAGTGATGCGCCTCGGCAAACTTCGGCCGGACCGCAATCGCTTTTCGCAGCGAGTCGGCGGCTGCCTCGTATTTCCCCTGCGCCGCCTGCGTCATCGCCTGGTTGTAGTATTTCTTGGCTTCATCGGCGTATGCCGGAAAGGGTTGAAGAACGATACATGCGATGGCAACCACCGCCGAAAGCATTTGGCGAGTCTTCATTTCGATAGCTCGTCCGCCGCGTATTCCGTCAAGTCGAAGCGTACCGGAACATCCACGATTGTCGGCATCGTGAAACCTCCATCCATCTCGGGCGCAAACCTCCAGCCCCGAGCAGTAACGACGGCCGACTGATCCAGCATAGTATAACCCGAGGTCTGCTCTACTTTCACTTCTGCGACGGTACCGTCTGTCCTGACTTCCACCCGTAGCAAGACGGTGCCCTCCCATCCCATCTCACGCGCGCGCTTGGGGTATGCCGGCCGAGCAGGATCGAGATAGCGAACGCGCGTCCGGTTGCCGCGAGCGAGCGCGGTATTATCCTGGAGCAGACGCGGGGGTGCGCCAAGCGAAAGAGGCGCCAGGGGAGCGCCGCGCTTCCAGTAGGCATCGGGCGGAAGGGGTACGGCGGTCGAGAGTTCGGGAAGCGGAATGGGAAGAGAGCGTGCTAACGGGGCGATGCGCGCGGCCGTCACCTCCACCTCATCCAATTGTTCGATGTCGTCCGAGTCTAAGGTCTGCCCCCAGACTCCCCCGGGTATCGAAAGCAGAAGCGCGATCACGAAGCCAGTCAGCCAGTCCTCAATCAAGATCATCCGAGTCATCCGGTAATGCTTACCAGCGAGCTTAGCCTATCGCATGCCGGGCGGCGCTTCAACCCTTTTGCAGTAGAATCCAGAATTAAAGCTCTCCGGACGTCTCTTACTTGTCTACCTCCATGCGGACTCACGGCAGTGGCTCACCATGCATGTCCATCTGGATCACGACCATTGCATTGAGGTCCTCGTTGTCAGGGGGAAAGGGCGCGAGGTTCGGACAGTGGCCAACAGCCTGATCAGCACCAAGGGCGTGAAGCACGGCAAGCTGACGATGACGACGACGGGGAAAGAACTCGCCTAGCGATTTTTCCGCTCTGGAAAAAAATGCGGGGCGAAGGGAGCCTAGTCTTCGCCCCGCGTGGACAGCTAGTCAGAAGCCGCCCACCCTAACAAGTCGAATTTCAAATATTCGTTGCGATTCGGTTTACTTCATCACCTTCCCTGTGCAATTCCAGCCGGACCCTTTGACTCCATTCACAGCGGCCTCCAAGTCCTGGGGTTTCGCCTTCCCCGCCTCCGTCTCAACCACGGCATGTCCCGGCATGCTCTTCATGTCTACGCTCTTGACCCCGGGGACTGTTTTCAGCGCTGTCTCCACATCATTCGAATAGCTGTCACAGTGCTTACCGCCGAGCATCAACGTGACCTTTTGATCCGCCGCTTGCGTGACATCGACCGCCGCCCCAAGCACCATCATCGCCGCCAAAACCACAAACATTATGAAACGCATGTCCTACCTCCTTTTTTTGTTGTCCCATCCATTCAGGTACGCTCATCTCATCGCAGCGAGCGAATCCAACAGCGGCATCATCCCGCCTTTTCGCCATACTTCTTGACCATCTCCTCGATATGAGACTCCGTCAACAGACTCCCTGAGATCCGCTCACGCACGATTCCCTGCGGATCAATGAGAAAGCTGGCCGGCAGGCCGACCACGCCGTACATGTTCGCCACCTGATTGTTGTGGTCCATCACCACTTCGAACGTGTGACTATGGGTTCGGATATGCTCGGCGACTCTCGCAGTGTCTTCGAGTTCATTAACCGCCAACACGACAAACCCCTTATCGCGCAACTTGTCGTAACTGGCCTGCATGGCCGGCATCTCTTCCTTGCATGGCTTGCACCAGGTCGCCCAGAAATTCACCAGTACGACCTTGCCGCGGAGATCAGAAAGCTTGACGTCTCGTCCCTGGAGATCCTTGAGAGCGATCTCGGGAGCGGGGCTCCCTACCAAGGGCGGGCGAGCGGCCATTCCCAGAAGCCCCGAAAGGACAATGAGCATCCCAACAGCAGACACTATGGTTTTCATATTCATCCTCATCGTCAATTAAAATGTCATCGACAAGCCTGCCAGATAACTCACGTCGGGAATCAACCCGCCGTTGTAATCCTGCACCATCGGAACCTGGACGAAGAAATAGGCCCGGAGGTGCTCGCGCACCTGCACCGCGATGCCTGGAGAGAATGCCAGCGTGGTTCCGCCCGTATTCGGCACTGGCCGACGCTTGATCTCAGGATCGAGCACGATCGGCTCATCCGGAAATGTTGGATCCGTCGGCTCCTGCACCCTCGCCAGCGAACCGGTGAATTCGTCATGGACCGCGTACCGCCAATTGAATTGACCGGTCAGGGTCAAAATCTTGAGCGTCATATAATTCAGCCCCGCGCTCGCCACATAGACATCGCCAAACCGGTAGGAATTGGGGCCAGTAAAGGTATGATGGTAGGAGAGGCTGGCGAACTGGTCCAGCACATGGGGGATGATTTCATAGGACTGGTACACCGACGGTTGAATCCCCCACGAGCGATGTCCGAGCTGGAGGGTGGGTTCCTGCAAGTTGCCATTTACATTGGTTGCATGAGAATTTCCGGTCGGCAGGTCCACCCCAAACCCAAACACGAGCAAAGATCGCAGGCTGGGGAGGTAACTGTATTTCGTGTTGACCCGTATGTCCCCGATCCCCGAATCCTGGAAGGCCTCATACATTCCCGCCCCGTTGGTGTCCAAGCTCCCCCGCTCTATAATGTGAGTATGTTTGATAGACTTGTAGGGGACGAGGAGCTCAAGGGTCAGGTTGTTAGTGAGTCCATAGTTCACGTCAAGAGTTGTGACTTGCAAGATGGTCCGGTGCTCCGCATGCTCGTTCAGCACTAGTCGTCGGGCCTCCTGATCCACCGATGTGACGAACCCATTCGTGCCCGACTCAAGCTTGGAGATCGTGTAGGCATACTGTATGCCCACTGACAATGCGCCCTTGAGTTGAACCGTTGACTCTTCCCCGGTCAGGAGAAAACAGGTCGCCGAGCCGCAGCTCGCGGACGCTTCTCCAACTCCGATCATCCACAACGCGAAACTTCCAAGTGCAACACAGAGCACGCCACGCAATACGCCCCATTTGGATGCTCGCATAGGTCTCCTTAGCAGTCAGCTTAAGATGAGGAAAATCCCGTGACCGCCCCTGCCAGGCGCAAGACGGGACACTATCTATTGTGACGGCTAAAGGAGACTTGGAGGCGCGCGAGCCTGGAGCCGACTCGCAAAGGTCAGGGAAACATGCTGGCGCTCAAGAGGGACAAGCCAGCGTTGAACGACCGTGGAGGAGACTGGAAGAAAGACCGGCGTAATGACCGTGCCTGCGGATGCGCACATCCAGGCACAGACGCCCGTTGCATGCATGCGGGCATTGTGATGAGTAGCGTGCTGGAGTTCGTGGACAAATGCAGCGCCGGTGCTCGCGGCCAGCATGAGCACTATGCCGAACACGAGACCCAGCGCAACCGATTTCAACACCTTAGGGGCCATGCTGCCTCAATCTTAGCCAGTTCCCGAAAATTCTGTCAACCGCCCAAAGGATGACCGATCCGTTCCAAGGCCTCTTTCGCCCGGCCCCGAACGCCCGCATCCCAATCCTCCTTGGCCAACTCCCGCAAACACTGTTCCGCTTGAAGCGCCTTGAGCCTGCCTAGGCCAAAGGCCGCTTCGGCTCGCACATACGGGTACTCGTCCTTGGTTGCCAATAGGAGATGCTCAATCGCCCGGGGATCGCCGAGAACCCCGAGGGCATTGGCAGCCCGCGCTCGATCCAGTTTTTCGGGGTCGGTTTTCAGGATTCGCACAAGTACGTCGAAGAGTTTGGGCCCGGCATTGGCGAGCCGCGCCGGATGGTAGCGGTCGTGATCGATGAGCCAGAGCGCGGACCGCTTCTCAAGCGCCTGATCGCTCGCTTCCCTGAAGACCTTGGCGACCCGGCGGTGCGCCCGTTTGTGCTCGCGTCGTCCGAAGAGCTCCCTCGTGACCGCAATCAGGATGACCACCCCTACAGCGGCCACCGCCACTGTCTTCCACGGGCCGGCCTTGAGGTACTCCCTCCACGAGAGCGGCAACAGTCCCCAGGCAAAAAAGCCCGCGAGGAGGATGACGAGCAGTTGCGTGAGGATTGCGATCCCTACATTGCCGCCTGAGAGCCTTACCATGATTTCATTTTATCCTGCCGGATGGCCTGGTCAACTAAGGAGTAACTGGCGAATTGGTTTTCATTAGCGTAAATTTTTCAGTATACTAAGGCTTCACCCAGGCTCGTTTCTATGATCAACGTTCTGCTCAAACAAATATTCGGCAGCAAGAACGATCGTGAAATCAAGCGGATGCGTCCTGTCGTTGGACAGGTCGGTGCGCTGGAACCCGCTATCTCTCCTCTTACCGATCAACAACTCGGCGCAAAATCAGACGAATTTCGAAAGCGCCTGGCCGATGGTGCGCCGCTGGATGACCTCCTTCCCGAGGCCTTCGCCGTCTGCCGGGAAATGTCCAAGCGCAAGCTCAAGATGCGCCATTTTGACGTGCAGCTGATCGGCGGCATGATTTTGCACGAGGGCAAAATCGCCGAGATGAAGACCGGCGAAGGCAAGACCTTGGTGGCTACGCTGGCGCTCTACCTGAATGCGCTCGAAGGCAAGGGCGCACACCTTGTGACCGTGAACGACTATCTGGCCAAACGCGACGCCCAATGGATGGGGCCCCTCTATCACCATCTCGGGCTTTCAGTGGGAATCATTCAGCATGAGACATCTTTTCTCTTCGATCCGACGTATGACCCTGAAGACAAGCGTCTTCTCTACCTTCGACCGTGTACGCGACGGGAAGCTTACAGGGCGGATATCACCTACGGGACCAATAACGAATTCGGGTTCGATTACCTTCGTGACAACATGGTCACCGATCTCGATCAGTGCGTTCAGCGCGAGCTGCATTACGCGATCGTTGACGAGGTCGACAGCATCCTCATCGATGAAGCTCGCACTCCACTGATCATTTCCGGTCCTACCGAAGACTCGACCGACCTCTACTATCGGATCGACCGGATCATTCCCGGCTTGAAGCGAGAGGAGCACTACACGATCGAGGAGAAGACGAAGACCGCCGCCCTCACGGAGGAAGGCAACGAGAAAGTGGAGCGGGCCCTGGGGATCACTAATCTCTACGACCCGGCGAATATGAACCTGGTCCATCACGTGGTGCAGGGGCTCCGCGCCCACGTCCTTTACCACCGGGACGTCGATTATGTGGTCAAGGACGGAGAAGTCATCATCGTGGACGAGTTCACTGGCCGGTTGATGCCGGGCCGCCGCTGGTCGGACGGCCTGCATCAGGCCGTCGAAGCGAAGGAAGAGGTCAAGATTGCCAATGAAAATCAGACACTGGCGTCGATCACCTTCCAAAACCTTTTCCGGATGTACGACAAGCTCGCGGGCATGACCGGAACGGCCGATACAGAGGCCAGCGAGTTCGCGAAAATCTACAACCTTGAAGTGGTGGTAGCGCCCACGAATCGCCCCAACATCCGACAGGATTTCCCCGACGTCGTGTATCGCACCGAAAAAGAGAAGTTCAACGCCATCGTGGAGGACATTAAAGATTGCCATCAGCGAGGCCAACCCGCACTTGTCGGGACAATCTCCATCGAGAAATCAGAGCGCCTTGCAGGCTATCTGGTGCGCCAGGGCATCAAGCACAGCGTGTTGAACGCGAAGCACCACGAGCGGGAGGCGGAGATCATCGCCCAAGCCGGGCGCAAGGCGGGCGTCACGATCGCGACCAATATGGCCGGACGCGGCACCGACATTCTGCTGGGCGGAAACCCGGAATTTCTCTTCAAGAAAACGCTGTACGCGGACCCGGAGATGACGCCGGAGCGCCAGGCCAGCTTGCAGGCGCAGATCCAAGCCGAGTGTGAAGCGGAAAAGAACGAAGTCATCGCCGCCGGCGGCCTGCATATCATCGGTACCGAGCGACATGAGAGCCGGCGCATTGATAACCAGTTGCGAGGGCGTTCAGGTCGGCAAGGCGATCCAGGCTCCTCCCGGTTCTATCTCTCGCTGGAGGACGACCTCCTTCGCATTTTCGGCTCGGACCGCATCTCGAAGATCATGTTGAAGCTCGGCATGGAGGAAGGCGTGCCGATCGAGGCCGGCATGGTCACCCGAGCGATCGAGAACGCGCAGAAGAAAGTGGAGGCGCATCACTTCGAAATTCGCAAACAGCTACTCGACTACGACGATGTGCTGAACAAGCAGCGGGAAGTCGTCTACGAACGCCGGCGGATGATTCTGCGCGGCGACGACCTGACGGAGGAGATCCGCTCCAGCACCGAAGAAGTGCTGGACGATCTGCTGGCGGTCCATTGTCCCCAAGGCGCCTATCAAGAAGATTGGGACCTGAAAGGCCTTGCCGACGCCTGTTATGCCCAGTTTGGCATCGACATCAAGGACGGCTCGATCGATTTCAAGGATGTGGGCTACGATGCTTTGCGGCAGGAACTGCTCAAGAAAATCGATGAAGCTTATAAGAAGAAGGAACAGGAGCTGGGAGCGGAGCTGCTACGGCTGCTCGAAAAAATGGTAATGCTCCGCACCATCGATACTCTTTGGAAGGACCATCTGCTCGGCATCGACAGCCTGCGCGAAGGCATCGGTCTTCGTGGGTATGGACAGAAAGACCCGCTCATCGAATACAAGCGGGAAGCCTTTGAGATGTTTGCCGGCATGATGAATCGGATGAAGCGGGAGGTGCTGGAACATCTGTTCCGCGTGCAGGTGGTGCCGGGCGAGTCTCCACGTCCTCCGGTGGAACAGCACCGCCCCGTTCAGCTAACCCTCAACCGTGGCGAAGCTGCGGCGGACGACAACGGAACAAAGACCGTGCGTCGCGGGATCGACAAGGTCGGGCGCAATGATCCATGTCCCTGCGGAAGCGGCAAAAAATATAAGAAATGCCACGGCAGTTGAAACATTGCCTCCGCTGATGCCTCGATCCGCCCCACCTGACCCAGGCTCGACGATACGCTCCAGCGGAAGACTTCCCCGATCCCTTGACGCCTGCCGAAAAGAACTCCGTTTTTTTATTGAGACCGCGCGCATCCTAAGCTCCTCTCGCGACCCTAAAATGGTTTTCCGTGCCCTGATCAACAGGGCGCGCGTGCTCGTGCGCTGCCGTGCCTGGTCCCTGTTCGTAGTCGATCCGACCACGCGCGACTTGGTATTCGACATGGTCGGAGGGCCGGGGGCACGCATACTCAAAGGGCTTCGCATCCGTGCCGGACATGGCATTGTGGGGTGGGTCGCGAGCCACGGGAAAGCCGCCGTGGTGCGCGATGCGCGGACAGACCGGCGATTCATGCAGGAGATCGATGAGGCCACCGGGCTTAGGACGCGGTCGATCCTCTGCCTGCCGATCCTAAGCAAAGGGAAGACCGTCGCGGTGTTGGAGATGCTCAATAAGATCGGAACACCTTTTACGCGGCACGACCTTCAACTGCTGAGCCGCCTGATCGGTCAGGCGTCGCTCGCTCTGGAGCGCGCGTCCTTGATCGAGCAAGTCGCAAGTCTGGTCATAACCGACGAGCTCACGGGTCTGTTCAACGCCCGGTACCTGGATGAGGCCCTGGAACGGGAGATCCGGCGCTGCCACCGGTACCGTTCTACGCTTGCCTTGATCTTTCTGGACCTCGATCACTTTAAAGAGATCAACACGCTGTATGGGCATCCCTTGGGAAGCCGCTGCCTGACTGAGCTGGCGGAGATCATGCGGCGGAGCGTGCGGGATGTGGATATACCGGTCCGGTATGGCGGCGATGAATTTGCCGTGATTCTTCCTGAGAGCTCGGTGGAGACCGCCAGGATGGTCGCCGAACGCCTCGCGACAGCTATCCATACGCATGTCTTTTTGCAAGAGGCGGGTCTTAAGACACAGTTGGCCGCCAGCATTGGAATCGCCGGCTGTCCGGACCATGCTAAGACAAAGCAAGAACTGATATTGAAAGCCGATGCGGCGATGTACCGGTCGAAGGGGACGGGAGGGGACCGGATCTCCGTGGCGGATCAGCTCTAACCGATCTCTTCCTGCATCAAAATAGCTACGTCGTGGTTCCCGCTAGGGGAAACATAATCGTAAATGTCGTGCCGCCAGGCTGCTCAGTCTCAACCCGGATCTGCCCCCCATGCTTAGTGATGATCCGGTGCGCGATGGTGAGCCCAAGGCCTGTCCCTTCCCCTTGTTTCTTCGTCGTAAAGAAGGGATCGAAAATTTTGGAAACATGCCCGGCGGGGATGCCTGGTCCGGAGTCCCGAATTCTGACTGCGAGCGAGTCTTGATCCATATACGTTGTCACTTCAAGCCTTCCCGTACCCTCCATGGCGCGCACGGCATTGTCGATGACATTCACAAAGACTTGACGAAGCTCCAGCGGATTGGCCCAAATTTTGGAAACGGCCGCGTAGTTCTTCTGAACCTGAATCTTCTCTCCAGACTGTTCGAGTCCTGTCAGACCTAAGGCATGATCCAACTGCTCGTTGACATCGACTTCCACCCGCAGATCGCCGGCCTCAATACGGCTGCGACCTGTTAGATCCTTTATGATCCGGCCCATGCGTTTGGCTTCCTCGACGATGGTCTTCGCATGCTCCTTCATGACTGTCGGATCGGGTTCATCAAGAATCGCCTCGCCAAAACCCAAGACGCTGTAAAGGGGATTATTCAATTCGTGACCGAGCCCAGAGGTCAGCAGCGCAATACCTGCCAGCTTCTCGGCCTGAATGAGCTGATTTTGCAGGCTGCTCTCCTCTGTGGTGTCTCGAAGCACAAGGCCCATCAATTGGCCCTCGTCCGACTGCGCCGCGACGGGAAAACATGTGTAGTGATAGGTTCGGTGTCCAAACTTAATTTCTTTGCGGGGATGAGGATCCCTGATGATCGCTGGAGGAGCGAGCGGGTCGCGAAGCAGGGAGACCTCCGTCGGGGGCCCTGGAGAGCGGACAGCTGTCTCCTGTGGGCTCTCCACATAGTGGCTCATTTCTGTTTCCAATTGCTCACGGGTTACATCGTCTGCGTTGAGAAGGTCGAATAGCGTAGGCCCCCGCATATCAGACTGGTGCAGGTTGAACGCCTTGTTCGACGCGCCGTTGATGTATTGCACCTGGGCATCCTCATTCAGAATCACAATGGGATCGGGCACGCTATCAAGAATCATCTGAACGTATTCTTTCAGAGACTTGATCCCCTCTTCGGCGCGCTTGCGCTCCATGAACTGGCCGACCTGGCTCCCGATAGCGGAAAGCATCTGTAGTAGATGCTCGTCAGGTGGCTGAATTCTATGACTGAAGAACTCCATGACCCCGAGCACCGAACCCGGCCTTCGAATGGGGAAACCGAAGGCTGCATGAAGCCCCTCTTTCGCCGCGACCGGCAGGCGCGGGAAATTGTCATCCTTGACGACGTCAGGAATCCAAATGGGCTCGCCACTGGCCCAGACGCGGCCTGGCAATCCCGTGCCGCGCGGAAAGGCCGTCTGCTTGCTGAAGGCCGCAAACTTTGCCAGGTTGCTTGAGGGCGACTGCCAGATTTCACGACAGCGAATCACGTCGGCTTCCTGATCGACGCTCCAAAACCCTCCCATTTCCCAGTCAAGGCTCTCGCAGATCGCCTGCAAGATTTTGGGGGTCGCTTCGCTAAGCGTCGGAGACTCTGCCAAGAGACGAGCCACGGTATGCTCAGCGTTCAAGCGCCTTTCCACCTGTTTGCGTTGCGTGATGTCGCGAATAATCCCGGTAAAGCCGCGTCCTTCTGTGGTCGTCCAGGTTGAAAGTGAGAGCTCCAAAGGGAATTCGCTTCCGTCTTTCTTCAATCCCGCCAACTCAATGACTTTTCCAATGACATGGGATTCCCCCGTGGATACGATGCGTTTAATTCCTGCTCGATGCGCGTCGCGGAAGCGAGGCGGCATCAGGAGCGCGAGGGATTGCCCGCCCACTTCACTCGTGGAGTACCCGAAAATTCTCTCCGCTGCCTTATTCCAATAAATGATATTTCCATTCTGGTCTGCCGATATGATGCCGTCACTAGCGGTCTCCGCTACGGCGCGGAATTGTTCGTCGCCATCTCCCTGACGCGAGCGCACTGCCGGGGGAATTCGAGGGAGGAACCGGTCGCGTTCCTCGAGATGTACATCTGTAGGGATCCCGCCCTTGCCGAGAAAGCGGCTCACAATGAGATAGCCTGCTGCTCCAAAGATCGAGAGGGCGATTAGCAAAAACGCCGTCACCCATTTCAGGAAGTGCCGCATGGGGTCAACCAGCACGGATGCTACGATGACGGCCCCGATAATCGACGACATACACGAGGCAAGCAAGACCAACAAAAGTTGCGTGAAAGAAAGACGCCCGGACTTATCAACGTTGCTCATGATCACCAGCAGGCGGATGTTCGTTTCTCAGAAAGGAATCGCTTCCCAGGACTGTCCTTGGTGTGCATTCCCCAAGTCATTGGGGGCTCCCTTCGTTGGTCACTTCATAACAATGACAGTGTGCTGAGTATCAAGTGAAAATCATTTATATGTCAATATGCGGTAGGCACACTGCGGCTCATTTTCGATGCCATCCGGCTGACTGGGGTGAATAGAGGGCGACCAAGGAGGGTTCTGATCAACTCAGGAAGAGTGGTTTCTCTTCCAGTCTTCGTTGAGCCGATACACAAAGATTAGAATTTCGGCGACCGCTTGGTAGAGGTCAGGTGGAATCTCCTGTCCCAAATCTAACTCTAAGAGAATTTGCACCAGATCCGGATTCTCGCGGATCGGTATGCCGTGCTGTCTTGCCTCTTCGATGAGACGCTCTGCCAGGAGGCCGCGGCCTAAGGCTGTCACGTAGGGTGACGAGCGCGTCTTGGGCTCATACCGGAGGGCGACCGCGCCTTTTCTTGGTCGTTTGTTGTTGATTCCCAGTGGAATTACACTCGCAGATTAATCAAACTGTTTCCCGGAAGGGTACGGTCCCGCAGATCTGCGCCTTTAGCGCTGCCGTCATTCTTCCGTTCACATTTCAGGAATTCCACGGCAAAACCTTGCTCGCCCAGCGTCTGCCTGAGGACTGGTAAGTGTCGGGCGGCCAATACTTCGGTCTCTTCTCGCTCAACGGTGACCTTGACCGAGAGCTGTTTCTTATGCATCGCAAGATCGATGCGCAGGGCGCCGAGTTCGCTGAGGTCCAAGAGCGCGATTACGCTGTAATGGCGCTCCTCCGGATCAGTTTTGCGGCCGTCCTCAAACCGCCTTTCCACGTAAAACTCCGCAGTAGAGGCTCGCCCGTCCAACAGGAACGGGATTTGGAAGGTCAACGGCTCCCCTCTTTCATTGTTGACGCTGTTCAGGACCTGTGTCCGCTCAATCGCGGTTAATAGTTCGTGAGCCTGTTGGCGAACATCGGTCCCCTGTTTCCCAACTACAATCGCAGGTAGCCCCGCTGGGGCTGAATCGGTTAGGGCCGATTCTTGGGGCACGGCTGCAGCAACCTTGGTCCCGGCAACCTGCCGGATCTGCGCAACCAGAGAAGAATTTTTCTGCTCCCCAGCCTGATTCTTCAAATCCCTGATCACAGGTTGGAGATCATCGCCGCTGAATGCCTTCGGCCGCTGGGAGATCTGATCGCTTTCGTTATTGTTTTCATATACTTGTGTCGATTTAAGCAATTTTTGAAGCCCCAACTCGACGTCAGGGTCGCCCCTGGGATTTAGACTCTGTAGTACTTGCTCTAACGCATCGGCGGGGAGCAATCTCTCGCCTAGTGGCGAATTGCCATCTTGTTGAAGAGGCTTTCCCAATTGCTGAGACGTCGGTGCCGGTGGAACGGCTTTCTCTTCAGGCAGTATCGTCTCCGGTTGATGAATCACCACCGCTTTTGACTGGGCCTGGAGCTGCTGCAACAGAATAGTTTCAAGATTTTCCCGGACCAGTTGACTGAACGCGGCCGCCAGCTGAGGCGGTGCCGTTGCGTACACCGGAGACTGGGCCTGGGGAAGCTGGGTCTGTTGAATAGTTGCGAGGCTCACAGCACGTGGCACCGACGAAGAAGGACCATTAACGGAGCCCTCAGGTAACGGCGCCTCAAGCAGCGTCAGCAGCGCCGCTTTCAGATTCTGCGCCGTCAACTGCGCAGGGACTAACGGAACGCGCTGTGCGAAGGCGGCCTGGAGCATCGGTTCATATCGGAGGCCGAGGCGATCTATAGCTGAACGAAGTCTCTCGCCCGTGACCGTCTTCAAGTCTATGGGCAAGGATTTCAGAAGGATGAGTATCTTTCCGATGGCATCATCGGAGGTCTGCTCCGTCATCGAGGTTGTAAGCGCTTGCCGAAATCGTTCCAGTACGCTGCCCACGGGACTGTCCACCGGCAGCAACTGCTTGAGCAAATCGATGACAGGATCTTCAACTGCCGCGACCACGGTGTCCGGTGCGGTCAGCACGTTAATCTTCGGCGTTGAGCTTCCCGGCGCTCCCGAGACGGGCGTTATGCCAAGTATGTTTACAGACAACTGCGCTCCTTCCTGTAAACTCAAGGACTACTATCCCTAAATCTGCTGTCGGCTTTTTACGAGACTGACTTAAGGTGGACCCAGATACGGCCTGTCACGGTGCAGCGTCAGGGAACAAGCGCGCTGCTTAAATAGGTGTTTTGACCTACATGATAACCGTTTCACCGGCAAAGCTCTGAAAGGTTCTCAGTAGCGCTAACTCATTGTCTAGACTCAGCCTTTCAGCTTGACTAACCTCAAGACCTACGTTATGGTACTTCTCCCCAAATGGCAATTTTATCCTCAGAGAACAGAGTGAGAGCAGCCGGGCTCGGACACCCGCAGCTTGTTCAAAAGCTGATCGCACGCATCGAACGGGAAGGGCCAATAACTTTCGCCGATTTTATGGAATCCGCGCTCTACGACCCGGAATTCGGTTACTACAATTTGGAAGCGCGCATTGGCGCGGGGGGGGATTACTGGACCAGCCCGGAAGTCCACACGATCTTCGCACAGACTATCGCCCGGCAGCTCGCGCAAGTGGCCGATGCCATCGCCCCTACCGGACCCTTCACTGTCATTGAAATGGGCGCGGGCAAGGGCACCTTCGCCGAGCATATCCTCAAAACCTTCCAGCGGGAACAACCGGCGCTTCTGAAGCGCCTGGAGTACGTGATCATTGAACGCAGTGCCGGGATGGCGCAGCGCCAGCAGGATCATCTCGGCCCGTTTCGGCAAGCCGGGATGTCCATCCGCTGGCTGCCCGACCTGGCTGTCCTTAGTTCGGGCTCCGTCACTGGCGCCATTTTTTCGAACGAACTCGTAGACGCCTTTCCGGTGCATCGCGTTGTCCAGCGGCCCCTGGGTTTGCGAGAGATCTTTGTCGGTTGGTCAGCGAGCCAGGGTTTGACCGAGATCGAAGCTCCCCCTGTGGCTCCTTCCCTGCAACAGTATTTCTCGCGCCTCGGCATCCGCCTGGAGGAGGGCCAGCGGGCTGAAGTCAATCTCGAGGCTCAACGGTGGATGCGACAGGTCGCCGCGTGTCTTCGCAGAGGCATTGTTCTGACCATAGATTACGGTCATACTGCCGCCGATTTGTACGCGCCGCTCCGGAAAGGCGGCACCCTGCTTTGCTATTACCGCCAGACCGTCTCCGATAGCCCCTACATCCGGATCGGCCAACAGGACATGACGGCCCATGTCAACTTTACCAGCCTGGCCCTGACTGGCCAGGAATCAGGACTCGCCGTGACAGGCTTTACAAATCAGCTCCACTTCCTGATGGGGCTCGGCATTGAGGCGGCCTTCGAGACTGTCGACCCTGAATCAAACGAGGCGGCGTTTATGCGGCGCTTGTTGCAGCCTGGAGGCATGGGGAGCACCTTTAAGGTTCTCGTTCAGCACAAGGACATGCCCGTTCCCGCTCTGGACGGCCTCAAATCGCGTCCATTTTTCCTCGACGCACTTACCTCCGGCATACCCGATCATGGCTGATCTCGTTCCGCAAAACTACCTTCCGATCCTGATCCTGATGCTGGTAGCGGCGGCCTTCGGAATCGGCGGCCTGCTGGCAGGTTGGGTCGTCCGTCCTTCGCGTCCGTATCGCGCCAAGCTGATGCCGTACGAAAGTGGCGCCCCAACGTTTTCAGATGCGCGTACCAAGTTCCCCATGCGGTATTATGTCATTGCGATGCTGTTCGTCATCTTTGATATCGAGACGGTGTTCTTGTATCCCTGGGCCGTGCTGTCCAATCAGCTGGGGCTCTTGGGGTTGGTCGAGATGTTGCTGTTTATCGCCATTCTGCTTGTCGGATACTTCTACGCGTGGAAGAAGGGCGCTCTGGAATGGGATTAAACTATGGGGCTGATTGACAGAAGTCTAGAAGCCAATATCCTCACGACGAACCTCGACACGTTCATCAATTGGTGCCGGAAAGGTTCCATTTGGCCAATGACCTTCGGCCTCGCATGCTGCGCGATCGAAATGATCGCCACGGTTTCGCCCAGGTATGACATTGACCGGTTTGGTGCCGGCGTGTTCCGGGCATCGCCACGCCAATCCGATCTCATGATTGTTGCGGGCACGGTCTGCCGGAAAATGGCTCCTGTCATCAGGCGGATCTATGACCAGATGCCGGAGCCCCGATATGTCATCTCGATGGGCTCCTGCGCGACTTCCGGCAACCACTATAACTCGTACAGCGTGGTTCAGGGCGTCGATCAATTCATTCCTGTCGATGTCTACGTTCCCGGCTGCCCGCCTCGCCCTGAAGCCCTCTTTGATGGCTTGTTGAAGCTGCAGAAGAAAATGATGTGTGAAAAGGTGCTCGTGAAGTAGAGATGCATGCGCTGCTAACCAGACTCAACGACCGGTTCCCGGGCGACGTCCTTGCTGTCCGCGAAGAGGGGCCGTACAAAGATCTTGTGGCGGTGGTCACGCCGCATGCCCTTCCCGCCATCGGACGGTTTCTGCACGACGATCACGACGCTGCGTTTGACATGCTCACCGATATCTGTTCTGTGGACTACCCGGAAGATGAAGATCGCTTTGAAGTCATTTATCTGTTCAAGTCTCTCCCCCACAACCATCGCCTGCGTTTAAAGGTCCGTGTGCCGGAAGACAAGCCCCTTCCGACACTGACGGGCATCTGGAAAGGGGCTAACTTTCTGGAACGCGAGGTCTACGACATGATGGGGATCCGGTTCGCCGGCCATCCCGACCTCCGACGGATCTTGATGCCCGAAGACTATGACGAGGGCTATCCGCTGCGGAAGGACTTCCCCGTCGAAGGCAAGGGCTGGCGAGCCACTTTTCCGTTCCTGCCCAGGCTGGATGAACCACCCCAGGCTCTTACTGAAGGCGAGGTCCCCCTCGATCAGCAACGACCATTCTTACTGGAGACGGAGAGAATCGGCGAATCGGGCAAGCCGGTCCGCCGCGAAACCGAGTTACTGCTCAATATGGGACCGCAGCATCCGGCTACTCACGGGGTCCTGCGCGTGGTCCTGGAGCTGGAAGGCGAGCGGATCATAAAGGCCACACCGGACGTCGGCTACCTTCATCGCGGGGTGGAGAAGTTGTGCGAAGCCTTGACCTACCAACAGATCATTCCGCATACGGACCGATTGGATTACGTCTGTTCGATGCTCAACAATTATGCCTTTGTGCGCGCTGTAGAAAAGCTCCTCAACATCACGATCCCGGATCGCGCCGAGTACATCCGCACGATCGTTGCCGAGATGCAGCGAATCGTCGGGCATCTGTTCTGGCTGGGGACGCAAGCGTTGGACATCGGCGCGATGACGGTTTTCTTCTGGACATTCCGGGAACGCGAAGTCCTGTTGGACATGTTCGAAAAGCTGTGCGGAGCGCGGCTTACGCTGAATTACTATCGCGTCGGCGGCGTCGACGCCGATTTTACGCCCGATTTAGCCGAACGGCTGTACGCATTTCTCGAGACCTTCCCCGCGCATCTTCGGGAATACGACGAACTGCTCCGCACAAACCGCATCTGGCTGGCGCGCACCAAGAATATTGCGGTGCTTTCCGCGGTAGACGCCGTGAACTTCGGGGCGACCGGACCGGTCCTGCGCGGCTCGGGGGTATCGTATGACGTCCGCAAGGCCGAGCCTTACGGCGTGTACGACAAGGTGGATTGGGAGGTGCCGATCGGCAAGAACGGCGATACCTACGACCGCTATTGGGTCCGGCTGGAAGAGATGCGGCAAAGCTCGCGGATTATCCGGCAGTGTCTGGACCAACTACCGGCCGGACCGATCATCGCCGACGTGCCGCAGGTCGTCCCGCCGCCGAAAAAGGACGTGATGCGGGACATGCAAAGCCACATCCATCACTTTATCATCTATACGCAGGGCTTCAAAACCCCGAAAGGTGAAACCTACTGCGCGTCAGAAGGGGCAAAGGGCGAATTAGGGTTTTTCATTGCGAGCGACGGAGGGACGCGCCCCTATCGCCTCAAAATTCGCTCACCCTCCTTTGTGCATCTGGGGGCCTTCGATCATATGGCGCGCGGCTATCTCATCGCCGACATCGTCACGATCTTCGGCACCTATGACGTGGTGATGGGAGAGGTGGACCGATGAGTTCCGTGTTGCCGGAGCCGGTACGGGAAAAGATTCCTGGGATCATCAGCCGGTATCCGGACAAGCGGGGCGCCTTGCTGCCTTTGCTATGGCTGGTCCAGGAGGAGCATGGGTTTGTCTCGGAAGAGGCGATGACCGAGGTAGCCGCGCTGCTGGATCTAACGCCCCCGCAGGTCTATCAGACCATCTCATTCTATACGATGTTCAACCCAAAGCCGATCGGGAAGTTTCATCTGCAAGTGTGCCGGTCTCTCATGTGCGCGTTGGTCGGCGCGCAAGACCTGATGCGATGGATCGACGCCAAGCTCGGCATCAAGACCGGCGAGACGACCCCAGACAATCTGTTCACGTTGAAGCAGGTGGAATGCCTGGGATCCTGCGCGACAGGCCCCATGATGCAGGTCAATGACGACTATTACGAGTCGCTGACCCGGGACAAACTCAACCGGATCCTGGATGATCTCAAGCGCGAAGGACGATGCCCGCTCGCCTCCGGCCCGTTTCTAGTACCTGCGCCGGGGGTGAAATGAGGTCAGAAAAAGGGGACAGTCTGCTTTTTCGGAACAGAAGCATTGTTTTGGTTTGGGGGGTTTGGATAACTGAAAAAGCAGACTGTCCCCTTTTTTCCAGAGAGAAATTGACAAATGCCTAAATACGAACCTGTCTTGCTGAAGAACATGGTACAGCCCGGATACACCGGCTCCCTCGCAGACTATGAGCGGGCCGGGGGGTATCAGGCAATCCGCAAGGTGCTGGGCAAGCTCTCCCCGCCCGACGTGACCAATCTGGTAAAGCGCTCCGGCCTGCGCGGACGCGGGGGCGCCGGATTTCCGACGGGAGTGAAATGGTCGTTTATTCCAAAAGACCATCCTGGCCCACGTTATCTTTGTTGCAACGCCGATGAGAGCGAACCGGGCACGTTCAAGGATCGCCAGCTCATGGAACGAGACCCGCACCAGATGATCGAGGGAATGATCCTGGCCTCCTATGCGATCGGCGTGCGAACCGCCTACATTTACATTCGCGGTGAATTCGCACTGGGCGCCAAGATCGTCGAGCGGGCCCTGTCCGAAGCCTACCAGGCGAAATATCTGGGCGAGGATATTCTCGGGTCCGGCTTTGCCGTGGATATCTATCTGCACCGCGGCGCGGGGGCGTACATCTGCGGAGAAGAGACCGCATTGCTGGAATCCCTCGAAGGCAAGCGGGGCTTGCCTCGCAGCAAACCGCCGTTCCCTGCGACACACGGCCTCTTCGGCAAGCCCACAGTGGTGAACAATGTCGAAACGCTGGCGAACCTGCCGCACATCGTCAACCAAGGGCCGGAATGGTTTGCCGCCCTCGGCAGCCCGCCCAAGAGCGCCGGCACCCGGGTGTTTTGCCTGAGTGGGCATATTAAACGGCCCGGCAATTACGAGGTGCCGATGGGCATCACATTCCGGGAAATGATTTATGAGATCGCCGGCGGAATGCGAACCTCGAAGCCTCTGAAAGCCTTCATCCCGGGGGGCGCCTCCGCGGCGTTCCTCACCCCGGAGCATCTCGACGTAAAAATGGACTTTGAATCGGTCGCGCAGGCGGGCTCGATGTTGGGCTCCGGCGGCGTCACGGTGATGGAGGAAGGGACGTGCATGGTCTGGGCGGCCCAAAACCTGTTGCATTTCTTCTATCATGAGTCCTGCGGCAAGTGTACGCCCTGTCGGGAGGGAAGCTCTTGGCTCTTGCAGATCCTCGAACGCATCGAGCATGGCCTCGGCCATCCGAAGGACATCGATACAATGTTGCGCCTGTGCCCGAACATCGCGGGACGAACGGTGTGCGCATTCGGCGACGCCGCGATCGCGCCGATTCTCAGCACGCTGCAGTATTTTCGTGACGAGTACGACACCCATATCCGGGAGCACCGGTGTCCGTTTCGAACCGAGCCGTCACAGATGCAACCGGCGTTGACGGCGGCAGGGATGCATTGATGGCAGACATGGTGAACGTCCTCATCGATGGAAAACCGCTCGCGGTGGAAAAGGGCACCCTCGTCATCGAGGCGGCCCGTCGCGTGGGGATCATGATCCCGAACTTCTGTCATCATCCCAAACTCAAGCCGGACGCGAACTGCCGGATGTGCCTGGTCGAGGTGGAGAAGATGCCCAAGCTGCAGACCTCCTGCAGCGTACTCGTGGCGGAGGGCATGGTCGTTCGCACCGATACACCGGAGGTCAATAGCGCGCACAAATCCGTGCTTGAATTCATCCTCGCGAACCACCCCCTGGATTGCCCGGTGTGCGACCAGGGCGGCCGCTGCGATCTCCAGGATTTCTCGCACCAGTACACGCCCACGACGAGCGACTTCATCGATGTGAAGCGGGTGTTCAAGAAAGAATACTTCAGCCCGTTGATCGACAAGGAGATGAACCGGTGCGTGCAGTGCCTTCGATGCGTGCGGTACTGCGATGAGGTGGTGGACGCCAAGGCCCTGGCGCCGATCAACCGCGGCACAATGACCGAGATCTCACATTTTTCGTCCCATCAGTTGGATTGCGAGTTCTGCGGGGGGTGCGTGCAGATCTGCCCCGTCGGGGCGTTTACCAGCCGCCTTTCCGGTTTTGAATTCAGGCCCTGGATGATGAAGCGCGCCGATACGACGTGCGGATACTGCGGCGACGGGTGCTCGCTGACCCTGCAGACGCGCGGACAACAAGTTATTGAAGTGATGTCGGCGTACGGGGAAGGCCGCAACAACGGGGACCTCTGCGCGCGAGGATACTTTGGCTTTCAATATGTGAATCATACCGAGCGGCTCACCGCTCCGCTGGTGCGACAAGCCGACGGGAAGCTCGCGCCCGTCACATGGGAAGAAGTGCTCCCCCTACTAGCTGAGCGATTCACCCAGCTCAAGCTTGCGCATGGCGCCGACGCGATCGCCGGCCTGATCACGGCCCGTTGCACGAACGAGGACCTCTATGTCTTTCAGAAGTTCATGCGGCTGGCAATCGGCTCCAACCATCTGGACAGCTCCGCGCGATACGGGCACGTCAATGCGGTGGAAGCCCTCCGCCGGGTGCAAGGCACCAATCGCTGGACTGTCTCCTATGAGGATATCCTTCAGGCCGATGCCTTGTTGCTGATCGGCACGCAGATCACCTTTGCCAACCCGATCGTCGGCTTAAAGGTGAAGGAAGCGGTGAAGAAGCACGACGCGAAGCTGCTGACAATCGAAACCGGCCTCCGATCGGTCGAAACGACGAGCAACATCGTGAATCTCTCCTCTGTCCACCTTCCGGTCGCGTTCGATCGGCATGCAGAGGCCGTGCAAGGTCTCATCAAAGCGCTCTTCGATGAAAATCTCATGGATAGCGGCCTCGAGTCGCGGTCAGCGGACTTTGTGGCAAAAACGAAAGCCATCATTAGCGCGTCGTCCTACCCGGACGGAATTGATGCTTCCACTCTTCGCGCCATTGCCAAGACCTTTGCCGCAGCGAAGCGAGGGGTGATCATCGTCGGCCAGGATCTCCTACAAGCACCGGGCGGCTATCAGGCCATGATGAATCTGACCGATTTCCTTCTCCTGCTGGGAAAATTAACGCAACCCGGCTGGGGGATCGCCCCGTTGACCGAGGAGAACAACGAGCAGGGCGCGGTGGAAATGGGCGCGACGGCCGGGTATCTCCCCGGCGCGACGGGCTTGGAGAATGCCGCGACACGCGAACGGCTCGTGGCCACATGGAAGGAGTCAGTCCCGCCGACTCAAGGCATGCGGTTGCTCGAGATGTTGGAGGCTGCGCAAAACGGGCGGCTGAAGGCGATGTACATCGTCGGTGAAAATCCCGTGCGCAGCCTGCCGGCGTCGTCCCACGTGACCCAGGCCCTCAAGAGTTTGGAGTTTCTCGTGGTGCAGGAGTTATTTCTCACCGAAACGGCCCAGCTCGCTGATGTGGTCCTTCCCGCCTGCTCCTATGCGGAAAAGAACGGGACCTTTACAAATTCCGAAGGGTTTGTCCAGAAGGTGCGGCAAGGCCTCGATCCCATCGGCGACAGCCGGCCGGATTGGGAAATCCTTTCCGCGATCTCGGTCCTCATGGGCTATCCGCTGGAGTACGGGGACACGCGGGAGATTCTGAAGGAGATCCGCGCCGTCATTCTCGGATACAACGTTCTCGGCATCAAGGCGGAGCCTGCGAAGGTTGACGCGCCGACCATGGAGCGGTACCTTGCCGGCGGATTCGCGGAGGATTTGGCACAGCGCTATCGGGCGGCAAGCGCTCACCGCGCGGATTGGACTCTGCGCCTGGGCCAGACCTTATTTCATTCGGGCAAGATGTCCACGATGGCCCAGGGCCTCCTGGAGATCCAGAAAGAAGGACGGCTCTATATGAATCCGGCCGACTTTCAGCGCCTGCATCTGCAGGCAGGAGACAGGGTCCGACTGACAGCGGAGACCGGCGAGGCCACTGTTGGCGTCAGCCCCCTGGGCCGCATTCCAGAAGGCATGTTGTTGTTCCCCGAATCGTTTCGGGAGCCACTCGCCCCGCTCCTGCGGGTTACCGCGGACCCTGTCACCGGAGTGCCCTACCACAAACTGCAGCAGGTCGGCGTACAGAAGGTCGGATGATGGAACTGATGACGTTTGCCGGCATCGCGTTAATCAAGATCGTGGTCGTGCTGATCGTCGTACTCACCACAGTCGCCTTTCTGACCCTGGCTGAGCGCAAGGTGCTGTCCTGGATGCAAGACCGCATGGGGCCCATGGAGGTCGGCCCCTATGGCATCTTGCAGCCGCTCGCGGACGGGCTGAAGCTGTTTTTTAAGGAGGACATCATCCCGGCCGGCGCCAATTGGGCGCTGTTCTCGCTCGCGCCGATTCTCTCGCTGGTGCCGGCCCTGATCGGTTTCGCCGTCATTCCCTACGGCCCCAACAAAGAGGTGGAGCTCTTTGGCTACACCTTCAAACCGTTCGTGATCACTGACATCAACATCGGGATACTGTACATCCTGGCCTTCGCGTCCATCGGCGCCTATGGGGTGATTCTCGGCGGCTGGGCCTCGAACAACAAGTACTCGCTCCTGGGCGGACTGCGAGCCGCCGCACAGGTGATCAGCTATGAACTGAACATCGGCCTCGCGATCATCGGCGTGCTGATCCTGTCAGGCTCGCTCAGCATGGTGAAAATCGCCGAAGCGCAGGCCGGCGGCTTTTGGCACTGGTATATCTTCGGGGGGCTGCAGGTCATCGGCTTCGTCGTCTATCTCATTTCGGCGGTGGCCGAGACGAACCGCCTGCCGTTCGACCTCGCGGAAGCGGAGAGCGAATTAGTGGCGGGCTGGATGACGGAGTACAGCGGTATGCGTTTCGCGTTCTTCTTCATGGCCGAGTATACCAACATGGTCTTGGTATCCTGCGTCGCCGCGGTCCTGTTCTTCGGGGGCTGGCAGGCCCCCTATCCCGGAACGCTCCTGCCAGAGAATCTGGCTTGGATTGAAGGAATCTTTTGGTTCACGGTCAAGGTCTTTTTCTTCTTATTTATGTTTTTTTGGTTGCGCGCTACGCTTCCCCGGCTGCGCTACGATCAGTTGATGCGCTTCGGCTGGAAGGTCATGCTCCCGCTGGCCCTCACCAATGTGGTGCTGACCGCGATCGCCGTGTATCTGGTGCGGCAATAGGTGATTATGGAGAATCGCACGATGACGCTGGGGCAGTGGGTCAAGCGCCTGACGTTTTATGAGATTCTGATCGGCATGAAGGCCACGATCACGGTCTTCATTCAACGGATCATTCTGCGCAACCGTCCGGCCGTCACCCTGCAGTATCCGCACGAGAAGCGGGACCTACCCGGAAGCTACCGAGGAATGATCGCCCTGCTCCGCTATGACGACGAGACGGAGAAATGCGTGGGCTGTGATCTGTGTGAGGCCGCCTGTCCATCTCGCGTGATCACGGTGATCAGCGCGGAGAAAGAAGGCGAGCCGATGAAGCGCTACGCGAAGGAATATTACATGGATATGAGCCGGTGCATCTTCTGCGGGCTCTGTATCCAAGCCTGCCCCGTGGATGCCCTCGCGATGACGAAGGAATACGAATGGGCGGTCTACAACAAGCGCGACCTGCGGCTGAACAAGCCGCAACTGCTTGCTCTGGGGGATCGCAACTTTCCCGAGCGTGAACGAAAGATCGAGTTTCAGCATCACAATGTGGCGTTCTTTAACATCGGGCACCACGACCTTCCGCCAATGACCTCCAAGGATCAACCTCCGGTGACCCCGTAGGGCCATCGGGAACGTGGGGATCTTCTCCTTCTTTTACTTCGCGACGGTCATCGTCCTGTGCGCGATTCTCGTAGTCGCCTTTCGAAACCCCGTCTATAGTGTGATTTCACTGCTGGTCCTGTTCTTTCATGTAGCGGGCCTGTTCGTATCACTGCACGCCGAATTTCTCGCGGCCGTGCAGATCATCGTCTACGCGGGGGCGATCCTCGTCCTCTATCTCTTCGTGGTCATGTTGCTGAACCTGAAGCGCGATGACTCTTACCAGCGGCAAGTGTGGATCGGCGTAGGCCTTGGCGCCGCCGCGTTAGGTGAAGTCATCTACCTGATCGCCAAAGCTAACATGGAGCCCGCGGCATTCGTCAATCGCGTCTCGCAAGTCACGTCCGCCGCGCAGGAGGGAAACACCGAGATGGTCGGGCGCCTGCTGTATACCAAGTACCTGTTCCCCTTTGAAGTGGCCTCGCTGATCCTCTTGGTGGCAATGATCGGGGCGATCCTGCTGGCGAAAAAAGCGCTGCCGGAAGTCCGGGATAAATAACGTGGTCCCGCTTTCCTATTACATGATCCTGAGCGGGGTCGTGTTCCTCACCGGCCTTGTCGGCGTCCTGATCCGCCGGAACATCATCATTCTTTTGCTGTCCATCGAGCTCATGCTGAACGCGACAAATATCAACTTCGTCGCCTTCTCCTATTATTTGCACGACATCGCCGGCCAGGTATTCGTCTTCTTTGCGCTCACCGTCGCCGCAGCCGAAGTCGCCGTCGGCCTTGCCATCTTCATCGCCCTATACCGCGGAACGCCGTCCGTGAATGTCGAAGAATTCAATCTCATGAAGGGATGAGATGAAGTACGCGCTCATCCCGCTCCTCCCATTCGCCGCGTTCATCGTGATCGGCCTGTTCGGACATTGGATCCGAGACCGGGCCCATTGGATCGCCGTACCGGCAGTATTGGGGTCGTTCGTGCTGGCTGCGAGCGCGTTTTTCGATATCGCGCAAGGCACGCCAGTCCGACTCACGCTCTATTCCTGGATCAGCTCCGGCAGCTTTCAGGTGCCGATCGGATTTTATATCGACCGGCTCGCCGCCGCGATGCTCCTGCTGGTCACGATCGTCAGCGGCCTCGTTCATGTGTACACCATCGGCTACATGCGTGGCGATGCGGGGTATGCGCGCTTTTTCAGCTACATCGCGCTGTTTACCTTTTCGATGCTGATGCTTGTCATGGCCGACAACTTCCTTCAACTCTATGTGTTTTGGGAAGCCGTGGGGCTCTGCTCCTATCTATTGATCGGCCATTGGTATGAGCGCAAAGCGGCGAGTGACGCGGCGATGAAGGCATTTATAGTCAACCGTGTCGGTGATTTCGGGTTCGGATTAGGCGTGATGTTGGTGTTTGCGCTGTTCGGCACGCTGCAGTACGAGCAGGTCTTCGCGCAAGCGGCCTCCCATGCTCATGAGACGCTGAATCTTTTGCCCTTCGGCGGCGCCTGGCCGGTCAATGTGCTGACGCTGCTGTGCCTTCTGTTATTCGCCGGCGCGGTCGGCAAATCGGCGCAAGTGCCGCTCCATGTCTGGCTGCCGGACGCCATGGAGGGCCCGACGCCTATTTCAGCTCTTATTCATGCCGCGACCATGGTCACTGCCGGCGTGTTTATGGTTGCACGATTCGCCACCTTGTACAACCTCTCACCCACGGCAATGGCTGTCGTCGCAGTGGTCGGTGGGGTCACCGCGATTTTTGCGGCGACCATTGCCTTGACCCAGAACGACATCAAACGCATCGTTGCCTATTCGACCGTGAGCCAGCTCGGCTATATGATGATGGCCTGCGGACTCGGCGCCTACACCGCCGGCATTTACCATCTCCTGACCCATGGCGCCTTCAAAGCTCTGCTGTTTCTCGGCTGTGGGTCGGTCATCATCGCGCTGCATCACGAGCAGGACATCCGCCGCATGGGCGGCCTGAAGGATAAATTACCCATTACGTACTGGACATTTGTCATCGGCTCGCTCGCTCTGGCGGGGTTTCCGCTCACCGCCGGCTTCTTCAGCAAGGACGAGATTCTGATCGGCGCCTGGACGGCTGGGCCGCTGGGCCGAACGCTCACCGTCGTGGGCCTCCTCACCGCGTTCCTCACCGCCTTTTATAGTTTCCGCCTGGTGTTCGTGGCCTTCTGGGGACCTTCGCGCGTCGACCCGCACGTCGCCCGGCAGGTGCACGAACCCTCGCCCACCATGACCATGCCGTTGATCGTGCTGGCGGCGCTGGCGATTGTCACCGGCTATCTCGGCATCCCTGGCTTTCTCTCGCCGGCGCTGCCCGGGCCCATGAGCTTGCCGCCCGCGCACGAAGGCGCGGCGACCTTCGCGATCATGGCGCTGGCGACGGTCATGGGCCTGGGAGGCATCGCGCTGGCCTATGTCTTCTACGTCCTGAAGCCCGCGTTGCCATCCGTCATCGCACAGCAATGGAGCTCCCTGTATGCGGGATCGTTGCACAAATGGTATGTGGACGAGCTCTACGAGGCCTGGTTTGTGCGGCCAACGATCGAGGCCGCCAATGACTTGTGGCAATGGATCGACATGCGGGTAATCGATGCGGCGGTGAATGGGGTCGCCGGCAGCATCAACCTGTGGAGTCGGGCGCTCCGCTTGATCCAGAGCGGTGAGGTCCAGCACTATGCGTTGGCGATGGCGCTCGGCGCGGTCGTGATCCTGGGAGTGTACATGCTGTTATGACCGCCTCGCCTGACGTTATTTTCAACACCACGCAAATCCCCTATTTACTGACGCTTCTTATTTTTCTACCGACGGCCGGCGTAGCGGTCATGGCCTTCTTCCAGAACGATACCCACATCAAACACGTGGCATTCTGGACGTCGGCGGCGGAGTTCTGCCTGTCGCTCGGGCTCTACGCGTGGTTCGACCCAGCGACGCATCGCATGCAGTTTGCCGAGGTGGCCCAATGGATTCGGACCCCGCCGATCCACTATGCGCTCGGAATCGACGGCATCAGTTTGTGGCTCATCTTGCTCACCACGCTGCTCACGCCGATCTGCGTGATCGCCTCCTGGACAGCTATTAGGACCCGGGTGCGCGAATTCATGATCGCCCTGTTGGTTATGGAAACCACGATGGTCGGGGTTTTCTGCGCCCTCGACATGGTCCTGTTCTATGTCTTCTGGGAAATGATGCTGATTCCCATGTACTTGATCATCGGGGTCTGGGGCGGACCGAACCGCATCTATGCCGCGATCAAGTTCTTCCTCTTCACCCTCAGCGGCAGCTTTCTGTTGTTGATTGCGATCATTGTCCTGTTCATGCAGGGCGGCCATACCTTCGATATCCAGGCCCTGAGCCGCACCCACTACAGCCCAACGCTGCAAGCCTGGCTCTTTTGGGCCTTTTTCGCGGCCTTTGCCGTGAAGGTCCCGATGTTTCCCCTGCATACCTGGCTCCCGGACGCTCACGTGGAAGCACCGACGGCCGGGAGCGTGATCCTGGCGAGCGTGTTGCTCAAGATGGGAGCGTATGGCTTCCTGCGGTTCAGTCTTCCGATGCTCCCGCAAGCAACATTGCGTTTCACGCCGATCATCCTGAGCCTGTCGGTGATCGCCATTCTGTATGGAGCTTACATGGCCCTTGCCCAGTCCGACCTAAAAAAACTGATCGCTTATTCCAGCGTCAGCCATATGGGATTCGTGACGCTCGGGATCTTTGTCTTCAACACCCAAGGCGTCGAAGGCGCGATCTTGATGATGGTGAATCACGGCATTACGACGGGCGGGTTGTTCCTGTGCGTCGGCTTCATTTATGAACGCACCCACAGCCGCTTGATCGCGGACAACGGGGGGCTGGCGAAGCCCATGCCGCGGTATGCCACTTGCCTTGTAATCTTAGCCCTGTCCTCGCTCGGTCTTCCGGGCACGAACAGCTTTGTGGGCGAATTTCTGGTGCTCGTCGGAACATTCCTGCGTACCAAGACCATTGCGGCCGTCGCCACTCTGGGGATCATTCTGGCCGCGGTCTATCTGCTGTGGATGGTCCGGCGCATCGCCTTCGGAGTTCCCTCGGAGAAGACCGCCCGCCTGCCGGACTTGAACTGGTGCGAGATGGCCTCGCTAGTCCCATTGCTAATCCTGGTCTTCTGGATCGGGATCTTTCCCAATCCATTCCTTGCACCAATGCATACGAGCGTGGCGCATCTCTTTGATCAGATGAACCGCGCTGCGGATACGAGCCCGAGTCTCCCCAGCCCTGTAAGGTCCTTGCCATGATCGTCTTCTCGCCGTCCGAACTCCTCGCGATCCTGCCTGAATTGCTGGTCATGACCGCCGGCTGTCTGGTTCTCGTCCTCGATCCTGTATTATCGGCGTCCCGGAAAGAATGGCTTGCCTACCTGAGCCTCGGGACCCTAGGCACAGCCTTCGTCGCCGCCTACTGGTTCATGGGGACACCGACACAATCCATCTTCAGCGGCCTGTACACGCTCGATGACTACGGAACTTTTTGGAAGTTGCTGTTGATCTCTGTCTCGGCTTTGATCGTTCTCCTTGCAAAAGCAAACCTTCGGGAGGAACAGATCGACATTCCTGAATTCTACGCCTTCATCCTGTTGTCGCTGGCCGGTATGATGGTGATGGTAGCCGCTACCGATCTCCTGGTGATCTATCTCGGGATTGAATTGATGTCCATCTCATTATATGTCATGGCCGGCTTCAAGCGGTTTGAAAGACGTTCCATGGAGGCCGCCGCAAAGTACTTTATCCTCGGCTCCCTTTCATCGGGCATCCTGCTCTATGGTATTTCGTTGCTCTACGGCCGTACCGGCAGCACCGCGCTGGGCGCGATCAAAGCCGGTATCGCAACGCTTCCTGCCGCAGACCCTATTCTCCTCCTGGCCATGACGCTGCTGGTCGTTGGCTTCGGCTTCAAAGTGTCGGCGGTCCCGTTCCATATGTGGACACCGGACGTCTATGAGGGAGCGCCTACTTCAGTGACCGCCTACCTGGCCGTGGCCTCGAAGGCCGCCAGTTTCGGGGCGTTCGTGCGGGTCTTCATGGAAGCGCTGGGAGGATTGAAAGCGAATTGGCAACTCCTGCTCCTCGCGATTTGTATCGCCACGCTGATTCTCGGCAATGTCGTGGCCATCGTGCAGAGCAATATCAAGCGGATGCTGGCCTATTCGAGCATTGCGCACGCCGGCTATGCGCTGATCGGTTTGGTCGTGGCCGACGTGGCGGGCACCGCAGGCGTGCTGCTGTACTTGGCGCTCTACGCTTTCATGACGTTGGGCGCATTCGCGGTGGTGAGCATGCTCAGAAAAGGCGGGCTGGAAGGGGACGAAATTTCCGACTTCACCGGCCTCGCAAAGCGCAATAAATGGGCGGCGCTCCTGATGCTGCTCTTTATGGTGTCGCTCACGGGCATCCCACCGACCGCCGGTTTCATCGCGAAATTCTATATCTTCATGGCGGCCGTGAACGCGCATATGACCTGGCTCGCGGTGCTCGCGGTGATCTTTGCCGCGGTCTCGGCCTACTTCTACTTGCACGTCATTATGGTGATGTACATGCGGGAGCCGGGCGGGGTCAGCGGCAGCCCGGGCCAGGGTGTCCGGATCGCAGTATCACCCGCGATAACCGTGGTCCTGGCGATCGCAGCTTTGGGGGTTGTTCTGCTCGGACTCTTCCCCAACCCTATTGTAAAGGCGGCTCAGAGCGCCATCTTGCCGCTGCCGTAAGACTAGGAATTCCTCCGTTTCAGGGAAAGGAATTGGAAAAGGATTCCGCATGGGACTCAAAAAAGGCGACATCATCGATGAGTATAAACGGTTTCCCGAGAGTTGCGGATTGGTCGTGAAGGTTTTGGCAGGCGGAAAAGGGTTCCGCAAAATTGTCTGCTGCGGGCATGAACTCACGGACGAGGACCTGGTTCCGGAACAAATCAAGAAGGGCGGCCGCAAGATGAGCCACAAAGGCGTCGGGCTCGTCATCGACGAGCAGAAAGACTATGCAGGTTCCTGTGGGCTGCGCCTGATGATTATGGATGGCGGCCAGGGCCTGCAACACATGGAGTGCTGCGGTCATTCCCTGACACTGGCCGACGAAAAGGAATTTATGGATCTCGGAATGAGAAATGCCCGTCTCGCGGAAAAGGATGAACCGTCGGGACCGAGCGGAAGCGCCTGAGAGGACCGAACCGGCGGAGGGTGTTCTGGCTGCGATGTCAGCCTAAGGATATTCTATGCAACTTGGCGTGATGCTCGAGTACCCCCGCCGCTTGATGCATGCGCTGGAGCCGGTGATTCCGGATGCGCAGGGACGTCTGGTTCCCGAGATCCACACTTTCTATGCGGATGGTCGTCTGAAGCCTTCGCAATTGCCGATGCAGTTCTTTACACGTAGCCTCGTTATATTTCCTCAGGACTAGAGGGTTCAACGTGAGGTAACCCTCCATGACGTCCTTCGCCAGGAGGGCTAAATTACGCGATTGTGTAGAGCCTTCGCCGCCCTTCACTGCCATGCTCGTCTATCGGTGTAGCTCATCTCGAACTTAAGAAAAAATAGGACATTACATCAGCTCGCGGCGAACAGAGACTTTGGCGCGTTCCCTGAGCGCCTCTTGATAGGCACGGACAGCCTGTTGTTGTTTCTGGTTGAGGGCCACCCGAAGCGCGCGCTCCTGGGGGGAGACCGCCTGCTCCATCGGCATGCTCGGCATCAACTGGGTGGCAAGCGCCGCCTGCGCGCCGGTCAACTCATCGGTGGTGGCAGCCACCGATTCACGAACCAGCATTCGAGCCTTCTCGCGCATGAGATCAGCGCGAAAGGCTGCTTCGAACATTGCGGGGGTCCAGCGGTTTGACGCCAGCAATTGCCTATAGTGATCAGGATCGAAGTGGCCGTTGCGCTGGAATTCCGGGAGCGCGGCGATGGCGTCGCGCATCTCCGCGGGAGTCACAATGATTCCCATGTCTTTGGCCGCTTGAGTCCATAGCCGGCTGGCGATCAATTGTTCGACCACCAGCTCCTTAAGCTGCTCCTCCGGGATATTGCCCGGCATAAATTCCTTGTACTGGCGGGACATATTTTGATATGTCCGTAGATACTCTTCGCGGGAAACGTGGTCATTTCCTACCGTTATGATATTGTCTTCCTTGTTCTGCTCAAACCCCCACCACCCCATGCTCACAATAAAGACCGCGGCGATAAGGCCCATCACTGTCCGGTAAAACCAGGGACGTTCGATCGCGCTTTCTCTGAGGATTTTCAGCATAGCCGCATTATAGGAAGGCCGTGGCGAAAAATGCAACGCATCGTAATCGTTTGTCTTCCATAAGCTTTTTTGCTAGAATGCCCGTTATCAGCCGGAGCACGAGCCGTTGCCGGAAAGGGGCACCTTTGTTGAGGAAGATCAGCGAAAAGATACGGCGCTTCTGTACCATAAAGCAACGGTTCTGAATCGGTTTATTGCTAAGATCCTGGATTTCTTGATCGTTCTTGGCCTCGGAGCAATCGCGCCTCCTTATGGGTTCTGGGCGGGCCTCTGGTACCTCTTAGTCGCGGACGGCTTCTCGGGTCAAAGCATAGGAAAACGACTGATCGGACTCCAGACGTGGGTATCCGGATTGCATATCAGCGCAGGCTTCAAAGACTCAATCATCCGGAACATGCCGATGGCCATGGGATACCTCCTTTGGCAAATTCCTTATCTGGGCTGGCTGGGAACGCTGGCGATATTCAGCGTTGAGGCCTTGCTGATCATCGGCAATGATCGTGGCCTCAGGATCGGCGATGAGCTCGCACATACGCAGGTCGTGAACGAAAACATCTTCGACATGGACTCTCGAGCATAAGGAGAAACGCGCGTGGGTGTTATGGCTGGTATCCTTGGATGGTTCTCAAACGACTTGGCCATAGATCTCGGAACAGCGACCACTCTGGTATACGTGAGAGGGCGAGGGATCGTGCTAAATGAGCCCTCGGTCGTTGCCATTGAGAAGAAGACTGAAAACCTGTTGGCGGTCGGCATCGAGGCCAAGAAGATGCTGGGCCGCACTCCCGGCAACATCGTCGCAATTCGTCCCATGAAAGAAGGCGTAATTGCGGATTTCGAGATGGCCGAGAAGATGCTTCGCCACTTTATTACAAAAGCGCACGGCCGCAGCACCTTCGTCCGCCCGCGCATCATCATCGGCGTGCCGTCGCGGATCACGCAGGTTGAGCAACGGGCGGTGCGGGATTCGGCAGAACTTGCCGGCGCCCGCGAAGTCTATCTGATCGAAGAGCCGGTCGCGGCCGCGATCGGTGCCGGGCTTCCTATTACCGAGCCCTCCGGCAACATGGTGGTGGATATTGGCGGAGGGACGACCGATATCGCGGTGCTGTCGCTGGGCGGAATCGTATACAGCGAATCTGTAAAGGTCGCCGGCGATCGCATGGACGACTCCATCATGAGCTACGTCAAGAAGAAATATAATTTATTGATCGGGGATCATATGGCGGAGCGCATTAAGGTCGAAATCGGCTCGGCCTATCCCTTTGAGGAGAAAAAGGAGTTTCTGGTGAAAGGCCGCGACCTGATCTCCGGCATTCCGCGCACACTCCTGCTGAATGACGCTGAGATCCGCGAAGCTCTGGTCGAGCCGATCAGTACGATCATCAACGCTATTAAAGTAGCGCTTGAGAACACCCCGCCGGAACTTGCGGGCGACATCATCGATTGCGGCATGGTGTTAACTGGCGGGGGCTCACTGCTGCGCGGGATGGACGTTCGGCTGAGGGAAGAGACGGGGCTTCCGATCATCACGGTGGACGATCCGCTTACGTCGGTGGTACTGGGGGTCGGAAAAATTCTGGACGAACTGGACCTCTTACGAAAAGTCAGTGTGATGTCACAGTACAGCGGATCGAGGTAAACGCCGATCCGAAGGTAGCATGATTTCCTTACAATCTATGGCAGGCGCCAAGCGGGCCTTTGTCCTTCTTCTCGCCGTGCTCGCAATCGCACTTCTCATTGTTCCCGAAGCGAATGACGGTCCTCTAAAGAACATGGAGCGGGCCCTCGTGTCCGTCGCCAGTCATCCATTGCGCATCCTCGATTCGGTGACCCAAGGAATCGATTCTGTCTGGAGCCGATATCTAGCGCTACGCTCCGTAAGCGATGAAAATCGCGCCCTCCGGCGGGAGATCGCGACCCTCCAGGAGGAAGCCAACCGGCTGCAGGAAAAGGCCGCGGCAACGGAGCGGCTGGCCACGCTGCTCAACCTGAAGGAAGAGCTTGCCTATACGACCCTTGCCGCCCGGGTGATCGCGCGAGATCCCACGAATTGGTACCATAGCATCGTTATCAATAAAGGCCAGGACGACGGGGTCAGCATTGACATGGGAGTGATGACCCCTACGGGGGCGGTGGGCCGCGTAGTCAAGGTCCAGCGCCAGCTCGCGGTAGTTCTGCTCATCATTGATCGCAACAACGCCATTACCGGCCTCGTGCAACGCACGCGCGACGAAGGAATTGTGGAAGGCACCGAGAAAGGATGGGCATGGATCAAATACCTCCCGCTTCTTTCGAATGTCAAAGTGGGGGACATCGTGGTCACGTCCGGAATGGCGGGAGGCTTTCCCCGGGGGCTGCCGATCGGGCGCATCACCCGGATCGAGCGCCGCGAGGCCGAGCTTTTCCTCTCCGCTGAGATCCAGCCGGACACTGACTTCGGGCGACTGGAAGAAGTTCTTGTCATCATGAACCCGCGAGAGACCGGAGCCCTCCCGCTCCTGCCTGTACCGGATCCTTCTGCACCTGCCAAGCGCACCGAACGGATTCGATGAAGTATCTCCTTTATGTGGTGCTAATCATCCTGCTGGTGCCATTTCAGGCGGTCATGTACGACCGCCTGGCGATCTTTGGAGTTCATGCGGATCTGGCTTTAATTGCCGTGTGCCTGATCGGGTTACAGGCCGGCGAGCTGGACGCCATTATCGTCGGCATCGTGTTGGGGTTCACGCAAGACCTCTTCACCGGCAGCACTCATTGGGAGAATCTATGGCTCAAGCCAATGCTGGGTCTCATGGCGAGCCTGGCAAGCCACAACGTGGTTAATCTGACGCTGTCCTTCTCGCTGGCCCTGCTGCTCGCCCTGTCAGTTTTTTCCGGATCGGTCATGTTCCTGTTGAAATCCTTGCACGGACCCGGCGTCGACTTCCTTGCCGCTGCTCAAGGGATCATCCTGCCACAGGCCTGTTACGATGCCGTGCTTGGCATCGTCGTGTTGAAACTCATGCAATGGGCAATGCCGACGCGCCTTCACGTTCCGACCGCCGGCTATGAGTAACTCCCTCACTCAGCATGAAGATTTTCGTTATCTTCAGCGTCGGCTGCTGTTTTTGCGCCTGGCTCTTCTGATCGGTTTGTTTCTGTTGTTCTCACGGATCTGGTACCTCCAGGTTATAAAGGGTGGCTACTATCGCGACCTATCGGAACAGAATCGGGTGCGGACCGTCCCGATCCGCTCAGCCCGTGGGTTGATCTTCGACCGTCGCGGGGAGCTGCTTGCGAATAACATCCCGAGCTTCAATCTTTATATGACTCCGGAAGATACCAAAGATCGGGACGGGCTGGCGGCCTCTCTGGAAAAGCTTATTGGCCTTCCGCAGGCCGAAACCAAAAAACGCTTTGCGCGGCAGTCACGCTCGTATATCCCGGTTCTCCTGAAGAGCGGTCTGACACTGCGCGAAGCCGCCATGATTGAAAGTCATCGCTTGGACCTCAGTGGGGTGCGGATTCAGGCGGAATCGCAACGCAACTATCTGCACGGCCTTCTCGCCAGCCACCTCCTCGGATACGTCGGCGAAATCTCGCAGGAGCAGCAGGACGAGCCGGCATTCAACGATCTGACTATCGGCAGCATTGTCGGAAAATCCGGCGTCGAGAAGAGCTTCGACCAGGTGATACGCGGAAAGCCAGGACAGAAAACGATCGAGGTAGATGCTCGTGGCGCGGAGCGGAAAACGCTGTCAGTGATCGAGCAGATCGCGGGAGACGACTTGTACTTGAGCATAGATCTCCCCTTGCAGCGACTCGCGGAATCCCTTCTGGACCAAGAGTCCGGGGCCGTGGTGGCGATCGACCCCACCAATGGGGACGTTCTGGTGCTAGCGAGCCGGCCGGGCTACGATCCCAATACGCTCTCCCACGGCCTCTCTGGCGCGCTCTGGGAGCAAATTTCCAGTGACGCGGGCCATCCCCTGACGAACCGCGCCATCCAAGGGCTCTATCCGCCTGGTTCCACCTTCAAGATCATGGTGGCCTCGGCCGCATTGGAATCATCGAAATGGACGACTCACACCAAGATCCATTGTAGCGGGAGCTATCCGTTCGGCAACCACGTCTTCAGAGATTGGAAGAAAGGCGGCCACGGCGCCGTGGACATGTATCAAGGCATCGTGAATTCCTGCGACGTGTACTTTTATATGCTGGGCAATCGCCTGGGGATTGATGCGATCGCGCAGGCGGCGCGCCAGTACGGACTCGGCCAAACGACCGGTATCGAATTGCAAGGAGAACGCAACGGGATCGTGCCATCCACCGAATGGAAACAGCGTGCCAGAAAAGAGCCGTGGTATCCCGGCGAGACGATTTCCGCATCGATTGGGCAGGGGTATGTGACCGTCACGCCCTTGCAGATGGCGTCAGCGATGGCCGCAGTCGCCAATGGCGGCGTGCTGTACAAGCCGCGTTTGGTGCGGTCAATTCGCGCCCGCACGACCGGTCAATCTCGGGACATTCTGCCGGCCGAAAAAGGCATCGTCCCGATGAGCAGTGACTCCTTCGCCTTTCTCCAGCAGGCGTTGAGAGGGGTCGTGGTTGAGGGTACCGGCAAACGCGCGCAATCCAAACTCATCGAGATCGCCGGAAAGACGGGCACGGCGCAGAATGTGGGTGCCCGCCTGCAGAAAAGCCAAGGTGAAGATGTGCCCAAGCAGTTTCGCGATCATGCGTGGTTTGTCGCCTACGCGCCCGCGGATCATCCGAAGATCGCCCTAGCGGTCATCGTGGAGAATACCGGCCACGGCGGCACGTTCGCGGCTCCGATTGCAAAGACCCTCATCGAAGAATATTTCAAGGATACAGAACCACATGATCGAAAGCCGCATCCCGGATAACTTTGAATGGCGCTTCGCGCTGGTCGGCCTGAGTATCCTGACGCTTGGAGTCCTCTCCATCTATAGCGTCACGCATGATCTCGATCAGGCGGGCCGCCTGCCCCTTTATACCAAGCAGATCATCTGGATCGTTATCGGCTTCGCCGCTTTTTTGAGCGCGATGGTAATCGACTACCATCGCGTGGGGCGATACGCCTATTTGATTTATGCCCTCACCTTGGTCTTACTGGTTCTCGTTCTCATCGGCGGCCGGTCCAGTCGTGGCGCACAACGCTGGTTTGCCTTGGGCCCGTTCGCGTTTCAGCCCTCCGAGTTAGCCAAATTGGTCCTCGTCCTAGTGCTGGCGAAATACTTTGCCGAGGTGCAACGCAGCGGTTGGCTCCAGCTGGTCGGAATCCCTGCGCTGATTACCGCGCCGGGATTGCTGCTGATTCTGAAACAGCCGGACCTCGGGACCGCCATGAGCTTCACTTTCATTTATCTCTCGATGGTGTTGATCGGCGGTCTGCACGCCCGGACGCTCGGCATGGGCTTGCTGTTCACTTCTATGCTGTTTCCATTTATTTGGGAACTCTTCTGGACGTCCCTGCATGATTATCAGCGCGAGCGGATCATGACATTCTGGGATCCGGCCATCGACCCTGCCGGGAAGGGGTATCATGCCTTGCAATCGCAGATCGCCATCGGCTCAGGCGGCATCTGGGGAAAAGGTCTTGATGAAGCCACCCAGAGCCGCCTCAAGTTTCTTCCGGAGGGTCATACGGATTTCATTTTCGCCGTGTTTGCCGAACACTGGGGATTTGTCGGGGTGCTCGTACTTTTTGTCCTGTTCGCCGTGTTGATTTTCTTGATCGCCGAAATCGCGTTCAAGGCGAAGGACGAGTTGGGACTCCTGCTGTCAGCCGGAATTCTTGCGATGCTGGGCTTCTGCCTGGTCGTGAATATCGGCATGACGATGGGCGTCTTCCCGATCGTCGGGATTCCGCTTCCGTTGATGAGCTATGGCGGGACGACGACCGTAACGACCATGTCGGCCCTTGGTCTATTATTGAATGTGAAACGACGACGACTGACGTTGTTCTATTGACCGCCCCACCTATCCGTCGCTCGGGGCTACCCGTTGCTCCTCGGATGCAACGGGTCACTGGCGAGGGATGGGAGGGAGGGAGTTGTAACCTTTTACGAGCAACCGGGTCTAACGAGCGAGGATCGTGGTAAAAAGACTCTCTCGAAATTCCCGACTTGCCAAGGAGTGGGCATGGCCTCGGAGATCATCATTAATGTCGCGCCGGAAGAAACCCGGGTTGCGGTTCTTGACCGCAAGATCCTCACCGACCTCTATATCGATCGGGTCAAGCAACGCGACTTCGTCGGTAACGTTTACAAGGGCAAAATCGTAAAGGTCCTTCCGGGGCTGCAAGCAGCCTTTGTCGATATCGGACAGGAGAAGGCAGCCTTCATGCATGTCTCAGAGCTTGTCGGCGAGGCCGGCAAACTGGACTTCGATGACCCCTTCGTCGAGGTGGAAGACAAAGCCCCGGAAGTCCCCAAGGCTAAGCGGAGCAGCTCCAAACCCATCGAAGAGCTGGTGGAGGAAGGCGAGGAGCTGATGGTCCAGGTAACCAAGGGTCCGATCGGTACGAAGGGTTCTCGGGTGACGGCATACATCTCATTGCCAGGGCGGTACCTGGTTTTCATGCCCAACGTCGATCATATCGGGATTTCCCGGCGCATCGAGAAGGATGAGGAGCGGGCGCGGCTCAAACAATTGATGCAAAAGCTGCGCAAGCCGGGACAAGGCTACATCGTGCGCACTGTGAGCGAAGGCGTTTCGGATGAGGAGCTGCGCTCCGATGTGGAGTTTCTTCAAGCGTCGTGGGAAGAAATTCTTGATAAGAAAAAGCGGCTGAAGGCTCCCGCGCTTTTGCACAGCGACCTGGATCTGGTCTTTCGCACGGTGCGCGACCACTTCACAAGGGATGTCCAACATCTGTGGATCGACTCCAAAGCCGATTATGAGGCTATCCGAGAATTCGTCGGACGCTATCTCCCAGAGCTTTTGAGCCGCATCCATCTCTATACCAAGGAAGAGCCGATCTTCGATCACTTCGATCTTGAGACTGAGATTTCGAAAGCCATGGCCCGCAAGGTCTGGCTGAAATCCGGCGGTCATATCGTAATCGACCACACCGAAGCCATGACGGTTATCGACGTGAACACCGGCCGCTTCGTGGGGAAACGAGACCTGGAAGACACCATCGTGCGAACGAATCTTGAAGCGGTCAAGGAAACTGCCTACCAGCTCAAATTGCGAAGCATCGGTGGCATCATCATCATCGATTTCATCGACATGGAACGCGAACGGAATCGTGACAAGGTGTTCCAGGCGTTGAACGAAGCCTTGACGCACGACAAAGCCCGCACGCGAATCCTCCGGGTCTCCGACCTCGGCCTGGTGGAAATGTCCCGCGAGCGCGTTCGGGAGGATCTCTACCGGGCGCTCTCCGAGCCCTGCCATTACTGCGATGGACGGGGCTATACCAAAGATCCCATCACTGTCTGTTACGAGTTGTTTCGCGATATCCGACGCGTAGGGCCTACGGACGGTGAAACCATGCTGATGGTGGGCGCCCATCCGAGCGTGGCGTCGCTGCTGACAGATGAGGAATCGAATACAGTCGCCGAAATCGAACGCGAGTGTCGCGTCAAGATGGTTATTAAATCTGATCCTACACTGCATATCGAGCAATACGATATTGTCATGCTTTGAAAAGAAGAGATGTTGTAACGGGAGCTGGAGGATCGGGCCCTAGCCTTTCCCTTGGCCTCTTCTCGTAGCCTCTTGACGGAACGCCGGGCCCTTGGCTATCGTGAGGAGTAGCCGCCCAGGATCTTCGCATTCCGGTTCAGAGCAGGTCGGTGACGAAACCGAGCGGGTTCAGCGCTCAGGAAGGGCATCACGTCGCTTAAAATACCGGGAAGGGGCGCGTCCTGGCGCGCCTGGGGCGGGTGGGTGAGAAATGACGACTATTGAAATCTCAGATGTTCGATATCCCGCGTTGCTGCGCAACATCCCTGATCCACCACCGGTCCTCTATGTCGACGGCGAGTTGGAACCCGTGGACAAACAAGCCGTCGCCATCGTTGGCTCGCGCCATGCCACACTCTACGGGATTCGTATCGCGCGAACGCTGGCCGAGGAACTGAGCCGCCTCGGGTTTACCATCGTCAGCGGGATGGCGCGTGGCATCGACCGGGTGGCTCATGAAGGAGCACTCGCAGCCGGCGGGCGAACCCTCGCTGTGCTGGGATGCGGCCTGGATGTCGCCTATCCTCCTGGCCATACGCAGCTCCGGGCACAGGTCGCGGAGGCTGGGGCGCTACTTACTGAATTTCCCCTTGGATCGCCGCCCCTCGCAGCACATTTTCCTCGGCGCAACCGCATTCTCAGCGGCCTGTCGCTGGGTGTCATCGTGGTCGAAGCGGCGGAAGGTAGCGGCTCGTTGATTACTGCCAAGCTTGCCGCGGAACAAGGCCGCGAGGTATTCGCCGTGCCGGGGCCAATCGATGCTCCGACGAGCCGCGGAACGCATGGTCTCCTCAAGCAAGGCGCGAAATTGACCGAAACAGTAGATGACATTCTTGATGAGCTGTTACCGCAACTGGAGCAACCGATCATTAGAACGCGACTCAGCCAAGACTTCCTCGCTGCAGACGCCGCAGGCGCTAGAACGCGACTCAGCCACGACTTCGGGATATCGCACCCGCCCATCCCGGGCTCAAAACGCGTTCCGGAGTCAGGCGCAGGGGCGCCAGAGCGTCGTCCCAGCTCGTATGAACCGGCCGATCTCTCGCCAGAGGAGGAGAAGGTGTATGCTGTAGTCAGTTGCGAACCACAGAGCATCGATGAATTATCGGAGCGGGCTGCCTTAGCATCATCGAGGGTCGTCTGCGCGCTCCTTTCACTGGAACTCAAAGACGCGGTCCGTCAGGCTCCCGGACAGCGCTATCACCGATCAATATAAATTGGATTTTTATGGCTAAGTCTCTAATCATCGTCGAATCCCCCGCGAAAGCGCGCACCATCACCAAATACCTCGGCCGGGGTTATACCGTGATGGCGTCCATCGGCCACATCAAGGACCTCCCGACGAGCAAACTCGGCGTCGACCTCGAACATGACTTCAAGCCGCAGTATGTGACGATCAAGGGCAAAGCACAGGTGCTGGCGGATATTAAAAAGAAAGCGCTGGCTGCCGACAAGGTCTACCTGGCTCCCGACCCCGACCGTGAAGGCGAAGCGATCGCCTGGCATATCGCCGAAGAGATCAACGGCACACCGAAAGGCAAGGCCGCCAAAGGCAAAACCCGAAAGGTCTTTCGCGTGTTGTTTAACGAGATCACGCAGACGGCCATCAAGCGGGCATTGCTGTCGCCGGGTGATATCGACATGAACCTGGTAAACGCGCAGCAGGCCCGTCGGGTGCTGGACCGGATCGTGGGCTATCAGGGCAGCCAACTGCTCTGGAAGAAAGTACGCCGCGGCTTGAGCATGGGACGGGTCCAATCGGTCGCACTCATGCTGATTTGCGACCGCGAAAGCGAGCGCGAAGCGTTCCGCTCCGAAGAATACTGGTCAATTACAGCGACCCTCGCAGGGGCACACCCTCCGCCTTTCGATGCGAAGCTGCACAGCGTGAACGGCCAGGAGGCGGTGCTTCCGTCCGAAACGGAAGCGACCCGGATCGTCCAGGACATCCAAGGCAAAGACTTTGTGGTCCAGACCATCGAGCGCAAGGAGAAACGGCGCAACCCGGTTGCCCCGTTCATCACCAGCCGCCTGCAACAGGACGCGGCGCGCAAGCTGCGTTTCAGCTCGAAGAAAACCATGATGCTCGCGCAACAACTCTACGAGGGCATGGAAATCGGCAAAGAAGGACCGGTCGGGCTGATCACGTACATGCGTACAGACTCCACGCGTATCTCCGATGAAGCGGCGGAGGAAGCCCGGCAGGTTATTCGCGAGCGTTTCGGCGACAACTACCTTCCCGGTACGCGAAATGTGTACAAGAACCAAAAGGCCGCGCAAGAGGCCCACGAGGCGATTCGTCCGACGTCCGCGCATCGGGATCCGGCATCGGTCAAGCAGTACCTCGACCGTGATCACTACCAACTGTACAAGCTGATCTGGAACCGGTTCATTGCCTCCCAAATGGTCCCCGCGGTGCTGGAAGTCACCCGCGTGGACTGCGTTCCACAGGCTACCCAGAACCAATATCTCTTCCGCGCGACCGGGACGGTCGTCAAGTTCGCCGGCCACACGGCGGTCTATCAAGAAGCCAAGGACGCGGAGGTTGCGAAAACTCCCAAGACCGACCAGGACATCGAGGACGAGAACGAGCGACAACTGCCGGTCCTGAGCGATGGAGAGCGGTTGCGACTCATTGCCCAGGAAGGCCAGGCCCTTCCGGGGATTTCCCCGAAGCAGCATTTCACCCAGCCGCCCCCGCGATACAACGAGGCGTTATTGATTCGCGAACTGGAAGAAAAAGGCATCGGCCGGCCATCGACCTATGCTTCCATCACCTCGACGATTCAGGAGCGCCGGTACGTCGAAAAGCAGGAAGGGCGGTTCGTGCCGACCGAGACCGGACGAACCGTGAACGACTACCTGGTCAAAGGCTTCCCAGATATCATGAACGTTGATTTCACCTCCCAAATGGAAAAAGAACTCGATGAGGTAGAAGAAGGCGAGAAACCCTGGGTCACAGCCGTCCGCGATTTCTATGGGCCATTCAGCAAGGATATGGCCAAGGCAAAGGACATTCCAGGGCCGAAGGATATCATTCAGCCCCCGACGAATATCCCGTGCGAAAAGTGCGGGCGGATGATGGAGATTAAATGGGGACGGAACGGCAAATTTCTGGCCTGCCCGGGCTATCAGGACGACCCGCCGTGCAAGAACACTCAAAACTTTGAAAAGCTGCCCGATGGGACGCTCAAGATCGTGGCGAAGCAAGAAATCACCACCGATGAGAAATGCGAGAAATGCGGCTCGCCGATGGTGATCAAGACAGGCCGCTTCGGCCAGTTTATCGCATGCTCGGCTTATCCCACGTGCAAGACCACCAAACCGATTCCCCTCGGCGTGAAGTGCCCCCAGGACGGCGGCGAGCTCACGCAGAAGCGAAGTAAAAAGGGCCGCACCTTCTACGCCTGCATGAACTACCCAACCTGCAAGTTCGCGCTCTGGGACCGTCCTGTTCCGCGTCCCTGCCCTCTCTGCCAGGCCCCCTTCCTCATTGAAAAGTACTCCAAACAAGCCGGCACTTCGGTTGTGTGCCGCACGGACGGCTGCGACTACAAAGAAATGTGATACAATGATTTTCCCATGCGGGAAGATCTGGTTATCATCGGCGGCGGGTTGGCCGGCTCGGAAGCCGCATGGCAGGCGGCGAACCAGGGGGCGCGCGTCACGCTCTATGAGATGCGCCCTAAGGAGCCGACCCCTGCGCACAAGACGGGTTTCCTGGCCGAGCTGGTTTGCTCCAATTCGTTAGGCTCCGACGACAGCCTCAGCGCCCCCGGCATCCTGAAAGCCGAAATGCGCCGCCTGGGCTCGCTCATCATTAAGATCGCCGACGCGGCACGCGTGCCGGCCGGCGCGGCGCTCGCCGTGGACCGTGATCTCTTCGCTCAAAAAATTACCCAAGCGCTGGAGAGCCATCCCAACGTCCGCCTCATCCACGAGCATGTCCACGCGATCCCGGCCGATGCGATCGTGATCATCGCCACCGGACCACTCACCTCCGACGCGCTCGCTGCGCAGCTGAAAGCCCTCACGCATTCCCAAAATCTGTACTTCTTTGATGCCATTGCCCCTATCGTCGACGCGGACAGCATCGACCACGACCGAGTATTCAAAGCTTCGCGCTATGGCAAGGGGGACGCCGATTACTTGAACTGCCCCATGAGTGAGCCTGAATACGATGCGTTTTATCAGGCGCTCCTCGCCGCTGAGAAAGTGGTCCCGAAGGAGTTTGAAAAAGTGCCCTACTTTGAAGGATGCATTCCCATTGAAGTCATGGCGGAACGAGGCCGCGACACCATGATGTTCGGGCCGTTAAAACCGGTCGGGTTGGTCGATCCGAAAACCAACGCGCGGCCCTACGCGGTGGTTCAGCTCAGGATGGAAAACCGGCATGGCACCTGCTACAACCTTGTGGGCTTTCAGACGAAGCTGACGTACGGCGCGCAGAAGCAAGTTTTCCGCATGATTCCGGGTCTAGCTAACGTCGAGTTTCTGCGCTACGGAAGCGTCCATCGGAACACGTTCGTCAATGCCCCGGCCTTGCTGCAGGAGACCTTGCAGCTCAAATTCCAGCCCCGGATCTTCATCGCCGGCCAGTTGGTCGGAGTCGAAGGCTACACGGAAGCGGCCGCGTCCGGTGGTCTCGCCGGTATTAACGCGGCACGGCTGCTCAAGGGGATGGAGCTTGTCGTCCCACCTGAGACCACGGCTCATGGCGCGCTCATGAACTACATTACGACCAGCGATCCCCGCCATTTCCAGCCGATGAACATTAATTTCGGATTGTTTCCACCCCTGCCTGTTCGCGTTCGGGATAAACAGGACCGCCAACGACAGACGAGCCAGCGCGCGCTGGAGAACTTTACGGCATGGATACAGCGGTCCGGTCTTTCCTGACATACCTCCACATCGAGCGAAAGGCGTCACCGCACACCCTTCGCAACTATGGCCAGGACCTGCGCCAATTCCTGGACTTTCTTCGTCGCGACGAGGGAAGCCTCAGGTCGCCTCAACAGATCGAACCTATCACAATCCGAAGCTTCATGGCGCTTCGGGCCAACCAAGGAGACAGTAAGGCCACCCGCAGCCGGAAGCTCTCGGCCATCCGAAGTCTCTTCAGGTACCTGGCGCGAGAAGGCCAGATCACCCGAAATCCCGGCGAAGCCGTGCGGGGTCCCCAACAGGAACGCAAGCTGCCGACAGTTCTGACCGCGGACGATGCGAAGAGATTGATGGACGATTGCATTCGTCCCCGTTCCTTTCGCGATCAAGCCTTGCTGGAAACACTGTACTCATCCGGCGCTCGCGTTTCGGAGGTTGTAAATCTGAATCTCGACGATGTGGATCTGCACGAGGGGATCGCCACGGTTTTGGGCAAGGGACGAAAGGAGCGGATCGTGCCGCTCGGTACTCACGCCGTGAGGGCGCTTGCGGCGTACCGGCGGTCCCTCCCTGCCGGGACAGTCTCCGGCCCGCTATTCCGAAACCAGCGCGGAGGTCGTCTCACCACCCGCAGCGTCGAGCGCCTGGTGGCCAAGGCGGCGCGTGACTTGCCCAACTTTCCCAGCCTCAGTCCGCATGGGCTGCGGCACTCCTTTGCGACTCATCTATTGGACGGCGGCGTGGACTTGCGGGCGATTCAGGAACTCTTAGGGCACGTGTCCGTGTCCACCACCCAGCGTTACACCCACGTCGCGCTTGATCGGATCATGGAGGCCTATGACAAGGCCCACCCTCGCGCGCGTGCTCGCGCCATATCTTGATGCCCATCATCCGTTCCACCAGCGTCCTCTGCGTGCGCAGGGAACAGCACGTGGCGATGGGCTGCGACGGACAAGTGACCGTGGGCACGACCGTCATGAAGCACAACGCAAAGAAGTTGCGACGGATGTATAATGACTCTGTCTTGGCGGGATTCGCCGGCGCCACCGCCGATGCCTTTACGCTGTTCGAAAAGTTCGATACGAAGCTGCAGGAATATCGGGGAAACTTAACCCGCGCGGCGGTTGAGCTGGCAAAGGATTGGCGGACCGATCGCATCTTGCGTCGGCTGGAGGCGCTCCTGGCAGTTGCCGATAAGACGAATTCCTTGATCATCTCCGGTACCGGCGACGTTATCGAACCGGAGGACGGCATTTTGGCCATTGGATCGGGCGGTTCGTATGCGCTGGCCTCTGCCAGAGCCTTGCTGCGCCACTCGTCATTGGATGCGAGAACCGTGGTGGAGGAGTCATTGCGCATTGCGGGGGGCATCGACATTTATACAAATCTGGAGATTACGGTCGAGGAGTTGAATGCGAAATAGCACGCCATGCTAGACGACAAACACAGACAGCGGCTCGAAAGCTTAACGCCTCGGCAGATTGTCGAAGAGCTCGACCGATATGTTATCGGCCAGCGGGATGCCAAGCGGATGGTGGCTATCGCGTTGCGCACGCGTTGGCGCCGCCAGCGTCTGCCGGATCATCTCCGGGACGAAGTGATTCCCAAGAACATCATCATGATCGGACCTACCGGCGTCGGCAAGACGGAAATCTCGCGGCGCCTCGCGAAGCTGGCTCAGGCCCCGTTCATAAAGGTGGAAGCCTCCAAGTTCACCGAGGTCGGTTATGTCGGGCGAGACTGCGAATCCATGGTTCGGGATCTCGTCGAACAGGCAGTCACGATCGTGAAAACAGAGTACGCGCAGGGCATCCAAAAGAAGGCCGAGGCTCAGGCGGAAGAACGGCTCCTGGATCTGCTGCTGCCGCCGTCGGCCTCTAAGGTTACCGGCGCCTTGGATGAGATGTCCCCGGAAGCAAGTGCGGGCAGCGAAGGGTATGACAACACCCGTTCCAAGCTTCGCCTGCAACTTCTCGAAGGCAAGCTGAACAACCGGTCGGTGGAAATCGAAGTCAAAGACAAGTCCACTATGCCCATAGGCGTTATTTCGAACATCGGCGGCATGGAGCAGATCCAGGATCAGCTCCAGGAGATGCTCGGGGGCATGTTTCCCGCCAAGAAGAAACGGCGCATGGTAAAGGTGCCGGAAGCGCTGGAGCTCCTGACTCAGGAGGAAGCACAGAAGCTGATCGATATGGAAGCCGTCGTGAAGGAAGCGGTCGCAAAGACCGAGCAGAATGGGATTATCTTCTTGGATGAAATCGATAAGATCGCGGGTCGCGAGCGAAGCCTTGGACCGGATGTGTCACGCGAAGGCGTCCAGCGCGACCTGCTTCCGATCGTCGAAGGCTCCACGGTCACGACCAAGTATGGCCCGGTTAAAACCGACCACATTTTGTTCATCGCGGCCGGCGCCTTCCATGTCGCCAAGCCGTCCGATCTGATCCCTGAGCTCCAGGGCCGATTTCCTATCCGCGTCGAGCTCAGTCCCCTCACGAAAGAGGATTTCATCCGCATTCTCACGGAACCTCAGAATGCCCTCATCAAACAATATACGGCGCTGCTCGAGACCGAAGGCGTCTCTCTGGATTTTACGGGGGACGCGCTCGATGAAATCGCGGCCACCGCGGTGCTGGTGAACGAACGCTCCGAGAATATCGGTGCCCGTCGCCTCTTCACGATCATGGAGCGGCTGCTCGAAGAAATCTCGTTCGACGCCCCGACCCTGGCGGAGAAGAAAATCAGGATCGATGCCCAGGCCGTGAAAGACCGGCTGAAGGACATCATCAAGGACGAAGACCTAAGCCGGTTTATTTTATAGGGAGCGCCCATCTATGGACGAGCTGATTAAAAAAGCAAACGTGCTGGTGGAAGCCCTTCCCTATATCCGGGCCTTCGCGGGCAAGACAATCGTGATCAAGTACGGCGGGAAAGCGATGACCGATCCTGCATTGAAAGAAGGGTTCGCCACCGACGTGGTCTTGCTGAAGTATGTGGGATTGAACCCGGTGGTGGTGCACGGCGGCGGACCGCAAATCGATCAGATGCTCAAGCGGCTCGCGATCGAGCCGAAGTTTCGACAAGGAGTGCGCGTGACCGACGAAGCCACGATGGAAATTGTCGAAATGGTGCTCGGCGGCGCTATCAACAAGGAGATCGCGGCGTTGATCAGCAGCCATGGGGTTAAGGCAGTGGGTCTCAGCGGCAAAGACGGAGGGCTGATTCTGGCAAAGCCGTTTACCCGAGCCGAATGGACCAAGAGGCTCGGGACCGATCTCGGCGGACTCGCCGAGCACGAAGACTACGGGCTGGTCGGCGACGTGCAACAGATCAATCCCGCGCTGCTACTCACGCTGCAGGGCAGTCATGTGATTCCCGTCATTGCGCCGATGGGGGTGGGCAAGGACGGACGGACCTATAACATCAATGCCGATCTCGTCGCCGGTGCCGTGGCTGGTGCCCTCAAGGCTGAAAAGCTCATGGTCCTGACGGATGTGCGGGGCATTCGCGATGAAGACAGCAAACATATTTCGACCTTGGCGCGCAAGGATGTCGCCCGCATGGTCAAGAAGGGAACGATCAGCGAAGGCATGCTGCCCAAAGTTCAAGCCTGTTTGACGGCGCTGGACGGCGGGGCGAAGAAAGCGCACGTAGTCGACGGCCGGACGCCGCACGCCATCCTGTTGGAGATCTTCACCGACAAAGGTATCGGCACGGAAATCGTGAACTGACCGAGAACGTCCCTCCGCCTGTTCTTCACGGAACGCCCACGATGCTTTTCGAGAAGACACTCGATGCGCCCGAAGTCGCCGCACGCGTAAGATGGTTCACCATCCGCCTGACCATCGGTTTCATCATTGCCGCCAACGCCCTCTTCTTGTCCGCGCTCTGGGTCAGTGGCCTGGACCTCGATCAGGTCTTTGGGGAGCGGGACCTCTTCGATCCCGTGCGGGACGTGTGCCTCCGCATGGCGTGGTATCGTCCTCAAGGGGAACAGGAGCCGGTCCGCCTGTGCAAGGAATGGATCAATCTCAAGGACAGCTCGGGGCAGGTGCACAAATTTGACAAGGATGTGCCGATTACCAAGAGCAGGGACGGGAAATTCTACGTCCATCCTCCGAACCCGGGTGATGGCCGCATCATCGCACTGCTGATCTTCGTGATTGCGATCGTCGCCGCCGGCATGTGGACGGAACGCGTTCTCATCGCGCGCTACCGGGCCCGCCTCCTTGCCGGCAAGACTCAATGACACCTCCAAAGCGGCCTGTGATTCTCGCGCACGGCGGGGCAGGCCTCAGGCCAATGACGCTGGCGCAGGAGGAATGTCTCCGGTTGGCGCTCGTTACCGGCTATGACCTGCTCCGCCGGGGTGTCTCAGCGATCGACGCCGTGCAAGAAGCCATCCGCACCATGGAGTCTTCGGGACTCTTCAATGCCGGCCGTGGCTCTCGTTTGCAGTTGGACGGTGCGCGGCGGATGGACGCCGCGCTGATGGAAGGGAGGCAGTTGCGGGCGGGCGCCGTGGCCGGCATCGAACAGGTGCGCCACCCGATCAGTGCTGCTCGCCTGGTGCTCGACAAGACCCCCCACGTCTTGATCGCCGGTCCATCCGCAACGCGCTTGGCCCGGCACTTCAAACTGGATCGCCAAGCGCCGCCGACGCCAGCCCAACGCCGCAAGAGCCGCGCTGTTGCCCAGGCGATCGGTAGACAGCGACAAACCATGAAGATCTTCACTGAGATGAGCCCCGAGGAGACCGTTGGGGCGGTGGCGCTCGATCTGCGAGGCAATGTGGCCGCGGGTGCCTCCACCGGCGGGATCGCATTCATGTTGCCCGGTCGGGTCGGGGACACGCCGTTGATCGGTTGCGGCGTCTATGCCGACAGCCAGGCCGGCGCCGTGTCCATGACAGGCGTCGGCGAAACTATTATACGGCTTGCCATGGCCAAGGACATCGTGGATCGCTTAGCGCGTGGCGCGACGCCGGCGAGTGCGGTTCGCCTGGCGCTCAATCGGGTACTGAAGCGCATTGCGACCGCAGATGAGATTTCGGTGGGAGCGCTCGTCCTCGGGCGCGAGGGTCGGTTTGCCATCCGGCACACGTCGCCCCATATGCTCGCGGGCCACTGGGCCGGCCACGACCAGCCCGTCGTGGCGGACAGGTTTCGGTAACTGTCTTCGTTCGAGTCATTGCGCCGGGATCCGCGCGACCCTCTTCCAAAGATAATAGATCGGGATACCGAGGAGCACCACGATTAACCCCGGCCAAGTGTACTGGGGCTTGTATCGAAGCAATTGAAGCTCAACAAAACCGGCCAGTATCAGGTAGATGATCGGAAGGAGAGGGAATCCGAGCCCATAGCAGGACATGTGGGCGCCGGTTCTGCGGCGTAACCGAAAGACGGCGACCATTGTCATCATGTAGAACAGCAGGACTGTAAAAATCAAAAAGTCCAAGAGCTGCCCGTAGGTACCGGAGAGACAGAGCAGGGATGCCCATGCGCCCTGGATCAGCAAGGCGACACCGGGAACGCGATACCGGTTCACGGCGCCCACCTGGTGAAAGAAGACCCCGTCGCGAGCCATCGCATAAGACACCCGCGCGCCGGCGAGAATCAAACCATTGTTGCAGCCGAAGGTGGAAATCATCACGGCGATGGCCATGACAATGGCCCCAGTAGGCCCGAAGACGACCTCCGCGGCGGCGGTCCCGACACGGTCTTCAGCCGCGTACTCGATCCCGCGTCCCATCACTGTGGTGGCATCCGGCGAGCCAGCCAGAGGCAGAACGCTCAGATAGGCCAGGTTTATTAGGACGTACAGGATCATTACCAATCCCGTGCCCAACGCCAAAGCCCGTGGCAAGGTCCGCTCCGGATTCTTCACTTCGCCCGCGACGAAGGTCACATTGTTCCAGGCATCAGCGGCGAACAAGGAACCCACCATGGCGACCCCGATCTGGGTGATCAGCGCCATCCACTCCGTTTCGGATCCGCTGCCGAGGCTTGGCATTCCCCAAAAGGCCTCTCTATTGGCGCGCAGGACTGCCGGGTTTGCAAAGAGAACACCGAGGAGAACAATACCTACTAGAGCGGCCATTTTGGTATAGGTGAACAGGTTCTGCACGAAAGCACCCAACCGGATGCCCAGAAAATTGATCCACGTCAACGCGACGATGGAGAGAATCGCAAGCAGATTCTGCGTGTTGAGCCCGACAGTATAGGGACCAAGCTCTCCGAACCACAGTGTGAACGGGCCCAAGGAGCCGATTTTCCAAATCCAGGAACTGGAAGAAAACCAGGGTATGAGCACGCCGGCGAACTTTGCAAAGGCGATGGCGACCGCAGCGATGGTGGCCGTCTGAATGATCAGTAACATCGACCAGCCGTACAAAAAGCCGCACAACAGTCCGAAGGATTCCCGCAGATAGACGTATTGCCCTCCGGAATGCGGCATGGCCGCGGCCAATTCACCGTAATAGGAGGCGGCGATCACTGTCATGAAAGCGGTGACGAGCCATACGAGCAGCAACAAGCCGGGGCTTTTGACCTGGCGGGCAATGTCAGCGGAGACGATGAAGATGCCGGAGCCCACCATCGAGCCCACGACAAGCATAGTCGCGTCCCGTAGCCCAAGGATGCGCAACAGAGGGCTAGATTCCGAAGCGGGCGCGCTACGCGAGCCTAGCTGGCTGGCTCTCATGGAGCGGGACGCAGGTCCCTCATCCTCCCCGCCGTTGAAGCAGTGACGGCACAGAATATCCGCCGCCCTGCGAGCAGTCAATCGAATCATTACACCCGCCCACCCGGGTCGGCCGAGACCGACCCTTTTCCCCGTCGGCCTAGTGCGGTCGCGCGGCAAACCAGGTATACTTTGGGCCATGGTAATGATGCGAAATCATGAAAAGATGAAGGATCTCTGGCCCCCCAAGTTTGAAATGCCCCATGGATTCTGGGACACCTACCATCCCGGAGGCGAATGGGGCATCCTGTACCAGGTTAAGTGGATCGAACCTAACCGCAAAGGGGAGTTGCCGTTTGTGAAAGTTATCGTCCGCTGGAATGATGTCGACTTCCGGACGGTATTCAGCAGCAACGACACGGTGTTCTTGAAGGGATTGTACGAGACATTGCGGACGCGGGGAGTCGGTCATTCGCTGGAAGATGTGGGCAACCTTGTGGTCGATTTCTAGTCTGCCGTCAATCCTTCCGCCGTGGCTGCGATCTGTGTTGATAGGCATACGTGAGCACGATCCCCAGGACGGCGACCGCGACGCCCAACACCATGTACCCGAGATCTTCCATGCGACGACCTCGCAGACGTTCTACTCAGAATAGCACAGTCGGTCCTTTCCCGGAAACTGCAACGTCCGGCAGACTCAATTTCGGGTGGTTCCGATGACCCAGGCCGCCGACGCCGACGCATTTGTAGACTCTCTGGTTGGTGAACTTACCCGGCATCCCGTCAATAGCAACCGGTTCTTTCAGACCTTTCTGAGTCAGCGTCTTACCAAGAGCCAACTGCAGGAATGGCTGGGCCAGTACCATTATTTCTGCAAACAGTTCGTCAAAGTCCTCGAAGGGCTCTTGTCCCGAACACCGGTCGACGAGCTAGAGATGCGGGTCCAGCTTGTGAAGACCCTACACTCGGAACTCGGAAGCGGACGAAGCGAGCAAGCCCATATACGGCTGCTTGAGCGATTTGCCACCGCCGCCGGTCTAAATGAAACTGATCTGCAGCGAATCTCTCCTCTGCCGGAAGTCGCGGAGTATCTCGCGGTGCTGCATCGGCTCTTCATTGAAGCCGATTACCTGGCCGCCCTAGGAGCCGAACTCGCCGTGGAAGTCACCGCCGCGGCAGAGTTCCGCTATTTCTATCCTGGGCTGCTCCGGTACGATCAATTTTCGGCTGATGATCTGGTCTTCTTCGAACTGCATCTCGAGGCGGAGGACGATCATGGCCTTTGGCTGGCTGATGCCGTCCGAAAGACGGCTCAGTCCTCCGCAGATCTGAACCGAGTGGCGACCGGCGCTCGGACGGCGGTTGAAGCCTGGCAAAGTTTCTGGGAAGGCGTCTATCGCGGGGTCTTTTCAGAACACAACCCAACTGCTATACCGTGGAACAACTGACGCTGACTGACGACGTTCTTGCACACCATGCCTGGCGGATGCCGGACATGGTGGTCTACCAGCACGGGGCTGACGAATGGTGGCTGGCCCCTCTCGATGACGCCATTCCCTTGGTTCGAATTAACCGGATGGGTGCCAACCTGCTTGCGGCCATGGATGGCCAACCCACGGTGGGAACCTTGCTGTCGAAGTTCGGGAATCGAATTTGCGGAACGCAAGGAGAAACGGGCCGCTTCTACCTGGAACGTTGGTCATTGCCTCACTATTCGCTTTGCTATTTCGGCACTGAACCGCCGATGAAGGACCGCGGCGATGCCCGCTGGGATCTCCTCCTGTTGAAGATTCGGGAAGGATGGTCCGCTAACGCCAAACTCGAGGGGGAAAACCACCTCTCCGAATTCCACACGCATGAAATTTCATCCGCGGAAGGTCATTTTGAGACCATCGAAACCACGGTGTCTCACCTTTTTCGCGAGCCGACGGAAGCCCTCGGGGGCTTGACCTATGGTCGCCTGCTAGGAAGAAACCTCAAAAAGCTGGGCTGGTGGGATCTGCCACCACAGGTCATTCTGGAAGTGGGGGGCGGCCTGGGGTACGTGGCCCGCGAACTCGCCGGCGGACTGGCGGCCGAAGATCGACAGGGCGCACGGTACGTATTTGTCGATATCACCCGTCCCTTCATTTCGTCTCAATTGACGCTTGCCCGGCAGGCCGGATGGCACGCCACCGGCGCCCAAGCAAACGCGGAAGCGCTGCCTCTCCGAAACGCCAGCATCGATCTGATCATTGATAATGAAAATCTGGCGGACATGACTGCTGTCAAGCTTACCCGCCAGGAGCTCGCCTCCGGCATCGCCACGACATCTCTTCACCAAGAAGCGCTCGATTGGATTCGTAAGTTGAATCTTGCCTTCGGCGAGGAGGTCTCTTCTGAATTCATTTTTAATCTCGGGCCGCTTCGCTTTTTGGCGGAGACCTGGCGCGTATTGAAGCCCGGCGGCCGCGCGGTGCTCGTCGAGTTCGGGATCGACCATGGGTTTTCTGCGCCGGTGAAGCTTCCCGGGCATACGGAATATGAAGTGCAGTTTGCGCATCTGCGCGAGGCCGCCCGGTGGCTTGGTTTTCAGGAGAAGTACGGCACGTTACCGCAGTTTTTGAGTATCAAACCGGACATTCGGGTCCTGTGCACGGGAGCCGCCTATTCGATCCGCCGCTTTTGTGAGGCCGAGGGAAAATCATTTGCAATCCGGGCCTATACCGAATCAGAGCTGAACGGCGCCCTCGGTGAGATGGGACCGCGACTCGTCGGCCATCACTACCACGATATCAGCGATCCCGCGTGGTTCGGGCTTTGGGACTTTAAGGTGCTTCTCCTGGAGAAGCCTGGTCCGCCGCCGAGGCCCGTAACAACCATTCGCGAGGTCAAGGGCTTCCGCTGGGGCGGCATGCGCTAGGGGTCTGGCTCATTTTCTTCCGAGAAAATGTGCCTGACCCAGGTTTTCGAAGCGGGTCCTGTCGCGGAGCATCCCCGCTGAACGGCGCCTTTCGGCGTTGCAGCCCCGCCGACTCGGCTGCACGTCACTCCGCTCCGCCATGAGGAAAGGGACGCGTCTTGGCTCGTCCGGGGTGGGTGGGTGCAAAACGAACCCGCTCGGCCCCACCCGCAAGTAGAACGGCAAGAATCTTGAACCCGTTCACGGCAGAAGCGCGATGATCCGCACCGGGCCGCCCGTTCCTCCCTTGATTTTCATCGGCAGAGCAATCACGGTTGCACCCGTCGCCGGCAGGCGGTCCAGGCTCGCTACATTCTCAAGCCCATAAACGTTCGCGCCGTTCAAAATCTGATGAACGATAAAATCTCTGGAAGGGCCATGATCAATGCTCGCTGTGTCAATCCCCACCCCGTCGATTTTTCGCTCCGTGACCAGAAACTCGGCGGCCTCTTTGGAGAATCCGGGGAAGTGAAGAGTTTCCGAATCGCCGGGTGTCACACTGCCCAGATACTTCACCTTGTCCGGCCAATATCTTCCCCATCCGGAATGCATAAGAACGATGGCGCCGACCGGAATTCGTCCGTGCCGAGTTTCCCAAGCCTTTAAATCATTAACCGTGAGCCGATAGTCTCGATCCTTCGCGACGGCTTCCCGCACATCTACAACCACTGCCGGGCCGACCAAGCGATACAGGGGAATCTCGTCGAGCGTGTGATGGCTCTTGGCGAAGTGTATCGGCGCGTCAATATGAGTCCCTCCGTGCTCCGCCATACAAAAGTTCCCGGCAGCGTACCAGTAACCACCGGCCGTCATTCCCCACGCCGTCTTCTCCCATTGAAATGGCTTGTTGTTCGGCCAAAAGATCGTTCGCTCATCGAACGGGTAAGTCAGATCTACGAGCTTGCGCTCATCGATTTGAGCGTGGACGAAGCCCGGCAACCCGACCAGCGAGCACAGGACAAAAATAAAGATTCTCACCATGGCGATTCCTCATTTTTATGATTGGAATGTGATCTTGCAACAAAACAAGAAGGCAGTCCACCAGGGGAGAAGGAGGCTGTCCTGGCAGACTCCAGGGTGGGCGGGTGAGATGGAAGGTGGGTGCAATGGGAGAAAGGAGGCTGTCCTAGGGGTAAGGGACGCGTCCCACCGGACGGACGGCCCGTTTTCAGCGGGCCTGTGGCTGGGTGGGTGAGATAGCCGTCTGGGGAAAGGCAGGTGTAATGGGTAAAAAAGAGGCCGTCCCGACCGAGGCCGGGACGGCCAGAAAGAGCTGAGGAAAGGTTCTATTTAACTGAACTGACGGGCAGCACCTTTCTTGGAACGTTTCAGTGCCTGGTTGATGGCAGTTATCAGCTCCATGACATCGAAGGGCTTCAGCAAGTGGCACGCGGCCCCGAACCGGATCCCATCCATCGCTGACTGTAGAGTGCCATACCCAGTGATGATAACGACCTCTACATCTTCGTTCTCCCGCTTCATATCTTTCAAGAATTCCATCCCGTGCCGTCCGGAGAGTTTGAGATCCAGGATCACGAGATCGATTTTGTGATCCCGGAGCATGTCGGTTGCATCTTCGGCGCTCTCGGCGAGGTACAGATTGTAAAAGGGACGCAAGATGACCTTGTAGGCGGCACGTGGTCCGGCCTCGTCTTCTACAATGAGAATCGTCGGCTTTGCAGGATCGAACCGGGTCGTGATCTCCTCTTGCTCATCCACCATGTTCAATTTATTCGGCTCCCCGTCCTTCTCCATTGACTCCTTGCTTTCCATGCCCATTGCCTCCTTGCTTTGTAATCCTGGTAACAATGTAGTTTCGGAAATCGTGCGTATAACATAAGCAACCACCATGCCTAATCCCTACAAAAGCAGGGGACGAACCACACGAGTCACTGAATTTATGCAGTTTTTTATTATTTATGAAATAAAAGCTGTTAATCACGCCGTATATTGTTATGCACAATGATGTTTCAATTCGCCAAAATAATGGCACTTTTGACACGAAGTTGACTTGCCCAACGCCTGGGGTGCGGGACTATCCCGGCGGAAAGCGGGAAATCACGACAGGAGAGTAGGTGAGACGCGGACCCTCAGCGCTAACATTACAAATCGAGTGCTTCAGCCAATTGACGTCATCGCGCTTGGGAAAATCCAAGCGGTAATGAGCGCCTCGTGATTCCTGACGCGCCAATGCGCAGGCGATTACGGTCTGTGCCAGTTCAACCAGCGAGCCAAGCTCTAACGCTGTCACCAGATCCGTGTTGAAAATCCTCCCGCGGTCGTCGAGCCGCACCCGCTCCGCGCGGGCCTTGAGACGTTTTACGTGAACCAACGCCTCGGCCATCGTGTCCTTGGTGCGCACAAGTCCAAGACGTTGCGACAGCTTCCTTCCAAGTTCCTCCCGGACATGCCACGGCCTGTCTAGTCCGTCGTTCTTCAGGAGGTACGCAATGCGCTGATCTTCTCCCTGAAGAACGCCTGCATCGCTGACCGGAGCCTTCGCGTGAGCCGCGTATTCGGCGGCCCGAAGCCCCGACCGACGCCCAAAGACGATCGTCTCCAATAAAGAATTGCCGCCGAGCCGATTGGCGCCGTGTATGCTTACGCACGCGCACTCTCCCGCTGCAAACAGGCCCGGTACAGCCGTCTCACCCCAACTGCTGGTTTTAATCCCGCCCATGGAGTAATGCGCGCCGGGTCGGACCGGGATCGGACTCTCGATGGGGTCGACACCGGCAAAATCCAGGGCCAATTGGCGGATTTGCGGGAGCCGCTCGAGGATTCGTTCTCGCCCAAGATGGCGGAGATCGAGCAGGATGCATTCGTCCACTCCTCGGCCTTCGGCGATTTCATTCGCGATCGCCAGCGAAACAGTGGACCGGGTGGCCAGTTCCATCTGCTCGGGTGCATAGTTCTTCATGAAGCGCTCGCCCAGCGTGTTCAGTAAATAACCGCCTTCGCCGCGCGCGCCTTCCGAGATCAGAATGCCGGTGTCCTTGAGCGTGGTCGGATGGAACTGGATGAACTCCATGTCCATCAGGGGCGCGCCGGCCCGATAGGCCATGCTCATCCCGTCTCCGGTGTTGATGACGGCGTTCGTGCTGGTGAGATAGAGCCGGCCGCAGCCGCCGGTCGCCAGTATCACCGCTTTCGCCCCGATCGCGTGCAGACCTCCGTTCAAAACATCCCAACCGACCACGCCCCGGCAGCAGCCGTCCTCTACGATCAATGCCGTGACGTACCACTCTTCGTAGACGAAGACATCGCGCTTCATCAGTTGCTCATACATCGCGTGCAAAATCGCGTGTCCGGTCCGGTCCGCCGCGTAGCACGTCCGAGGGAACCCTGCGCCGCCAAAAGGCCGCTGCGCGATGCGACCGTCGGGGGTGCGGCTGAAAATGACACCCATGCGCTCGAGCTCCAAAATATCCGAAGCCGCCTCGCGACACATCACTTCGATGCCGTCCTGATCGCCCAGCCACAGGCCGCCTTTCGCGGTATCGTAGGCATGATTCTCCCAGGAATCGTCAGCACCAAGGGCCGCGTTGATGCCCCCTTGGGCGGCGACGGAATGGCTGCGGACAGGATGAACTTTGGAGACAAGCGCGACGTCCAAACCAGGAGGGACTGCCACAGCAGCTCGCATGCCCGCGAGGCCGGCTCCGACAATCAGGATGTCATGAATTTTCTCAAGCGGTCCCACGCTTTCACCATTTACCTTAGTTTTTGGAATGAGACAAGATGTCAGCGTGGAAATGCGCGGTTTCGGACCTTGTCACGAATCATGGAGCATGATAACCTCGATCAGACAATCCTTCTTATTCTTAAGGACCTTTGATGAGTATTCCGGATATTCTCAAGCCCACCGATACCTTCGTTCATCGCCATATCGGCCCTAACTCTGACGATATTCAGGAAATGCTTTCCACTCTGGGCCTGCCGTCACTGGACGCGCTGATTGACGCCACCATTCCGGCAGACATTCGCCTGCGGCGCCATTTGACACTCGGGCCCCACCGGGGGGAACACGAGGTGCTCGCCCGGTTGCGAGCCCTCGCAGGACAAAACAAGGTCTTCCGGTCGTTCATCGGCATGGGCTACTACGATTGCATCACCCCGCCCGTCATTCAACGGAATATTCTGGAAAATCCGGGTTGGTATACACAGTATACCCCCTATCAAGCCGAGATCGCGCAGGGGCGCCTCGAAGCGCTGTTGAATTTCCAAACGATGGTCGCCGACCTTACGGGCCTGCCCCTCGCTAATGCATCCTTGCTGGACGAAGCCACGGCTGCCGCCGAGGCCATGCACATGTGCCATGCCATCGCCCCCGAAAAACCTTCCTTCCTCGCGGCACAGGATTGTCATCCGCAGACGCTCAGGGTGTTGCAAACCCATGCTGAGCCGATGGGTATTCGACTCGAGATCGTGGACCCGGCGACAGTGCAATTTGCGCACGACGGGGTGTGCGGCATCCTTCTCCAGTACCCCTCCACCCACGGCTGTGTGCACGACTACCATAAGGTCATTGCGCGCGCTCACGCTGCCGGTGCGCTGGCCGTGGTCGCAACAGATCTTCTCGCATTGACGTTGCTTCGGCCGCCTGGGGAATTCGACGCCGATATCGCGGTGGGTTCCAGTCAGCGCTTCGGCGTCCCCCTGGGATTTGGTGGGCCGCACGCCGCCTTTATGGCAACGAAGGATGACTATAAGCGCCAGCTGCCGGGCCGCCTCGTTGGAGTCTCTAAAGATGCCGCGGGCAAGCGGGCCTTGCGGCTTGCGCTTCAGACGCGTGAACAACACATCCGGCGTGACAAGGCCACCAGCAACATCTGCACGGCTCAAGTGCTCCTGGCGGTCATAGCCGGAATGTATGCCGCCTACCACGGCCCTGATGGACTTCGCCGCATCGCGGAACGTGTCCATGGCCTGACGGGCATTCTCGCAGAGGGCCTGCGTCGTCTCGGCTGCGACCCCGGAAACGAGCCATTCTTCGATACCCTGCGCGTTCGGCCGGCAGGCGGCTCCTCTGTCTCGATCGCGGCGAAGGCTGAAGAGAATGGCATGAATCTCCGGCGCTTCGACGATGGGTCGCTCGGCATCTCGTTGGACGAGGCCACCGCCGTCTCGGAGGTACAATCGCTCCTCGATATCTTTGCCGCGGGCCGGCCCCTCGACTTTACCGTCGAGAGCCTTGCGCGCGATCGCACCACTCTTCCCCCCGCGCTGGCACGGACCAGCAAATACCTTACCCACCCGGTCTTCAACCGGTATCATTCCGAGCATGAGATGTTGCGCTACATGCACCGGCTCCAGTCGCGGGATCTCTCGTTGATCCACTCGATGATTCCGCTGGGCTCTTGCACCATGAAACTCAATGCCACGGTTGAGATGCTGCCGGTCACGTGGCGCGAGTTTAGCCGCGTCCATCCGTTCGCGCCGGCGGATCAGACGCGCGGGTATCATGCCCTGTTCACGCAGCTTGAAAGCTGGCTGGCCGAGATCACCGGGTTTGCCGCTGTGTCGTTGCAACCGAATGCCGGCTCGCAAGGCGAATACGCGGGGCTGATGGCGATTCGCGCCTATCATCGTAAGCGGAACCAATCCCAGCGGGACATCTGCCTGATACCTACCTCGGCCCACGGAACGAATCCCGCAAGCGCGGTCATCGCCGGAATGAAAGTCGTCCCGGTCGCGTGCGACAGCGCCGGCAACATCGAGTTGCGCGACCTCGAAGCCAAGGCGAAGGAGCATCGGGAAAAGCTGGCTGCTCTGATGATTACCTACCCTTCTACCCATGGCGTATTCGAGGAAAGCGTGCGTCGGGTCTGCGAGATCGTGCACGAACACGGCGGGCAGGTTTATATGGACGGCGCGAACATGAACGCGCAGGTGGGACTCTGTCGGCCGGGCGACATCGGGGCCGACGTCTGTCATCTCAACCTGCACAAGACATTTTGCATCCCGCATGGAGGCGGCGGGCCAGGCATGGGGCCCATCGGCGTGGCGGCCCATCTGGCGCCCTTTCTCCCGGGCCATCCCGTCACGGGGCTGGGCGGGAAAGATTCCATCGGAGCTATCGCGGCCGCTCCTTACGGCAGCCCCAGCATTTTAACGATCTCGTGGGTATATATTGCGCTCATGGGAGCCGACGGCCTCACGCAAGCGACCAGGGTCGCGATTCTCAATGCCAACTACATGGCTAAGCGCCTGGAAAAATATTTCCCGGTGCTCTACACCGGCAAGAGCGGCTTTGTCGCGCATGAATTCATCCTGGATGCCCGGCAGTTCAAAGAGAGTACGGGGGTGGAAGTCAACGACATCGCCAAGCGCCTCATGGACTATGGGTTCCACGCGCCCACAATGTCGTTTCCCGTCCCGGGCACGCTCATGGTCGAGCCGACCGAGAGTGAATCCAAAGCGGAACTGGACCGTTTCTGCGAGGCAATGATCGCGATTCGCGCCGAAATTCAGGAGATCGCGGATGGACGCAGGCCCAAGGACGACAACGTGCTCAAGAACTCACCGCACACGGCCGAGGTCGTGACCGCGACCGATTGGAAACATCCCTACAGCCGCGAGCAAGCCGCCTTCCCGGCGGCCCATCTGCACGATTTCAAGTTCTGGCCCGCCGTCGGCCGCATCGATAACGCCTACGGTGATCGTAATTTGATGTGCACCTGCCCGCCCATGGATTCTTATTCGGCCTAGCGAGCAATGGACGGGTCCTGGCACCGAGTCACCCTGACGTGCTCATGGCCTTCGCCGTCGCAGCCCCGCAGACTCGGCTGCAGGCCATTCCGCTCCGCCAGGGTCCCACTCGGTGCCACCCGTCAAAAGACAAATGCTCTCAGGCCTCATTAGTGGCGTAAAGGGGACTGGCTACTTTTCTACGTACCATCAGAAAAGTTGCCTGTCCCCTTTTCACGTCCCAAGCTCCAGGCGCGCTTCAGTAGCCGCGAGGTCATGGCCGAGCGGCGTTCAGATTGGCGCGCCCCTTCCCGTGTCGCCGTCGCAGCCCCGCAGACTCGCCTCTAGGCGCCTTGGCTCATCGGGCGCCCGGCGGGTTGACAAGGAACTTCTAGGGGTCTACCCTTAACGGTCTTGGAGACTCCTGCCCCAAAGCGCGTTGGGTTGATCTTAAGGTGTGCCGTACAATTAAGGATGACCGAATTTAATAATGCCAGCCTCATGCATCAGCACCTCAATTGAAATCCTCATCCGCTGGCAGTGCCCCGTCTGTCCTCAACTGCAAAAAGAGCGGTGTTCCTACTGTAGCGGCAAGGGCTATATACAACGCTGGATACCGTACTCGCTTCTCCCTGACATTCAAGCCACCTGCAAGGATATACGCGTCGTGATGGCCCGCCCCACTGGACACTGACAACTCTGGGACCGGAATAACGGTGCCTGCACATTTTGTGGCGCCCGTGGCCTTCGCCGTCGCAGCCCCGTAGACCCGGCTGCACGCCGCTCCGCCAGGGTCCCATGCGGCGCCACCCGTCAAAGACAAGTGCTCCCAGGCTTCATTCGGGGGTGTAGGGGGACTGGCTCCATTTCCGAATAGTGCCTGTCCCCCCTTTCCTTCATGCAAGTATTTGAACTCCACTTGACGCAAGACATGACTATGTCTCAGCATGGTTGCTGAGTATCGTTAGAGGCACGCATGCAAGAGACTCTACTTCTCATTCTATTGATCGAGCTAGGGTTTCTGCTTCGGCCAAGGCGGGACTGGTATGTTGCGGAATGGCGCACATGTTCTGACGAGAAGTTATGTTCTATGGCATTTTCGGCTCCCCCTGGCTTTGGATTCGACGAGGACCACCTTTCAGCCTATAAGCTTACGCTCGGCAGAAAGGGTCCTAGAGGAGTAACCATTTCGCACAAGGACGGTGGCGAAATAGGCATAACTCAGACCGCATTTGATGACCTGGGGGCTGCGTTGCAGTACTTTGAGAAGATGAAGGAACTGTTTCCGGTCGTGGATGGTTTCCATAAGGTTTACGTATGGCGGATTGTCGCAAGGTCCCGTAGAAAAGCCATCGTTCTTCCGCCAGCCACATACATTTCAGGCGAAGGCGAGGTACTTCAAGCGTATCCACTGCATCTATGGTTCAAACCGCAGAAAGGCGAGTAGTATACCTAATCGCCAGTGAATGCGGACGCCATGCCAGCGGGCATTAGACATATGGGCACTGAGCACACCAAGGGGGCGAGGGAGATTGAAATTTTCTCCCGGTTCGTCAGCGCCTCCAAACTACCGATCGACCTCGGTACCATTGAAAAACGCGAACCGCCTCAGCCCGACCTTCTATGCACGCATCTTGACGACGGACCTGTGGCATTCGAACTTGTCGAAATATGTGACCACAATCTCGCCGAGTTCATGTCCACGGTGAGTGAGGGCGGCGCGTACTATATGCGAACGTCTGATCCATCTTCGCAGATCGTCCGAAAGAAACTACGTCGAAGATATCAGACTGATTACCCGATAGAGTTGCTGTGCTACACCGATGGCCGAGTGATCACCCCTGCCAATGTGATTCTGCCAACCATCCGTCAATATATGGCGTCCTGGAGAGGCCCATTTCGACGGGTATGGCTATTGAGCCGTGGCGATGTGCATTATGTATGGTCCGCTGCCTAACAAGCGGTTGTACGGGACTCGCCCATTTATTTTCTGATTTCCAGGATCTGCGCGGGTGGCGCCGAGCGGGACCCTGGCGGAGCGCAGCGCGACTATGGCTTCGGGAGCGCGAGCTGGTGACCCGTTGCAATTGATGAGCAACAGGTACCCCGGTGGCTCGGTGACAGGACCCGCTTGAGTTTTATTTCAGGCGCGCGCGGACAAGATCACTGATCAGCTTGCCATCCACGGCCTGGCCAGCAAGTTTCGCCATCACCGCTTTCATGACATTCCCCATGTCCTTTGCGGAGGTCGCGCCTGTTTCCTGAATGACACTCTCGATAATCTGGGTTATTTCCTCTTGTGAGAGCGCTCGCGGCAGGTAGCCTTCCACAATCACGATTTCCTTCAGTTCCTTCTCGGCCAGTTCGTCGCGCTTCGCCTTTTGATACTGCTCAGCCGCTTCCTTTCGTTGCTTGACGAGTACCGTCAAGACGCGGCTCATCTCAGCTTCGTCCAAATCTTTCTTCAGTTCGATCTCTTTATTGAAAAGAGCAGACTTGATCATGCGAATGGTATCCATGCGGAGCTGGTCTCTAGCCTTCATGGCGCGCTTCAGATCTTCTGACAGTCGATCGTGCAGTGATGGCATGCTCTGATCCGTGACATTACCATCTTTGGTGCAGTAAAATCTCTTGAAGAGGCTGGTTTTTCTACGGGAGGGCGTCGGGTATGGAAACGAGGTGGGCGCAATCGGTATTCATAGCCGGCACGGTGCTAATGGGTGCTTGGTCCCTTCCGGGATGCGCGTCGAATACTCCTCCTCCCGATCGAAGCCAGCAAGAAATCAAGAGCGACTCAGATCGGATGTTTGACAAAATGAAACAGGAAGAACGCGCGCGCGGCAAGGACCCTGAGGGACCCACGCGCTAATCGCTGGTCGCGCCGGTGAGACGATTCATCTCCTTGTGCAATCGCGGCGAGATGAACCAGAGGGTGCCTTGATCGTAGGACCGGTTATAGTTCAACATGATCATCATCTTCTCACCATGCCACATTACCTGGGCGATGATCCTGCGTTCCTGGGACGGCAGCTTGCCGTAATTCGCCTCGACCCACCCCAGCAGCTTGTCGCGATTCTCGCGTCCCTTGTACGTCAGTTGAACGCTTTCGAGCAGCCCATCGGCAAAGCGATAGCGCACCTGGCTGCACAGCACACCCTCCAGCGTGAGCTGCTCGCCGGGCAGTTCGTAGACGGTCACATCCTCCACAAAATCAGTTCTGTACCGGCCGACCAATCGTAATGATGGATAGGCTGCAGTTGGACTCTCAAGCGTGTAGCCATTAAAGCTCTCGAGTTCACCGCCGAGCTGAGCGCCTATTATGCCGGGCAATAATAGGATGAGAAGCCCTAAGCCGGCGCGTCGCATCTGATCAGCGAACCTGTTGGAAATACGCGGTCTGCAGCCCCACAATTGTCTTGCCATCCCGGATGGTTCCGTCGATGATCTGAGCAAGGGCCTTTTCCAGCGGTAATTCGACAATTTCTATCACTTCGTCATGGTCAAGGTCCTGCTTCCCCTTGGTAAGACCAGTGCCTTTGTAGATGTGGATCACCTCGTCGGTGAAGCCCGGCGCCGTGAGGATGCTCGTCAGCAGCTCCAGGGAATCAGCCCGGTAGCCGATCTCTTCCTGCAGTTCGCGTGCGGCGCAGAGTTTCGGATCTTCTCCCGGATGCAATTTGCCGGCCGGAATTTCGTAAATATAGCCACCCGCTGCATGCCGGTACTGCCGGATCAAGATGACGGTCCCATCCTCCTTCATCGGGACTACTGCCGCCGCTCCAGGATGATGAATCATTTCCAACTCGATGGTGGCGCCATTCGGAAGAGTGACGGTATCGATATCCAGCGTCACTACTCGTCCTTTAAAAATGCGTCGGGTATGATCGACCATGGTCTCCGTTGCCTATCAGCTGTTTCTTTTATAAAACGGCAATGCTACCACCAATGCCTCATGCGCCCGTCCACGGATATCGATGAGGATATGGTTTCCCGGCGTCGCCAATTCAGGCGGTACAAACCCTAAACCGATGCCTTTTTGTAGAATGGGAGAGAGGTTGCCGCTGGTGACGACGCCGATTTCCCTGACGTCCTTCGCCGCGGACACGATCTTCATCCCGTGCCGCGGGACGGCCTTTTGGGTCAACTCGAACCCGATGAGTTTGCGGGACACGCCGTGTTCTTTCTGCTGGAGTAATGAGGGCCTGCCGATGAATTCACCTTTGGTGAAATCGACCGCCCAGTCCGCACCTGCTTCCACAGGCGTTGTCTCTTCATTGATGTCATTGCCATAAAGGAGGTAGCCGACCTCAAGGCGAAGGAGATCCCGGGAACCCAGGCCGCAGGGCCTGATCCCCAAGCTCTGACCGGCCTCCAGCAATCCGGCCCAAACGATACCGGACGACTGGGAAGGTACATAGAGCTCATATCCGACCTCGCCGGTATAGCCCGTTCGCGAGACAATGCAATTGATCTTAAAGACCTCCGTCTCAGCACAGTGCCGCGGCTTGAGGATATCCACAACAGCCGGGCAGATGGCCCGTAACACAGCTTGGGAATGCGGCCCTTGCAGAGCGATCTGCGCCATGTCCTGGCTCTCGTCGTTGAGACGGATATCGCCTTGGGGAGACTTCGTGTACAACCAGGACACGATCTTCTCTCGATTCGAGGCGTTTACACAGACAAGAAACCGCCGATCGGCCAGCCGATAGACAAAAATGTCGTCCTTGATGCCGCCTTCATGATTGCAGACGAGGGAATATTGAGCCGAACCGGGAGAAAGTTTCATGACATTGTTGGTCGTCACCTGCTGGAGAAAGGATACGGCATCCCGTCCCTCGACCATGATCCGGCCCATGTGGCTTACATCGAAGAGGCCTACGGCCGTCCGCACCGCCTGGTACTCCTCGATCACGCCGCCGTATTGCATCGGCATCTCCCAGCCGGCGAAGTCCACCAGCTTGGCGTTAAGTTTGCGATGATGCTCAATGAGCGGCGTGCGTTTCATCGCGGGGGTCAGCTCCGGATTGACAAGAAGGCTAGGCAGGCCAATGGAAGATCCTGGCAGGAGTCTATCCAAGGCCACAGAGGCTGTCAATCGCCGCTTGATCTCGTTGCCATGGCGCGGGTATGGTGCCGCGACGGAGGCGCCATGCTGAAAAAGTACTCGGAGCTGATACAGCTTGCCAATGCCTGCGGCGAATCCCAGGTTCTTTTGTCCGCCAACACTCTCTTCGTCTTCACCGCCATCGGACGCAAGACCCTGACGGCAGCCCAGATTGCGCGGGAATGCCGTGCCGATCCGGAAGGCATGCGTCTGCTGCTCGACGCCTTGGTCAGCCTCGGCGTTCTGAATCGCATCAAGCTAGGCTATCGCAATACCCCGCTTGGACTGCGCCATCTGGATCGCCGAAGCCCCGAGGCGGTGACCAATCTGTTATGGCTTTTCGCCCATCACTGGCACGATTGGGCGAGGCTTCCTGAAGCGCTGCGCAAGGGACGACTCGGCTGGGCGCCGGTCACGGCCATGTCGAGATTCCGACGGCGTTTTTCCCTGGCCATGCACGAGCGAAGTCACGTGCTGGCAGAGCCGACGGTGCAAACAATACAGCTGCCTTCATCGGCCCAACGCTTTCTGGATCTCGGCGGGGGTCCAGGCTCCTACGCGATTGCATTGGCGAGACGCTATCCCCAACTGCAGGGGGTGATCCTGGATCAGACGGTCACGGTGGCAAAGCAGCTGATCCGAAAGCACGGTCTCGCCGGTCGTCTCACGGTCAGAGCGGGAGATATTTTCAAGGATGACCTGGGAAGCGGTTATGACGCGGTGCTCTGCTCCAACGTCATCCACATTTTTAACGAGTCCGAGAACCGGAAACTGTTGCGACGGGCCGCGCGCGCGCTTCGCGCAGGAGGAAAGCTTTTCATTGTGGAGTTCTTTCTGGAATCGAACCGGACTGCTCCAGCCAAGAGCGCCGTCTTTTCGGTCATGATGTATCTCTACACGGTAACCGGACGATGTTATAGCTGGCTCGAAGTGGAAGGGTGGCTAAAAACCCTGGGGCTCGGGCGCTTCAAGCGGCACCGTATCACGCCGGACATTGGCATGCTGGAAGCAACCAAGCTGTGAAAAACGGGCCCATTGTTTATGTGACCATTTGTCATCCGCGGAGATAATCCCCCTCCTTTGTAAGGAGGGGTGAGGGGAGGTAGAGCTTCTTCTACCCCTCCTTGCCTCCCCTTACAAAGGGGAGGTGTGATTTGTAGAGACTTACACCGGCGGCCGTTGCATATCGTGGATCGACCGGAACCTTCCTACCGATTTGTGCCGCAACAGCATCCAGCCCACATTGTTGAAGACTTCGTAAAAGGGTCTGAATTCCTCCAGTAGTTGTGCGTTTGGCAGTTCGGCCTCGTTCCGACCTGCGTCCTTTCGAACCATTTCGAAAATCTCTTTGAGGCTTTGTTCGCCGTCAAGGTGACGGAAGATATGCCTAGTATACGGGCCCGGTACGAACTCAATGGTAGCGTCAAATAACGCGCCCTTGGCCTTCACCGGTTGTCCCGGATGCTTTTCGATGAAGTCGGCAATGTTGTCCGGCTCATATAAAAAATAGAAGGGGACGTTACGCAAATCCTCGAGCCCGGCGACCGTGTCCGTATGCCGGCCAACATAACAGTTGTGCACGATCATGTCCCCCGTGATCAGTTCCGCGATGGCCTGCTGCTCCTTCCTGGGAAATTGTCGCAGCGTGTGGAGTAGTTCGGCGTCTCGGACATAGCTCTCCACCATGTATTTCGATCGCCCGCGCTCAATCAGTTCGATGATGTGCAGGCCACAGCCCTCCACCAGGTCGTAAATTTCACCCACGGTGAAGGGCTGATCCTGCGCATGTAAAAACACATCGTAGATGCCGGCGTCGCCGAATTCCTTGTGATCCCCGATCAGATCCTCCCCCCGTTTAAACCAATTTGTCTTTGGAAGGGACTGTAAGACGGCCTTGGCATTGCTCAGCTTGGCCTGTGGGGAAGTCTCCTTCGCATTGATTCTGCTCAGCAGCTCCTGGACCTGATAGACGCCCGTGCGGCCGTATTTGCCGTAGAGCATGACCATCATCGCGCCCTGTTCGTGAAGCACGGCCCGCAACGCCTGAAGCCCGTCCGCGGGACTCTCCAAATGGTGCAGGACCCCGGCGCAGTTGATGTAATCGAACTGACCGACCGGTAGGGATTGCAGATCCAGGACCGAATGGTGCAGCCAGGTGATATTGGTGAGCTTCCGTGCCTCCGCCCGGCGTTTGGCGATCGCCATGCTAGTGGCACTAAAATCCAGATGCACGATTTCCGCGCGGCGGTTATAGCGCAGTTGTTCGGCCAGGAAGATCGTCTGGTCGCCGGTGCCACCCCCGGCCACCAGGGCTCGGAATGGCCCAGAAAAATTCTGTTTGCCCTTGAAGCAGTAGAAGTTGATGACCTCGAGAAAATCGTGCCAGCTGTTCTCCAGCCGCACCTTCTCGTCCTCTGGATTTCGAAGCGGATAGGGATAGGCCTCGTATTGGTCTCTCACAGACTGCAGGTAATTGGTCTTCTCCATTGGGCGACAGTCCTGCTCCTAGTCGATCAGCGATGCCTCTCCCGCCGGTTTTAACGCCCCGATCCGGTCATGATACGCCTGCACATGACGCTTGACCCGCACCAGGAGTTGTGGCGGCAGGGGAATGGTCAAGATATCCCGGGGCACGCTGAACGGTCGCTCGAACTTTCGAATGCCCAGCACTGCCCATCCTACAGCCCATACCAGGTTTTCAATCCACTTGGAGGCAATGACCCGGTCGAGATAATCATACAGCACCGGACGCTCCCGGATCGGCCCGCGGAAGGCCTCCTTGAGCTCATGTAGGAGGCGCTCTTCCTTTTCAGTCCGCTGGTACACGCCTTCCATAATATGGCTCACGGAGACAAAATCCTGAAGGTCGAACCGCACATCCACATCTTTAGTCTCCTGCTTGTAGGCGGCCCAATCGCTTGTATGGTAGAGCCGCGCGAGCAGTTCGAGGAAGTCCCACACCATGATCTCCTCGTACGTTTCAAACTCCCGCGAGAGCCGGACCTTCACAAACGTGCGGTTGTCATAGGTGTGGTGCGGGAAATAGTAGGTATGCGAAAGCTCCACCAAGTCTCCTGAGACATCACGCTTTGGATTACGGTACTGCCACTCCTCCGGCACAATCAGTCCCTCCTGGACCAGACGACTCTTGTAGAGCGGCATGAAGGTGTCGAAGAACGGACCGCCATTATCGTGCAAGGGAGTCGTGCGCAGACTCCCGACGCCCAAGGTGAGCCGAGCAAATTTCATCCTGGTGTAGCCATCCTCATTCACTACGAAATTAAAACCGCCCCAGGGGCCGATGTCAAAGAAGGTCTCAATGCCTTGAGAGGCGAGCCGGTCTTCCGTCTCCCGAGCCACATCGCGCCACAGGTGGATCAGGGCACCGATATGCACATGCCGATCGCGAAAGAGTGGCGGCCAGGCTTTCTGTAGATCGGGCCGGACGCGCGCCTGATGTTTGAGTACTTCCCATTCCACAGCATCGGCTAAGGTGGCGGAACGGAACTTAACTTTGCGAAGGTCGTCCTCGCACAGAGGACGGACCTGGTGCCAGAACTCCTTAGTATCCAGAGGGATGCGTTCCAAGGTGCCCGCGATCATGTCAGCGAGTGAGGCAAGAGCAGGAGCAACAGCCTGAAAGAGGCCTTGCACGGTCGCTCGGAAGTGGCGATGCGCTCTGACGAGGCGGTTCACAGCGGGATTATACGCTCTCTCCCGCTGTCGCTCACAAGAGAGAAACGCCTTAAATCACATGTGGCAGGAACTTAATCTCATTTGCAGCACCGGCGGAAGAAGGGAGAGAGGCTTCTTATAATTCTCCGCCGCTTCCTAAGGCAACTTCAATTTCTTCATTATCAAGGCGCGCAATCCTATTCCCCCAACGATAAATAAACTCATGGACGCCCGGAATTTCGGGGATCATGAAGTGCGCAACCCGGTGCTGTCCCTTCATGATAACCCGTCGCTCTTTTCTCTCGATGCTGATCGGGCAATTCGAGGATAACACGGCAGTGATTTGATTGGCCGAGAAAAACACCTCCCCATAGATGAAGCAGGCCTGAGGAATATTCCCTTGTATGGGGATAGCAATGCCACTGGAAAGAGAACCGGCAAGCAGCAGGGTCGAGAGCCACATGTCAATCTCCACGGGTAGGCCGGTAAATCTATCGGCTGTTCAATGCGTCTGGTACTCTTCCTCCTTGTTCACCGTTTGCTAATGGCACACCTTTGGGCGGGGTATGAAGACACAGACAGGGGCGAGATCCCATAACGGAACCTCGCCCCCTGTCTTCCCGTCATCGCCCTCCCCTTTGTAGGGGGAGGATGGGTGGGGTAGAGTCCGTCTCTACCTCCCCTCACCCCTCCTTACAAAGGAGGGGTTTTTTGCGAACTACAACCAGGTCACGCGCTCGGCCGGCCGCACATAGATCGGCTCCTCCACCTGGATGCGCACGATCTCCTTACCCGACTTGTTGAACCCGAGCACCGTGTCGTTGTACATCTCAAACTTGCGCCCGTGAATCTGGGTCTCAAACACCTTCGGCCCCGGAATCACGTCGTAGCGGAACAGGATCTGCTGGCTGGCCCGCCACAACTGCAGCACCGCCAACAGCTCACGGCTCGGCACAATGTACCGGTCAATGGCGTTGTCCACCCCCGGCCCAAACATCTGCCGGATATAGCCGCGGGGCGCATGGCGCGGCGGGAAGTAGAACCCGTTGGGCTCCGTCCCCCACTGCGGATACAGCGGCAAGGCCACCTGCTCCACGCGGATCGCGTAGTACAGGGGATGCCACCGATCCTCCGCCCACAGCCCGTCCTCGCCGATCTTGTTGAGGCCCTGCATGCGGATCTTGCCCACGCACGCCGCCATGCACCGGGTCTCCATCGGCTCCCCGCCCGTCAGCGGATCCTTGCCCTCCACCCGCGGATAGCACGCAATGCACTTCTCGCTCACCCGCGTCGTGCCCCGATACATCGGCTTCTTATAGGGGCACTGCTCCACACACTTCTTATAGCCCCGGCACCGGTTCTGGTCGATCAGCACAATCCCGTCCTCCGGGCGCTTGTAGATCGCCTTGCGCGGACAGGCCGCCAAACACCCCGGATACGTGCAGTGATTGCAGATCCGCTGCAGGTAGAAGAAGAACGTCTCGTGCTCCGGCAAACTGGAGCCTTGGCTCTTCCACGGCTCCGCCGCCGAGAACCCCGACTTGTCGTTGCCATCCACCAGGCTGCGCATACTCGTCGCCGTGTCCTCGTAGATGTTCACGAAGCGCCATTCCTGGTCCGTCGGGATATAGCCGATCGCCGCCTGCCCGATCTTGGCGCCCGCATCAAAGATCGTAAACCCTTCAAACACCCCGTACGGCGCATGGTGCTTGCGGCCGACCCGCGTGTTCCACACCTGCCCGCCCGGGTTCACCTGCTCCACGAGCTGCGCCACCTTCACGTCGTAGAACTGCGGGTACCCGCCGTAGGGCTTGGTCTCCACGTTGTTCCACCACATGTACTCCTGCCCCTTGCTGAACAGCCAGGTCGACTTGTCCGCCATCGAACAGGTCTGGCACGCGATACACCGATTGATGTTAAACGCAAACGTAAATTGCCACTTCGGATGCCGCTCCTCGTAGGGATAGAGCATCTTGCGGCCTAACTGCCAGTTATAGACTTCCGGCATGGTTTCCTCCGTTCAAGAA
>Ga0207684_10000281_pt1 | contig 74030 bp, 61 predicted proteins | sample KBSK5501metaG_FD_184342 | JGI IMG/M metagenome (GOLD analysis project Ga0207684, IMG submission 184342) | Corn, switchgrass and miscanthus rhizosphere microbial communities from Kellogg Biological Station, Michigan, USA - KBS K5-50-1 metaG... | ecosystem: Host-associated > Plants > Roots >...
TCGGCTTTGACGGATCCGTTATCCCTCAGGTGGAGAACGCCATCCTGTCGGGCCAGGACATCGTCTTCCTCGGCGAGCGCGGCCAGGCCAAGAGCCGGCTGATCCGCTCGCTGGTGAGCCTCCTGGATGAGCAGGTCCCTGTCATCGACGGATGTGAGATCAACGACAACCCCTATGCGCCGATCTGCCGGGCGTGCCGCGACCGGGTCGCGGCCCAGGGGGATGGCGTTGCGGTGCGCTGGATCAGTCCGGGCGAACGCTACAGTGAGAAGCTGGCCACGCCCGATACCTCGATCGCCGACCTGATCGGTGAGGTGGATCCGATCCGGGTGGCCGAGGGTAAGTACCTGGCCAATGAGCTGACCATCCACTACGGCCTCGTCCCGCGAACCAACCGCGGCATCTTCGCGATCAATGAGCTCCCCGACCTGGCGGAGCGGATCCAGGTCGGATTGCTGAACCTGATCGAAGAACGGGACGTCCAGATCCGGGGCTTCAAGCTGCGGTTGCCGATCGACGTCTACGTAGTGGCGAGCGCGAACCCGGAGGACTATACGAACCGCGGCCGGATCATCACTCCGCTCAAGGATCGTTTTGGGGCGCAGATCCGCACCCACTATCCGCGCAACGTCGAGGATGAGATCCGCATTGTCGAGCAGGAGCGGACCGACTTCCAGGATCGCGAGCTCACCGTGATCATGCCGGACTTCATGAAAGAGATCGTGGCCGAGGTGACACAGCTCGCACGCCGCAGCCCGAAGGTGAACCAGCGGTCCGGTGTGAGCGTCCGGATCTCGATCACCAATTACGAGAATCTCGCGTCGAACGCGTCTCGCCGCGCCCTGCGCACCGGCGAGACGGAAGCGGTGCCCAGGATCACCGACCTGCCCTCGATCATCCCGTCGAGCGCGGGCAAGCTCGAGATGGAGACCTGGGAAGAGGGTGATGACCAGACGGTGCTGGAGAAGATCATCAAGACCGCGGTTCTCAATGTGTTTCGGCGCCACTTCGAGGCCAGCCAGTTCAACGAGCTGGTGCAGCGCTTCGACGCCGGCCTGACGTTCGAGGTCTCGGAGGGCCAGCCGGCCGACCGCTACATGACGATGCTGCGCGAGCTGCCCGGGATGGAAAAAGCGCTCAAGGGCCTGGGCCTTGACAAGCGGCCGGCGCTCGCCGCCTCGGGCGTGGAGTTCGTGCTCGAGGGGCTGCACCTCAGCAAGCGGATCAACAAGACGGAGCTGGACGGCGCCGCCATCTACGCCGGCTAAATGATCTCGCGATCCAACCGCTACGAACGCTGGGACGGATCGCAGGAGCCCTTCGGGCGCGACGCCGAGGACCTGTTCGACCGGCTCGCCGAGGACCTGTTTCAGGGCGGCGACTTCGATTACGCGCTGCACCGGCTGATGAGCCGCGGCTGGCGCGACCGGCAGGGCCGCAAGCTTCCCGGCTTCGAGGAGATGCTGGAGCGGCTCCGGCAGAAACGGCTGCAGCAGCTGAAGCGGTACAACCTGAACGACGTCTTCGGCAACATTCGCGAACGGCTGAATGACATCCTCCGCCGCGAGCGCCAGGGAATCAGCGAGCGCATCGAACAAGCGCCCGAGAGCGCCAAGCGCGTGCTCCAGCGGATCGTCAAGAAGAAGCTGCAGGAGCTCGATCGCCTGCCCGAGGACGTCGGCGGCACCATCCGCAAGCTCAACGACTACGAGTTCATGGACGAAGGCGCGGCCCACGCGTTCCAGCAGCTGATGGAGGAGCTCAAGCAGCAGGTGTCGCAGACCTACTTCAAGAACATGACGCGCACCATGCAGCAGCTACGCCCGGAGCACCTGGGGGAGATCAAGGAGATGCTCAAGGCTCTCAACCAGATGCTGCGCGATCGGCTGGAGGGCAAGCCGCCGAAGTTCGAGCAGTTCATGCAGCGCTTCGGCCATTTCTTCGGCCCCAATCCGCCGAAGACGCTCGACGAGCTGATCCAGCACCTGGAGCGGCAGATGGCGCAGATGGAGTCCCTGATGCAATCCCTCTCACCGGAGATGCGTCAGCAGATGCAGGACCTGCTCGAGACCACGCTCAACGATCCCGAGCTTCAACAGCAGATGGCGGAGCTCGCGGCCCAGCTGGAGCTGTTGTCGCCGCGTCCCGGGCTGGGCAATCGCTACGCCTTCTACGGCTCGGAGTCGCTGCCATTGCAAGAAGCGCTCTCGTTGATGGAGCGCTTGCAGGGAATCGAAGACCTCGAATCCGCCTTGCGCGAGGGCTACCAGGGCCGGCAGCTCACGCCGGAGCAGTCGGCGCAGCTGCAGCAGTTGCTGGGTTCCGACGCCCGCCAGGCGGCGGACCAGATGAGTGAGCTGGCATCGCAACTGGAGAAGAAAGGGTATGTGCAACGCGGCCGGCGCGGCATGGAGCTGACGCCGCGCGGGATGCGCCGGATCGGCCAGAAGGCTCTGCGGGACCTCTACAGCCGGTTGAAGCGAGACCGCTTCGGCGATCACCCGATCAGCGTCCGCGGCCTCGGCTCAGAGCGATCTGATGAGACCAAGATCTACGAGTTCGGAGATGCCTTCAATCTTCATGTCGAGCAGACCCTGATGAACGCGCTGCGTCGCGAAGGTCCGCGAGAACCGATCCGGCTCAAAACCGACGACTTCGAGGTCTACCGCTCGGAGTTCAGCGCCCAGTCGGCCACGGTTCTGATGATCGACATGAGCCGGTCGATGCCGCTGCGGGGCTACTTCTACGCCGCCAAGAAAGTGGCGCTGGCCCTGGATGCGCTGATCCGCAGCCAGTTCCCGCGCGATTTCCTCCAGGTGATCGCCTTCAGCGACTATGCCCGGCCGGTCAAATCGCACCAGCTGGCCGAGCTGACCTACAACGAGTCGATCTACGGCACCAACATTCAGCACGGACTCATGCTGGCCCGCCAGTTCCTCAACCGGCACAAGACCGGGAACAAGCAGGTGATCATCGTCACCGACGGCGAGCCGACCGCGCACATGGAAGGCCAGCAGGCGGTCTTCTTCTACCCGCCGTTGCCGGAGACCTTCCAGAAAACCCTGCTCGAGGTGCAGCGGTGCACCCGTGAGCACATCGTCATCAACACCTTCATGCTGGACAACGACTACCACCTGGTCTCGTTCGTCAAGCAGATGACCCGGATGAACGGCGGTAGGGCCTTCTTCGCCAGCGCCGACCGGTTGGGGGACTACGTCCTGCTCGATTACGTCGACCGAAAACGCAAAGCCAGCCGATGATGGCCCCCCCACCCTGACCCTCCCCCGCGAGCGGGGGAGGGAAAATTAGCGCCGTGGCGGCGAGACGAAAGGCGATCGACAAAGTAGCCGAACACAACAAGCAGATGTGGGAGCGGCTGGCGAAGGCCGCCATGAACTACACGCGTCCCTTCGGCCGGCCTCCGAAAACTCGGGCGGGCATGCGCCGCTTCATGGATCCGCGCGGCCGTCTCAAGGGCGTGCGGCTCCACGGCGCCCGCGTGCTCGGCCTCGCTGCCGGTGGCGGCTGGGACCCGGTGATCTTCGCCAAGCTGGGGGCTGAGACGACCCTGTTCGACATCTCGCCGACCCAGCTGAAGACGGTGCGCGACCTGGCCGCGCGCCAGCGCGTCAAGGTGAGGCTGCTCCGCGGCAACATGAAAGACCTTTCCGTCTTCAAAGACGCCTCCTTCGACGTCGTCTGGCACTGTCACTCGCTGGTGTTCGTCGACGACGCGGCTCGGGTGCTCATGGAAGTCGGGCGGGTGCTGGCGCCCGGCGGGACCTACCTGCTGTCCACCATGCACCCCACGACGCTGCGGCTGTACGGCACCTATAAGGACGGCGGCTGGCGGCCGAAGATCACCTATTTCGAAGACAAGCCGGTGCCGTACACCGATGAGTGGGGAATGACCTGGACCCTGGGCAACAAGAAACTGGTCGCGCCCACCATCGAGTTCGGCCACCGCTTCGAAACGATCGTCAACGGGATGGCCGCGGCCGGGATGGTGGTGGACGGGATCTGGGAGTTCTCACCCGGCGATGATGACGAGACTGAGCCGGGCAGCGATGCGCACCTGGACACGCTGTTCCCTGCCTTTATCGAGGTCCGCGGCCGAAAGCTGCCGCTGCCGGCACGGCGCTGAGCTCGGCGGCAGCCATGCCGGTCATCGTCCTCCGGACCCCGGTCAAAGCGCCGCCGTCTCGCTGCTTCGACCTCGCGCGCGATATCGATCTGCATCAGCGATCGACCGCGGCTTCACGGGAGCGGGTCGTTGGCGGCGTGACCTCCGGGTTGTTAGGGCCTGGCGACGAAGTGACCTGGGAGGCGACCCACTTCGGCGTCCGGCAGCGCCTCACGTCTCGGATCACCGAATTCGAGCCACCGCGCCGCTTCGTCGATGAGATGGTCCGTGGTGCTTTTCGGCGCTTTCGCCACGAGCACCAATTCGTGGCGATGCAGGGTGGGACGGAGATGGTCGACGTCTTCGATTACACCTCGCCGCTTGGGCCGCTCGGGCGGGTGGCGGATCGCCTCTTCCTTCGGCGCTACATGACTCGCCTCTTGCGCGAGCGAAACGCCTACCTTAGGCAGGTGGCCGAATCGCCTGATCTCGGCGATCAGGCTTAGTGGAGCTTGGGGAGGACCTGCTTGCCGAAGACCTCGATCCACTCACGTTGATTGCGACCGACGTTGTGGAGGAAGACGCGATCGAATCCGAGGTCGAGGAACTTGCGGATCTCCCGAGCATGGGCGTCCGGGTCGGACGAGATCAGCATCCGGCCCTTGAAGTCCTCAGGACGAACGAGCTTCGCCATCTGGGCGAAATCATGCGGTGACCGGATGTCGGCTTTGGGGAACTTCATTCCCCCGTTGGGCCACTCGGTGAGGGCGTTGCGCATCGCCTCCTCGTCGGTGCGCGCCCAGGACAAATGGAGTTGGAGGATCTTCGGCATCGTCGACGGGTCCTTCCCCGCCTCGCGGGCGCCTTTCTCGAAGCGCTGGAAAATTCCGTCGATTTTCTCCTCGGGCGCGCCCACGGTAATCAGTCCGTCGCAAAGCCGGCCGGTCTTCTCGGCGGTCACCGTTCCAGCGGTCGCGACGTAGATTGGTGGCGGCTGCTCCGGCATGGTCCAGAGTCGGATCGTCTCCATCTTGTAATAGTCGCCGGCGTGTTTGACATCCTTCCCGGTGAAGAGCTTTCGGATGATCTCGATGGATTCGAACATCCGGTTGATGCGCTCCGCGACCTCGGGCCAGTAGCCGGCGATGACGTGCTCGTTCAATGCCTCGCCCGATCCGAGGCCCAGCCAGAATCGGCCAGGGTACATCGCCGCCATGGTGGCAGCGGCCTGCGCAATGATCGCCGGGTGTGTGCGAAACGAAGGGCAGCTCACTCCGGGCCCGATGTCACCCCGGGTATGCTCGGCCGCGGCCGCCATGAACGACCAGACGAAGGCGGCGTTGCCCTGCTGCGCTGTCCACGGCTGGACGTGGTCGGCGGCCATCACTCCGGAGAACCCAGCCGCCTCCGCGCTCTGGCAATAATCGACGAGGTCACGAGGATGGAACTGCTCCAGCATCGCCGCATAGCCGATGTGCGACATGGTCTCTTGTTTCGGTTAGCGGTTGAAGCGGCTGGTGGTCGACGTCGTGTCGGGTCGTGGCCGGGCGAACGAGGCGATCACCGCGCCGGCCGCCAGGATGATCAGCGCAATGATGAAATGCTTTAATCTGAAATGCGGCCCGGGCAGGATCAGGCTCTCGCTGGAGGTGCGGACGAAGAGGTAGAAGATCACGCCCGCGAGTCCAACGAAGATCAGCACCAGCCCGGCCCAGAAGGCCATCGGGTTGTTTTGCAGCGGGTTATCTTGCAATTCGTCCTCCTTGACGCGCTAGCGGCTGAGCAGGATCAACGACAGGATCCCGAACGCCGCACAGTAAATCGCAAACGGATCAAGCCGTCCCACCCGAAAGTATCGCATGAGGTACGCCACGCTCAGGAAGGCCGCGACCCCTGACACGATACCGGCCAGAAGGTAAACCGGCAAATGGGGAAGGGCGCTGGGCGTGAACAAATCGGGAATCTTCAAGATGCCCGCTCCCAGGATGACCGGGGTCGCCAGCAAGAACGCGAATCGGGCGGCGGCCTCATGCGTCAGGTTCGCCAGCAGGCCGGCTACCATGCTGCTGCCGGAACGTGAGATTCCTGGCAACAGCGCCAGGATCTGCGCCGAGCCGATGCCGACCGCAGCCCGAACGCTCAGCCGGTCGAGAGCCGTGCGGCCCTCCTCGGCCGCAATCGCGTGGCGCCGGAGGCGTTCGCCCCCGAACATGATCAGGCCGTTGATGATCAGGAACACCGCCGCCGCCCGTGGGCTGGCGAAGAGCGCCTGCACCTGCTTCTGCAGCAGCGTGCCGGCGATCCCCACCGGGACGGTGCCAAGGATCAACCGCCAGCCGAGGCGTTCGTCGGGCGTCCCCTGCAGCTGACCGGCGATCGCGCTGCGGAGCACCGCCCGAACAATGGCCAGCCAGTCGCGCCAGAAATAGATGACGAGGGCGATGGCCGTGCCGACGTGCAACAAGACCACGAACGCGAGAAAGGTCGGATCGGCCTGGTTGACGTTCCAGTGAAGCAGCGAGGGAAGGATCACCGTGTGTCCCAGGCTGCTGACCGGGAAGAGTTCCGTCACGCCCTGCAGCAGTGCCAATACGAGCGCCTGGACAATCGACATCGTTCCCTATGATGCTGGAATGACAGCCGGCCCGGTCGTCGTCCTGTGCGGCGGCGTCGGTGCGGCGCGCTTCCTGCGGGGTCTGGTGCGGGTCATCTCGCCGGACGACCTGGTCGTCATCGGCAACACCGGCGACAACATGTGGTGGCACGGGCTCTACATCGCTCCCGACCTGGACACCGTGACCTACTGGCTGGCCGGCGTGGCTGATGAATCGAGGGGGTGGGGCCTTCAAGGCGACACCTTCACGGCACAGACCGCGCTGGCCGGGCTGACGTCCGAGTCCTGGTTCCAGCTCGGCGACCGTGACCTGGCGACCCATTTGTACCGAACCGGCCGGCTGAGCGCGGGCGCCCCGCTGCACCTTGTGACGGCCGAGCTCGCTGAACGGCTTGGGGTCCGGAGCCGGATCCTGCCGATGAGCGACGAGCCGCTCGAAACGCGGCTCAAGACCGCTGCCGGCGACCTGCATTTTCAGGAATACTTCGTCCGCGAACGCTGCCGGCCAGTCGTCCACGAGATCTACTGGACCGGTATCGAGGCGGCCCGGCCCACGCCCGGCATCGCGGAGGCGGTGTCGACCGCCCGGGCCATCCTGATCGCCCCCAGCAACCCGGCCATCAGTATCGGCCCCATTCTTCGGGTGCCCGGCATGCGGGCGTTGCTCACCGCCGCCCGCGGGCGCACGGTCGCGATCTCCCCGCTGATTGCCGGCCGCGCCGTGAAGGGTCCGACCGTCGAGCTGATGCGCGCCGAGGGAATCCGGCCGGATGCCCTCGGGGTGGCGCAGCTCTATCGCGAGATCGCGGCCGGCTTCGTCCTCGACGCGGCTGACGCGGCGCTGGCCCCGGCGATCGCGGCAATGGGCTTCCGCATCGCCGTCCGCCCGACGATGCTCGACGACCTCGGGGCGGCTGGCGAGGTGGCGGTCGCGGCGCTGGACATCCTGCGTCAGCCCGCGGCCGCGTGACGATCGCCATCGTCGTTCCGGTCAAGTCGCCGAAGCGGGCCAAGCACCGGCTCGAGTCCATCATGTCGGAGCCCGAACGCACCCGCCTGGCGGTCACCATGGCCCGCGACGTCTTCGGGGTCGTCGCCCAGCTCACCAACTACGCGCGGTTCGTCGTCTCGGATGACCCCGAGGTGCTCGAAGAGAGTCAGCGCTTCGGCCTGGAGCCGATCGAAGATCGGGCCCGGCAGGGGCAGAGCGCGGCGGTGGGGCAGGGGTTTAGCCTGGCCTGGGAGCGTGGCTTCCCGGCCGCGCTAACGATTCCCGGGGACGTCCCCGGTGTCACACCCAAGGAGTTGCGAAGCTTCAGCGAGTACCGGCCGGAGATCGAGGTGTTGCTGGCACCGGACCGGGGGCGAATCGGGACCAACGGCCTTCGGCTGGTGCCACCTCATGCCATCAGCCTGGCATTCGGCGAAGACAGCTTCATCCTCCACCGGGCCGCCGCGGCTCGCGCGAATCGGAGCTTCGCCGTGATGGAGGTCGAGGGTCTCCGCTACGACCTCGATACCCCGAACGACGTGGTCGCGTTCATCCGCCTTGGCCGTGAGACCGCCACACTCCAGCTGCTGCGCGAGCTGAACGTTCTCGACCGCGTCCTGGCCGCCACGCCGCCGCGCGCTTGACGCCGGTCTCGATCTATCCCGTCCCGGGCTTGCCGGAGATCGGGCGGGGTGCGCCGCTTGCCACGCTGATCCTCGATGGCGTCAAACGCCTCGGGATGTCCCTCGAAGCGGGCGACGTCGTCGTGATCACGCAGAAGGTGGTCTCGAAGGTCGAGGGACGGGTCCGACGGTTGGATGCGGTACAACCATCGGAGCGCGCTCGCGAGATCGCGAGCCGGATCGCGTACGACCCTCGCCATGTCGAGGTGATCCTCTGGGAGTCGGTGCGAATCGTTCGTGAGGCGCCCCGGGTCTTGATTACCGAGACCCGCCACGGTTTCGTGTGCGCCAATGCCGGCGTCGATCGGTCGAACTCCGGTGGGGTGGAGCTGGTCGTCCTGCTCCCGGAACGGCCGGATGAATCGGCCCGCCAGCTTCGAGAGGCGTTCGTCGCGGCGTCGGGGGTACAGGTTGGCGTGGTTATTTCCGACAGCTTTGGCCGACCCTGGCGTGAAGGCCAGGTGAACGTAGCGATTGGCGCCGCCGGCGTGACGGCCCTGCGCGATTATCGCGGCAAGCGCGACCCCGATGGCTACGAGTTGCAGGGAACGGAACTCGGCGTGGTCGATGAGCTCGCGTCCGCCGCTGAGCTGGTGATGGGGAAGCTGGACCGAGTGCCGATTGCACTGATCCGCGGAGCTTCGGTGTCGGGTGAGGGTCGGGTGCGAGACCTGCTCCGCGATCCGGCGACCGACCTCTTTCGGTGAAGATCGGCCTGATCGCGGACACGCAGGGCAGCTTCGACGTTGCGGCGCTTCTGGCGCACGTCGCCAGGGAATTTGCCAGCGTCGATGAGATCTGGCACGCGGGTGACTGGGGCAGCGACGAGGTCCTGGCGGGGCTGAGCCGGTTGGGGCGGCTCGTCGTCGTCAATGGAAACGCGCCGAACGATCCCCGCTACCCGACGACGATCGAGGGCACGATCGGGCGGTGGCGCGTCGGGATGGTCCACAACCTGGACAAACGGCGGGCGCGCTGGGCGGCGGGCTACGACGTCGTCATCCACGGCCACAGCCATCGCTGGCGGGATGAGCTGGTCGGTCGGACGCGCTTCATCAACCCGGGCACGGCGACCCGTCCGCAGTTCGGTGGGACCGAGCGGACGATGGCCCGGCTCACCTTCGGAAATGAGCTGCGCGTCGAAAAGCTGATCGTGCCGAAGTTCGCCAGAACCCGGGCGATATGATCTCGTCATGAACGTCCGGGTCGTGCTGTTCGCCAAACCCCGGGAACTGGTGGGTCAACCCAACCTGGAGTTAGCACTGCCAGCCGGAGCCACCGCGGCCGATGCCTGGAGCCAGCTCAGTACCCGCTACGATCTCGGTCCGCTACCGCGATCGTTCCGCTGCGCCGTGAATTCCGAATACGCCGGCTGGAATCATCCGCTAAAGGACGGCGACGAGCTCGCGGTCATCCCGCCCGTGAGCGGCGGGGCCATTGGCGAGCGCCATGGGCTGGTGGCCCTCCGCGAAGAGCAGCTCGACCCGTTGGCGATCGCCGAGCGGATCCGCGGCGCAGACGAAGGCGCGCTGGTGGTCTTTCAGGGCATCGTCCGCGCCCATTCGCGCGGCAAGCAAGTGCGTGCCCTGGTGTATGAAGCGTATGGCTCGATGGCGCAGAAACAAATCGAGCAGTTAGGGGACGAGGCACGCCGTCGCTGGCCAATCCTCGACCTGACCATCGTCCACCGAACCGGCACCCTACAGGTCGGTGAGATCAGCGTGGTGATCGCTGTGACGGCCGCCCATCGTGGGGAGGCGTTCGACGCGTGCGAATGGCTGATCGACGAGCTCAAGCACACCGTCCCGATCTGGAAGAAAGAGGTTTACATCGAGGGCGAGGCCTGGATCGACGACCGGCCCTAACGTCGCAGGTTCCTAAGACGCCAACCAGTTCCCTTCGTCAGGGGCATGCCGGAATTGAGTTATCGACTAACGCCGCGGCCACGCCCGGCGTGGAAGACAGACCTTACGTCCGCGCAGTTCGGGACCATCGCCGAGGATCTCGTTGCCATAGGGCTCGCCGCCGCGGCCAGTGGTTCTGGCACGGTCGCAAGACCGCTGGTCGATCGGGGTGTCGATCTGTACCTGCGACGCTTGCGAACGCTACTGACCATAGCGATCCAGGTGAAAGCCTGCCGCCACGTAAGTCCGGACGGCACAGTCAGCCAGGACTTTCCGAGTAGCGATCTTCCTGACGCCGCCACCGGCTACTGGGCCATGGTCCACGTCCCGCCACCACATGACCAGCTGTATCGGCGTCTGTATCTCATTCCGGTTCATGAACTACGGCTACGTTGTCAACGCGTCAACTCGCATGGGGTTGAGTCGTTTCGGTTTAGCGCCAACTTCGCCGGAACGGTCCAAGACACCTGGTCTCCGTTCGCCGTCGACATCGAACGCTTATCTCATTGGCTCGCGGCGATTCCGGGTTGGGCTGAGCCCGTACCGCCGATTCCTGCGGCGGGGAAACTCGACACCTTGAGCACGTCCGACGAGCTGGGCACCGTTGGCATGGCGGGCCTCACCACGCTCTGGGCGATGGCGGAGCTGGAGCGTGCGGCAAACGGCGCGATCATGGTCGCGGAGGATCGAATTCGCCTGGATACCGTCACCCTGCTGGCTCATCATCTGAGCACTGGGCGGTTCGCCGGACTGCATCTCCGAACCGCGGAATTCAACGACACGCGCCGCACCCATTTTGAGGTCAAGCGACCGCACTTCTTCGTCGACCGATCGTTATGGGTGCTCCTCGTCCTGTTGCGGCCGGACCGGCGGGTGCATGATTTTGGGCTCCTCATCCCGTCGGCGGACATACCGGAGCTCGGCTATTCCGAAACGCTAACTCTGGATCCGCTAACAAAGCGGTTCCGCAAATATCGGATCGCCAGCGACGAATTTGGGTCGACTTTCCTGAACAGTGCTTTCCACATCAAGGCCCAGGGCCCAGGCGTCGATTGGGATTCCGACTTGCCGATGGCCGGATAGAATTGCGCTCGACGCGGGAGTAGCTCAGCTGGTAGAGCGCCTGCCTTCCAAGTAGGTGGTCGCGGGTCCGAGTCCCGTCTCCCGCTCTCTCGGCCTCATTTCTGATCCCTCGCCAGTGCGCTCGTTTCGGAGAGCGCCTGGAACGCGGGCAGAGCGCGCAGGGAATCGAGGCCAGCGTCCTGCTGTACCCACTCGATGAGGGAGGGATTGGCCCTGAGCGCCTCCCGGATCGCGCCAATCGCCTGCGCTGATCTGCCGGTGCGCGCGTACATGGATCCCAGCTTGTAAAGCATGTACGGATACCACTTCGGATTGTGTGGGAAGACTTCCTCAACGGTGGCGACGACCGCCTGACGGAGCTCTACCGCCCGATCCGGTTCATTGCGGCTCAGATAGACGTCCGCCCAGTGCTCGGCGGGGTGGTCATACCAATTGACGAAGATTAAACTCTCCAACGATCCGCCCTGCTGCCATGGATATCGATCTTTTTGGGTGAGGTCGTCGGCCGTGAGCCGCTGGATCAAGGCCGCCGTCTCAGCCCGCAGCCGCGCCGTTTCCGTGACGAGCTTCTCCCAGGGGGTCTCGCGCTGTTCCTGGAAGACGCGATCGTTCAGCAACAACGTCTGCGCCTCGGTGTCCTCGGGCTCACTACCATCCAGTGCCGCCTGGAGCCGTCGCAGGGCGTCCTTGCGCCAGAAATTGTTGTGTGCCACGTGGTCCTTGGCTCTCCAGGCATGCAACTCCCCGCCCATTTCGCGCTCCTGCGGACTCAGGCGCTCCGCGAGGGTGTCCTGGTCAGCCTGCCCGCGCGCCAGCAGTGCCAGCACCCGACTGTGTGCTTCGCCCGTGATGGAATCCATACAACGCCAGCCAGTGTATCCGCTGAAAATGGATCGTCGTGGTATCAGGTGAGCAAGTCTCGGCTTGACCTCACGCGGTCGCAGCTCCTCGCCTTCCGGCTACGCGTTGGCGCGCTCGACGACCGGCTCCCCCCTGGACCGCCCTCGCTTCGGCGTGCGGCCTGGGCTTGGCTGCAGGACAGCCTGCCCCGAGCCGCGCTTCTCTCAATCCACGCCCGCGTCAGGGGAACCAAACCGTCCAGACAAGCGGGTGCAGCCAGCGCATCACAACGGATCGGCTTCGGCCCCGTCCGCGCGGCCCCGGCGAGATCGCCGCGAAGACGATAGCGATCATCCCGCAGGCTCCAGCCCAAACGAGGTCGGGGATTCCGAAAAACGATGTGTTCATGCGCGCTGCCGGTACTGCCAGCGTTCTTGGGCGAAAAAGCACGACCACGATCAACGGCATAGCCCAGACCAGGTTGCGGCTAACTAGCGGGATCCACTCCGCCCCCACGGCATCGTCGGGAGCCAGATGGGCGACCCAGATGTCGGTTACTGCGGCAAAACCGGTGCCGATGATCATCCCGAAGGCGCCTAGAGCGGTGCCAGCAACCACCCATTGCATGGCTCGATGTGCATGCGATCCTCTCAGTGGCAAGACCCCGCTAAAAAAGCCTGTCAGCCCAATTCCGATCGCCCAGTTCCAGAAGAACCCGTAGGTAGAGATGTCCGAGGTAGCTGTGCCTGCGGCTCCCACGACGAATCCAACGATCGGGCCGAAACGGACGCCGAAAATGACGGGAACAATGAGGGCAAGCCGGATGTTCAGGTGCTGTCCACCGGGAAGATCGATGGGATTGGGCAGCAGATTGAAAACCCCGCACAGTACCGTGCCAACAACCGCCGCCACCACTGTCCACCTATCGCACTCCCAGAATGGGCTATTACGGATGCGCGCGGCGACTGCTTTACGCTCCCCGATCTGCACGGTCATTCGGTTGATGTCTGGACGTGCGCGGTGATCCAGTGGGTGAGGATTGGGAGAGCACTCGGGTCCGAGGGCGGAACGTCCAGCAGGCCGTGGCTGGCCCCAGGCAGCTCGATGACGGTGAAATTCTGGCCGCGCTCCTTTAGCGCGTTGAGGATCGAGACGCTACGCTCAACCGGAATCGACTGGTCCGCCCCGCCGTAAAGCCACAGGCCAGGAACGGTTATTCGCTGCAGGTATGGAAACGGGTCGAAGCCAGACGGTCCCAGTTGCTTGAGGCGATAAGCGATCGCCTGCTTCGACAATACGCGACCGGCGTTCCCTTCCTCACCCGTCAGCAGGCTGTAAAGTTTCTCCTCATCCTGCGTGACGGTTGGCGCGTCGACAAGTGCCGTGAATGCGAGACTCGACGAACGTGCTGCAGCCACCGGAACAACCCAGCCGGCCTGGCTGCCCCCGATCAGACCGATTTCGCGCGGATTGATGTCTGGCCTTGATCGCAGCGCGTTGACTGCTCCCACGGCATCGGCGGCCAGCAGGTTGAAGTGACCGCTGTCTCCCGGACAACACACCCCCTGTGATTCGCCGACGCCACGTTTGTCATATGAGAAAATGGCGACGCCCACCCGGACCAGGGCAGCAACGACGTTGCCGGCGAAGTAGCTGATGCGCTTTTCGGGGCCACTGCCGTGTACCCAGACCGCGGCAGGGTAACGTCCAGGGCGGTTCGGGAGGTAGATCGTTCCAGCCTGGACCGCGCCTTCACAGGTAAAGCGGACTTCGGCTTCCCTGTGGTCGCCGACAAGCTGGATTTCCCCGAACGTGACAGGTGGGCCGTTGCAGCGGGCGCCCTCGGGGTCGGAACTGGTCGCGCATGCCGCCAGCATCAGGCTGCCCAAGGCAAAGAGAAGACGCCTTGCCACGTAGCGCTTGCGCTCGCTGGGCAGGACCACCTTCTCGACAGAATGCACTCGATCGGCTGGCCCGTCTCCCGTACATTTACGGGATTTTGTACGGAAGTGGCCATCTCCGTGCCGGCAGCAAATGGGTTCGCGGGCGCCAGCAATCCGGGTCGCGCCGAGGGTATGATGCCGCTGAGGGCTGGAAATGGGGCGTGAGCCAATCCGCCGGCCGATCCGGGCCCGGCTGCGCTACGCTCGGTTCCTGATCAGACCCCGTGCCCTGTCCGGCACTAGTTTGGAACTGCCTTTTGCGGCGGGCTGCATTGTCGCCCTCGGTATTGCACTCGTCGCGGAGGTCCTTACGCCAGACGCGGTCGTCGACGTTGTTGCGCTACTCCCGCTGCTCGCCGCCGTTTGGCTGCTATCCACCCGCTGGGCGGTCGTGGTCGGAGTGATCGCCATCGTTGTATTTTTGACGGCTGTCACGCTCGAAGTAGGGAACCGGCTCACGTTGATGCTGGTCGGGTCGGTCGCTCTAATTACGGCGGTCGTCGCAGGGATGTACGCAACTGCGCTGGCCTCGCTGCTCTCGTGCATTCGCCACCTGCGACCAACTGTCGTGACTCAGGCGACGCCTTCCACGCTCAATGGAATAGACGGATTTAGGCACGGCATCAGGTCTCTAACGCGTCGTGAGCTCGAAGTTGCGCGCTTAGGTGCCGAAGGGTTTACGACACCGGAAATTGCCGGTCGATTGCACATCGGCGTGCGGACTGTCGAGAGTCACCTCTCCAGCGCGTATTCGAAGCTGAGAATTAGCTCGAGGGCGGAACTCATACGAATGGCCACCAGGCTTGGCATACCGTGGGCCTGACCCGCTAACAGTCGGCGACGAGGAGAACAACGCCCAGGATGCATCGGACCTGGGCCATGATTGGTTCCGCCACGGGTTTGCGTCCCGTCTCCCGCTCTCTGGAACCCGCTCTCTGGAACCGACGTTTTGAGCAGCTCCTCGAACTACGGGGCCCTGTAGTCACTTCTGAACCTGACTTTATCGGTCAAACTTTTCCGGTCCACCAAGCCCTCTAATAAAGTGACCAGCATGGTGGCAGAAGAGCAGGGGAAGAGGGTCGATGAATCCGCGGCCTTCGAGGCCTCATTGCGGAAGTACGCCCGCTCGATGCTCCAGTACGCGGACTTTGTCCTCCATGATCTCAGCGCTGCTGAAGATGCTGTCCAGGAGGCCTTTGCGATTGCCTGGCAGCGTCGGGAAAGCTTGCGGGAGGCATCCGCGTTCGGCCCATGGTTGCGCAGAATCGTCTTTCGCGAATGCCTGCGCTGGCGACGCCGTCCGTGGATGCGCTGGCTTACGCTCACGGAGCATGTCGTCAGCCGGGCGCCTCAACCTGATGTCACGCAACGTCTGGACGTTGGCCGCGCGGTCGCCAGGCTTTCCCCGCAGTTGCGTGCCGTCATCTTTCTGCACTTCTTTGAAGACCTGACACTTAAGGCGGTGGCGACCGAACTGCGCATTCCGGAAGGAACCGTAAAAACCCGTCTCTATGAAGCGCTACGCAGACTCGAAGACTCCCTTGCCGGCTATTCGGTGCCGAGCGAGCAGGTGACACCATGAAGGACGTCGAGGAACTCCGCCGTTACGTTCACCTGCGGGCAGGCGCCGTGCCCGAGAGCGAGGCCGCGCACATACTCGACCGGGCGACGCGCACCTGGCAGCAGCATCCAGGGCGCCGGCGGCGCCCGCAGACCGTTCTGGCAGTGGGCCTGGCGCTCGCCGCAATCGCGAGCATCGGGTTCATTCAGATATGGGCGACTCAGCATCGCGTGGCGGCGCCGAAGGTCGTCCCGACCATCGTGCCCCTTCAGCACACGTTCAAGCAACCCGAAGGGATTGCCGTCGGAGCCGACGGTCGCGTTTACATCTCGGATTACTCCGGCCAACGTGTTTTCCGGTTGCAGAAGAATGGTCGCCTCGCGATCGTTGCCGGAACTGGCGTTTTTGCAGAGGGCGGAGATGGTGGCTCCGCGACGAAAGCGAATCTTCAGGCGCCCGCTGGGATGGCCTTTGACCGCAGTGGCAACCTCTACGTGGCCGATGTCTGGGGAGATCGAGTCCGGCGGATTGACTCCAACGGGATCATCACGACGATTGCCGGAAGCGGCCCGACGGGCCTGAGCGGGCTCTCGGACCCAAGCGGGAACCCCTCGGGCGACGGCGGTCCGGCGACGGCCGCACGGCTCTACAGCCCGCTGGGCCTCGCGATCGACAGCCGTGGCGCTCTGTACGTGGCGGACTCGTTCAACAATCGGGTGCGCCGGATCACCTCGGAGGGGACCATCACTAGTCTTGACGCATCATCGCTGCCGGCGCCGATGTGGCTTCCGCGGTACCTGGCATTCGACGCCGTCGGCAACCTGTACGTGTCCGATGGCGCGCCGAGCGCTCAATCGGGTGGCCTCATCGGCGGATGCCGGATTGTCCGCGTGAGCCCAGCTGGAGTCATGACCGTTGTCGCTGGAACCGGCAGGTGCGGCTTCAGCGGGGACGGCGGACCGGCTACTGCCGCCCAACTCGACGGTCCTAACGGCCTTGCCTTCGACTCAGCCGGGAATCTCTATGTTGCCGACTCAAACAATCACCGGATTCGGCGTATTGATCGGAATGGAAAGATCACCACGGTGGCCGGGACCGGCACCCCCGGATTCAGTGGCGACGGCGGGCTTGGAATCAAGGCCAAGCTCTACGATCCATTCGGGATCGGAATCGCACCGGGTGACAAGCTTTACATCGCTGAAGGCGCTGGGCGTCGCGTGCGCCTTCTGCAACTTTCAAGCGACATCATTGCGACGGCAGCCAGTTAGGGTGCGGTTCTCGCGCGGGTTCGAGTCGTTGCCCGCTGCGCTGTCACATTTCACTACTGTAGTGATATAAGCTAAGGCGAAATCTCACTGGCTCCGCAACGGGCGTTGTCCTTCTGGCAGGGTCGGCGAATTCCTCCAAGCCTAACCACAAGGATTGGCTGCGGCGGGTGTCGGCGTCGCCCATGGTCAACGCCAAGCTTCCTGAACACGTACAGAAACAGGTACCACACCACGTATTTCGCCCGATGTGGAATGACTGCCTCCCAGTTCAGCATTGGGCGCATCCCAATCCGATAAGGAGGAACTCGCCATGCAAGCTCGACTCCAGTTCATTCGGTTCCCGACCCTACTGTTCTCCGTGATCTTCGCGCTGGCCGCCGCCATGGTTCTGGGAGGCACGTTGGGCTATGTGCTCAAGCCCTCTACGGTCGTACCAGGCCGGACGCAGGTGCTCGTCGTCCACGACAATCTCGACTCCAATCCCCGCGCGGATGCTTGTATTTGGTTCGACGGACATAAGTCCTGTTAGGGCGAGCCAACACGGTTGAGCAGGAGCCGGACGTGTGGGCCGGCTCCTTCACCTTGTCAGTGCTGCAGAATCCGAATCGACGTCCAGCGATAGTCCCAAAGGGGATTGGCGCCATCGCCCTGGACGTAGGGTTTTGCGACCTCGGTCCGGACGTAATAGAAAAGGACCGCAATCGCGCTATCGTCGAGAAGCAAGCGCCCTGCCTGCTGATACCCGGACAGAGCGCGATCAGGCGGCAGGAGGTCCGCCTGCGCCACGATGGCGTCAAGGGTGGAGTTGGAGTATCCCGATCCAGTGTTATTGGAGGTCTGCTCAGCCGATGTCGTAAAGAGGTTGTCAAACCAGTCGTCCGGATAGGCATAGTCCGCCAGCCAACTCCCGCGGAAGAGGTTCAACTGCCCCCGTCCCCGGCTGATGAAGAACGTGGCCGTATCCAGCCCATGAACTGTCACGTCGACGCCGAGATTCGCCTTCCACTGATCGTGAAGGTTCTCCGCAACCTCCGCAAGGAACGGCCGTGCCGGGCCGTACGTGTAAACCAGGCCGCGCAGCCTCAGCCCACTCGGGTCCAAGCGCGCGATGGTCGTGCGGGCCTTTGCTCGGTCGAAGCGTGCGGTTGAGTCGGCTCCATCCCCGAGGTATCCCTGAAGGCCCTTCGCGATCAGGCCGCCGGTTGCCGGTCTGCAAGCCCATCCGTGCTTGCATACGGCTCGCGCGAGCGCTGCGCGGTCGATCGCCTGGCTGAACGCCAGTCGCAGGTCGCGACCGTCCGCTGCGGAGAAGGGACCGGCCTCGAAGTTGAAGCCGACCCATTCGGTGCGCCCAAGAGTCCAGCTACGGATCTCCGCTCGACTCAGGCTCTCGAGCTCTGGAGCCAGGCTCGAGGCGAGCTCTGGGACACCGGATCCGCTCTCGGGCACACCGTATCCGAGAACGTCGACGCTGTTATTGCGGTACGCCTGCCATTGGCTCGCCGCGTCTGAGAGCACATGCAGCTCGACCCTGGTTAAGCCCCCGGTGCTTCCGCCCCACCAGTGCCGAGTCGCCGTAAAAACCAGTAACTGTTTTGGAGTCCGAGCTGTCAACTGGAAAGGCCCGGTCCCGATCAGCCCTGGCGGCGTCGTCCACCAGCTAGCTTCGCCGTAGTCCTTGATCGCTCTTCGGTCGACAAGCCAGGCAGGGGGGAGAGCAAGCCCGTCCAGCCAACTTCCGGAAGGAGCCGTCAGGTGGACTATCAGCGTATGTGAGTCCGGAGTGGAAAGCCCGGTGAGCTGCGGGATCGGCTGCCTCGCCTTGTATGCCGCGATGATCTCCTGGTATCCGTCGATCCGGCCAAGGCTGAAATCCGCGGCGCCGCCGTTCTGCTCCTGCGAAGCTAGCGCGGCCCGGTTCCAGCTGTAGACGAAGTCTGAAGAAGTGACCGGGTCGCCGTTTGAGAAGGCGGCGTTCTGCACCAGGTGGAAGGTATAGGTCCGGCGGTCGGGGGAGGCGTCCGGGGCGCCAGCCGCGATGTCCGGTCGCAGGCGGAGATCGTCGTCGTAGCGGTAGAGACCCCCAAACACATTGCTGCCAATCGCATACGCAAGCGGGTCACTGATCTGAGCGGGGTCAAGCGGTTCGAGGCTGCTAATGTCGGATGGGATTGCGAGCCGCAGGGTCTGGTCGCTGGCAAGCTCCTTCAGCGGCGGACCCTGCGTCGCGCACGCTCCCGCCGCGAGCGCCACGGCGAACAGGAGGGTTAGGTGGCGAGCAGCGAGCATTTTGCCATCGGTGTCAATCGGTTGGGAGCCGAATCAATCGCACGCGGTTATTTCCCTGATCGGCGATGTAGAGGTTCCCAGCGCTATCGACCGCCAGCGCAACTGGACTATTGAGTTGGGCGGTGGCGGCCGGTCCGTTATCGCCTGTGGGGCCGGCCTGTGCGGTTCCAGCCAGGGTCGAGATGGTGCCAGCTAGATCGACCTTGCGAATCTTGTTATTGGCGCTGTCAGCGATGTAGAGGATTCCATGCGAATCCACGGCGAGGCCGGTCGGAAGGAAGAGCTCTGCCCTCACGGCAAGCCCTCCGTCGCCCCCGGATCCGCTAATACCGTTGCCGGCGATCGTGAAGATCTTGCCATCAGGCGTGACCTTGCGGACGACGTCGTTGCCGGCGTCGGCGATGTAGAGGTCGCCCTCGGGATCCACGGCCAGGCCCTCTGGTGCGCTGAGCTCGGCGGAGATGGCTGTCCCCGTGTCACCGCCGTAGCCTGCCCGACCGGTCCCGGCAACGATGGAAAGGGCACCATTCGGGTCCAGCTTCTCGACCTGGTTCGCCCCGGTCTCCGCGAGGAAGATGTCGCCCTGTTCATCGATGGCGATGCCGCGAGGTTCTATCGCGGTCAGGACCGTTGAGATGATGCCGCCAGGCGTGACCTTCCGAACGCGGTTGTTATAGGTGTCTGCGATGAGGAGGTCTCCGGCGCCGTCGACGGCGAGACCGGTGAGTCCGGATCCCCCCAAGCCGAGCCGAGCCTGTTGGGCGGGACCGCCATCCCCAGCATAGCCTGGGACGTCGCTTCCGGCTGCAGTAGAGACGATGCCGATGCCGTTATGCACCACGCGCACCCGATCTCCCTCGGCAATGTAGACGGCTCCATCGTTGCTGACGGCAATGCCGTCAGGACCAACCAGGTCAGTGGCTAGGGGTCCTGAGCCGTCCTCCGAGATGGCTCCGGTGCCAGTCCCCGCAAAGGTCGTGATGTGCGGACCGGAAGAAAGGCCGGGCCAGAGCGCGGGGCCGGCTACAGCGACCACCAGGACGCCGGCTGCAGCCGCGACCATGACCACCCCGATCGCCCACAACCACCGCGGTCTGAGTCGGGGCACTCTGCGGGTCCGGACCGGCGGTTCGGCTGGAGGCGCGGCAGCGCCTGGAGCCAACCGAGTCGAGTCGGAAGCAACCCAGGCGGCAACCTGTGCTCGCGACTTGAAGCCGAGCTTATTGCGGATCTGCTCGACATGACCCTCGGCGGTCCGCTCCGAGATGAACAGCCGCTCTGCTATCTCGCGGTTGCTCAAACCTTCGGCTACGAGTGCCGCGACCTCGCGTTCGCGGCGGGACAGGGCGGGGGCGGCCGTGCTCATCGAACGCTCCTATTGTGCGCTGACTTCTCTGGGCACCGGGCTCAATTACGCGGCGGACCGTTGCCTTCGGCTAAGCCGCCAAGCCAACCAGCGCGTGCCTCTCCAAGATGTGTCCTGAGAGGGTTCGAGTCTCGTCTCCCGATCGTTCCGCTATCACTTCTTATTACTGCGTCGATACAACGCCCAGGCGGCTCAGCCAAGGCCGTGCTGATTCCTTCCACAGACCAGCCCGTTGGCTTAATAGAGCGGTCAGCAAGCCCGTGGCGCGATCGTCCGCCGAGGCTCGTGGACGTTCGCGAATGTCCGCTGTGTGAGGGAGGAGGATACGAGATGAACATGCGTGCCTTTGTTCTGACCCGCGATGGTGGTCTGGAAGCAATGGAACTCCGTAATATTCCCAGACCATCGCCTGACCTTGGGGAAGTGCTGATCCAAGTCTATGCAGCTGGATTGAACCCGATCGATTTCAAAATCGGTAAGGGGCTGCTGCGACTGATCTATCGCCACCCGCTACCGATCACCGCCGGCAGCGAGTTGTCTGGAGTTGTCGTCGCCAAGGGATCGGGCGTCACGCACCTCGCCGAAGGAGACCGGGTGTTTACCCGCGTTGATAAGAAGAGGCTTGGTGCTTTTGCGGACTTTGCCGTGGTTCGCGAGGAGCTGGTCGCAAAAATGCCATCCTCAGTCGATTTCACAACGGCGGCAGGAGTACCGCTGGCAGGGCTCACTGCGTTTCAGGCATTACGAAACGAGTTGCGGGTGAGAAGCGGCCAGAAGATCTTCATCTCTGGTGGGGCTGGTGGGGTGGGAACGTTCGCGATTCAGCTTGGAAAGTGGCTAGGCGCTCACATGGCAACAATGCCTCAGCGCGAGGGGAGGAGATGGTCCGCAAACTGGGAGCGGACATCGTGGTCGACTACACGCGGGAGCACTTCGAGCAGGTCCTATGCGAATACGATGGAGCGCTTGATCTCATCGGTGGCGACACCCTCTTGAAGACGTTCGGGGTAGTAAAACGCCACGCGAAGGTTGTCTCAATCGCGGGAGTCCCTGAGCCACAGACAGCGAGCAAAGACCTCCAAGCCGGACCAACACTTGCGATTCTCTTCCGGGCAGCCAGTTGGAGAATCCGCCGCCAGGCGCGTAAGCATGGCGTTGCCTATCGGTACCTCTTCATGCACCCAAGTGGTACCGATCTGTCAGAACTGGCTACCCTCATCGATCAGCAGAGGCTTGAGATAGTCATTGACCGTATTTATCCGTTCGCGCAAATCGCCGACGCATTCGCCTACCTCGAGCAGGGGCATGCCAAGGGAAAGGTGGTCGTGCAGATGGTCGAGCAGTAGAGCGTTGGAGAAGCAAACCCCCGCCTCCCGCTCTCTGGCAAATCCTGTCTGGCTACAGAATTGCCTTACCAGACTATGGCGCATCCGCTCTCGAACGTCTCCACGATCGGGCGCACGGTGGCGGCTTTGACATCCGCACGCTGACGCCGGTTTAGCCCTCCAATTAGCATCAGCCGTATCGTCGGAGGCAAAAGGAGGAAGCGATGCCCCAGCAGCGTATCCCCGGATTTCGCCTTGGCATCTACATCTTTAAGGATGCAGAGATCGTCGACTTCGCGGCGCCCTACGGCGTCTTCTCCGTCGCACGCCGCTTCGATCCGGAACTGGACGCGTTCTTCGTAGCCGACGCGAACCGGCCGGTGCAGGCCCAGGCGGGGTTCATGGTGCTCCCCAATTACGCTTTCAGCGACCGGCCGGCGATGAACGCCTTTCTCATTCCCGGCGGCTTTGGCACCAGGCAGGAGATTCGCAACGACCGTCTGCACGAATTCATTCGCTCGCTGCCTGAGCGATGCCTCCTCACCAGCGTCTGCACCGGCTCCTGGGTGTACGGCGTCATGGGGCTGCTGAATGGCCTCCCCGCCACCAACCGCAAGGAGCCAGATCGCCAGGAATCAACCCCGCCCGGAAAGGTCCCTATCGATCGCCTGGCTGAGCTCGCTCCAGCTAGCCGGATCAGCCGTGCCAGGGTCGTCGATGCCGGCCGGATCATCACCGCGGGCGGCATCACCTCCGGCATGGAGATGGGTTTCCACCTGCTGCGCCGTGCCGGCTACGGTGACGACTTCGTTGCCGAGGTGGCGCGCGTCATGGAATATACGAAGGCCTATCAACTCTACAAAGACGATATCGAGCTCGGGCAGAGGGTGCCAGCGACCGTCGGCAGCTGAGCACAGCGCCGTCCCCAAGCGCCACTGCCGACGGCCAAATTCAGGCGCCAACCTCCTGCTCGAGGCCGAGCATTCGAAGAGCGTTGCCCAGCATCACTTTCTGCTGAACCGCTTCTGGGAAGGCGAGGTCTTGAAACTCCTGCTCCCAGCGGTCGATGCTGATCAACGGCCAGTCGGTTCCAAAAAGCACCTTGTCCTGCAACAGGGTTCGTGCGTACTGAATGAGCGCGGACGGAAAGTATTTTGGCGCCCACCCGCTGAGATCGATGTAAACATTGCCCTTGTGCACCGCCATCGCCAGCAGTTCGTCGGTCCAAGGCCACCCGGGGTGGGCGCCGATGATCGCCAGCTGCGGGAAATCGGCGGCCACGTCGTCTACGTAAATCGGGCGCGCGTACTTGAGCTTCAATCCGAGGCCACCTGGCGCCCCGGCGGCGATCCCGGTCGTTCCCATATGGAAGAGGCACACCAGGCTGAGCCGTTGCGCTGCTTCATAGATCGGATAGAAGACTGGCTCATTGGGGAAGAAGCCCTGCACGGTCTGCTGGAACTTGAGGCCGGAAAGGCCGAGTTCGCGACAGCGCTGGACCTCCTCGACACACCAGTGAATGTCCTGCAGCGGGTCCACCGAGCCGAACCCCAAAAAGACGTCGGGATGCTCATTGACGGCTCGCGCGATGGAGTCGTTCGGGATCGCTGGCAGACGCGTGTTCGTGCGCGCGTCCTTGCCCAGCAGAATCGCCATCATGTGGCGCTCGCGATACAGCTGCGCGGTCGCCTCGATCGACAGCTCGTCCCTTGATGACTTGAACATCGTCCTGGCCCATTCGAGGTATTCGCCGCCCGAGGCCATGGCCTCGTCGTTGTTGGGATGCACGTGGACGTCGATCGCTCGGATATGGCGCGCGATCTTCATTGGACGAGAGACTGGCGGAGGCGGTACTTCTCGACCTTGCCCGCGCTGTTGACTGGAAACTCGTCGATGAATCGAAAATCGCGGGGCACCTTGTAGCCAGACAGCCGTTCTTCGCAAAACCGTCGCAGTTCATCGGGGCCCGGGGTGATGGGCGTCGCCGCCCGGATGAAGGCGACCGGGACTTCGCCCAGTCGAGCGTCCGCGATACCGACCACCTGCGCCTGAGCGACCGCCGGATGTTCGGCGAGCACACGCTCGACCTCGGTCGGATAGACGTTGAATCCGCCGACCGTGAGCATGTCCTTGAGCCGCCCGCGGAACAAGAGTCGGCCAGCGTCGTCTCGCTCGAAGAGGTCGCCGGTGGCGAACCATCCATCCGCGTCCGTTGGAGAACGAGGGTCGCCAAGATACGCCCTGGTCACCGGCCGGCCGCGGATCCACAGCTGCCGGTCGGTCAGCCTGGTTTCGAGCCAGGGCATGGGTCGCCCGACCGTGAAGGCGTGGGCCTCGACCGGATCGCCGATCTCGGTCCGGCTGATGCTGCCGCTGGCTTCGGTCATCCCGTAAGCGTTGAGCAACGCCGCCAGGCCCAGCCGGTCCATGATGCGCCGCACCGCCTCGGGTGTGGAGGCGGCGCCACCGGCGAGGCCGAAACGAAGGCTCGACATGTCCGTGCCTACCAGGTCCGGATGCTCGGCGAGCATCTGGTAATGGGTTGGTGCGCCAGCCATCGCCACTGGACGGTATCGCGCAATCTGCCGCAGGGCCGCCCCCGGATCGAACCGGGCGGTGGTGATCGCGGTCGCCCGCGCGACCACTGGCATGAGACAGCCGAGGACCAGTCCCATGATGTGGCTCGCCGGATTGGGCACGAAGATCGCGTCGCCCGGTTTCAGCCTCCAGGATGTCGCGTGGCCGGCGGCGACCGTCAAAAGACCTTCGGCCGTGAGCACCGCGCCCCGCGGTCGGCCGGTGGTGCCGGCGGTGTACTGGATCACCCGCCCTTCCTGCGGCACCACGGCCGCACCCTCGAAGTCATTCGTGACGTAATCGAGCTCGGCAGGCTTGGCCCGCGGATTGATAGGCGCGACCACAGCGCCCCCGGCCATCGCAGAAGGCCACGTGCCAATCCGGCCCGTTGGGCAGCGCGATGACCTGGCGTCCGGTGGTCGGCTGCAAACGGTCGACGAGCTCGTGGTAGGTCAACGATCCGGAATCGCCGATGATCGCCGTTACCTGCGGATATTCGGCCGCCGCCTGCTCGAGGACCTCGATCACAGCCCGGCGAGCAATTCCCCCGAGCGAAGAAGGGCGCCGATCGCTTCGATGTCTTGCTGCAAGGGGCGGTCTCGTTCGACGAACGGCGAGACAGCGCGGACCTTTCGGTAGACGGCGCCGGTTCCGCTCCCAAGTCGATCGGCACCACGCAGGTCCGCGGCCTGGCAGGCGCCCAGTAGATGCATCGCGCCGCAGCGCTGTGCCAGCTCGACCACGTCTCGGGCCGAGCGGGCGGCGGCTGCGCCATTCGACACCTTGTCCTGGTTGTGCGCCTCGGTTGATCGGCTGAAGGCACTCATCGGCATGCAGCGCCCAAGGGCCTCCGCCACCAGGGACGAGAGCGCGATCTGGAAGCTCTTGAAGCCGTGCTGGGTCCCGAAGGCGGGATCGTCGTCGGCGGGATTCGGTGAGAGGTTGGCCGGCAGGCCGGCCGAATATTTCTCGTCGACCAGCAGTTCGAACTGGCGATCGATCAAGTCGGCGACGCTGGCCGCCGCCATCTTCAGGGCGTCCATCGCCAGTGCCACGTGGAATCCGGAGAAATTGCCGCCGCTGTGGACTTGGCCGAGGGCGACGTCATACAGGGGGTTGTCGTTGGCCGAGTTGAGCTCGCGCTCGAGCCACTCGCGGGTCCAGTCAACCGTGTCGTAGAGCGCGCCGATGCATTGCGGGGCACAGCGAAGGGAGTAATTGTCCTGCACGCGCCGGCCTGAGCGCACCGCCTCGTCGTAGGTGGTGACCAGCCGGCTACCCTCGAGCAGCGAGCTGATCCGTTCAGCGGAACGTGCCTGCCCGGGATGCGGTTTGACCGAATGGATGAAGGGCGCGAAGGGCCCCGTGATGCCCGTCAGGTCCTCACAGGTCAGCGCCGTGCACACATCGGCCAGCAGCGCCAGCCGCGCGGCGTCGAGGACGACCAGTGCCCCGATGCCGGTCATGAAGCAGGTGCCGTTGAGGATGGCGAGTCCTTCCTTCGCATGCAAGCGCAGCGGTTCGCGAGCAGCCTCCTGCCACATGGTCAGCGCCGGCAGTCGCCGCCCGGCGCGCATGACCTCCCGGTCACCCATCAATACGGCGCCGATGTACGAGCTCGGCACCAGGTCGCCGCTGGCGCCGATCGAACCTTGTTCGGGGATCACTGGGGCCCAGCCCAGGTTGAGCATCTCGAGCATTCGCTCGGGGATAAGGGGACGCACGGCCGAATGTCCGCGGGCAAGGCAGTTGGCTCTGGCGACCACCACGGCCCGTGCCTCGCCCTCGGACAGCTCCGGCCCGCTGCCGCAGCCGTTGAGTCGAATCAGCGATTCCTGTAACAGGTTGGCACCCTCGACCGCGACCTTGCGCGAGACCGAGTCGCCAACGCCCGTAGTGACGCCATACACGGTGGTGCCGGCGCCGATGATCCGCTGGTTCAGCCGATAACTCGCGTCCGCCCGGGCGGCGACGTCGGTGTGGAGTTCGGCGCGAGCGCCGCGCCGAGCGATTGCGTCGACTCCCTCCAGCGTCAGTGACTGGCCGTCGAGGTGGACGACCTCTCGCCCTGGCATCCGCCTAAAATTTACTCTGCATGGATGAGCGAACGCGGATTCGCGTGGTCCCCCATTTCATGCGATTGCACGAGTGGGTGGCGCTGGAGCTGGGTGCCTACCGCGCGGAGGGCCTCGAACCGGAGCTGCTGAGCGACGTCATGCACGATGTCTCCAGCCATGGTCGCGATCCATATTTCGAGCGCCCGCAGGACCGGCCATTCCTCAGCGGCGGTATGGAAGTCGCCAACTCCGCGTGCGAGTGGGGATCCGTGTGCAACGCCGGTGCCGGGATGCACAAATTCGTGGCCGATCTCTACGGCGTCGCGCGTTTTGCCATTTTTGCCGCGCCGCATTCGAAGCGTCGCCGGCTGAGCGATCTGGCTGGCGTGCCTGTGGGCGTCGGTCTGATGGCGGGATCGCACTTCACCACGCTGCGGACGCTGGAGATGGTGCTGTCGCGCGACCAGATCAAGATCGAAAACATCGGAGGTCCAGGGCGGCGTCTGGAAGCCCTCCTGGGCGGTGAGATCGAGGTTGCAAACCTGCTCGATCCCGAGATCGCGGTCGCCGAAACGAAGGGACTGACGGCCCTGGCACGGGGTGAGTTCCGGACACTGTTCTGGGTCTCGCCGGGCATCCCGAGTGACGCGCTGGGTGCCTATTTCCGCGCCTTGCGGCGGGCCGACGAGGCGCTGCGAGCCGAACCATCGCGTTATATGCCCCTCTGGGAGAACAATCTTCCGCCGAGGCTGCGGGGCGACTATGACTGGTCGTCATTCGGACTCGGCGAGCTGCTCGTATTCGAGCGCTATCCGGAGGAAACGTTCACCGAAACTGTCGAGTTCGCTCGGCGCTGGGGACTCGATCGGAACATGAGCACCGCGAACTACGCCGCGCTGGCCACGGCGCCCTCTCTCTAAGCTCAGCCCTGGCACGACAGCCGGACTCCTATCCGCGAGTCGATGACTATGCCCTCGTCGGCGACTTGCGGTCGGCGGCGCTGATCAGCCGGCGTGGCTCGGTGGACTGGCTTTGCCTGCCCGCTTCGACAGCCCCTGGGTATTCGGCCGCCTCCTTGACTGGCAGAAGGGCGGCTGCTTCGAGCTCGCGCCGCTGCATGACGCGGACGTCACCCGGCACTACCACGTTGACTCGAATGTTCTGGAGACGACGTGGCGTCAAGGGCGGAGCCAGCTCCAGGTCATCGACTATATGCCGGTGGTGCAGGGCCGACGGAAGCCGCCTGAGAGTCTGCGGCTTGTCCGGCTGCTGCAGCCGATCCAGGGAACGATCGACTGCCGGGTGGTGGTCCGGGCCACGTTCGATTACGGACGAAGGCCGGCGAGGTTCAAAGCACAGCGTGGACTGCTCAGTGCCATTGGGCCGTTGGGGAAGATCGTCCTGCAATATCCCGAGGGCTTTACCCCGGGAGTGCGTGGCGATGCCATCGTGCTGACCGGCCGAGCGGTACCCGGCAGGCCCGCCGCCTTCCTGCTGCATTTCGTCGAGGATGGTGTGATCCCGCAGCTGCAGTCCTACGAGCAGGCGCTGTTATGGGAGGAGGCGACCGACGCCTACTGGCGCGGCTGGCTCAGAAATTGTCGGTACCGCGGGCGATTTGTGGACCAAGTCCGTCGCTCGGCGCTGGCGCTGAAGCTGATGCAGTACGAGCCCTCGGGCGCCTTTATCGCCGCGCCCACGACGTCACTCCCCGAGCGGATCGGCGGCTCGCTCAACTGGGACTACCGGTTCACCTGGCTGCGTGACATGGCCGTGCTGGTCAATGCGCTCCATCAGTTTGGCTTCTACGCCGAGGCGGAACAGTTCATGGATTGGCTGGAGCAGCTCTGCGCCGCCGGGCCCGACGACCTGCAGCTTATCTATCAGGTTGATGGTTCCGCGGATGTCCGCGAGCACCTCCTCAACCACCTGGACGGCCACCAGGGTTCGCGGCCAGTGCGGATCGGGAACGCGGCTTACGGCCAGGTGCAACTGGACATCTACGGTGAGATCATGGAGGCCGCGCATTCGTCCTGGCGGCATAGCGGCCGCCTGGGTCGGGCCACCCGCAAACGCCTGCTTGGTCTGGTCGACCACGTGATCGCCCACTGGCAGGACGAAGACTCCGGCATCTGGGAATCACGCAACCGCAAACGCCGCTACCTGTACTCCCAGGCCATGTGCTGGCTCGCCCTGGACCGCGCATTGCGGATGGATCGCGCTCTCCGGATGGGTGCCCGGCGGCGACAGGCTGCCACAAAGACACGGGCAGCGATCAAGAAAGCGGTTTTGCTTCGCGGTTATAACCAGCGGCTCGGCGCTTTCACGCAGGCGCTCGATGATGACGTGCTCGACGCGACCGGCCTGACCGTGCCCTTGACGGGGATGATCGATGCCAGCGATCCTCGGGTCTCATCGACGGTTCAGGTCCTGCAGCAAAAGCTGTCGGTCAAGGGCTTTCTGTACCGATATGCCGGCGAAGATTCTGAGTTCGGCGAGCGCGAGGGCGCTTTTCTAACGTGCTCCTTCTGGATGGTTGACGTCCTCGCCCAAATGGGCCGTCAGGCTGAGGCCGAGGCGCTCTTCAGCCGTGTCAGCGAAGCAGCCAACGACCTCGGCCTGTTTGCCGAAGAGTTCGACCCGGTTTCGGAGAGGATGCTCGGCAACTTCCCGCAAGCGCTTACGCACCTCGCGCTGCTGGGAGCGGTTCTCAACCTCGACAAGCCGGCTCATTAGTCGGCGACCGCAAGGGGCGCGCCGCCGAATCCGATCTCGTTGCCGTCCGGGTCGCGGAAGGTGGCCTTGCGGACGCCGTTGGCGTAGGTCTCGCGCTCGGCCGGCTCCAGGCCCCGCTCGGCGATCTGGGAGATGCGGGCGTCGAAGTCACCGACGAAGACGGTGTGCACGGCGTGGCCGGCATGCTCGGGCCGCACCTCGATAAACACGTACCGGTGGTCGGCGAGCTCCCACACCGCCTCGGTGTCGTTGGGCAGGAACGACGGCGGGGCGCCGAGGAGCCGCTCGTACCAGGCCGTCGCCGCGGTGTAGTCGCGGACGGGGATGCCCGCGAAGAGATCTATGGTCATGAGGTCATGCTAAGAGCCTCGCGACCGCGGCTCAGGTAGCGGACTGCTCGTACCAGCTGAGGACACGCAGAGCCCGCAGCGTGTTCCATCGGCTGGGTCGACCGTCACCGTCCTCGAGCGCAAAGTGGACCTTGCCGGGATGCGTGTTCTCCAGCAGCCAGGTGCCATCGGGCTGCTGCTTGGATCGGAGCAAATCGATTGTTTCGTCCATCCGCGAGTCCGGCGCATCCCCGACCGAGCGGAAGTATTCGAGGGCACGCAGCACGTCGTAGTGCCAATGGGTCGGAAACGAGAATTGCAGCCAGGCTGGGTTGACGACTTCGCCGGTGCTCTTACGTCGGAGCAGCTTTCGTTCGAGGAGGTACTCCTCACCCCGGCGCCGAGCCGCGATGGATTCCGCAGAGCCACCGGTTGCGCGTTCGTGCGCCAACAGTCCTTCCAGGACGTTGATCGTGGACGCGAACGACGAGCGGACGGAACCGTTCTCCACCTCGCAGTTCCACCCGCCGTCCTCGAGCTGCTCACCAAGTAGGCGGACGACCACGTCATCCACATCTTGATCAAAGTAGCTACCCAACGTGACGGTCCTGCCATTGATGCACGGCTCGACCTCGCCGCTGAAGAACGGCTGCCCGGCGTGCTCCCAACGGCAGTGGTCTCTTACCAGCGCCACCCCCCGTCGCACCCGGTCAGAACTCGGGTCGACCCCGAAATCATGCAGCAGCTGGAGTGTTGGCAGCGTGGAGGTCCAGGGCTGACCCGGGCTCTCGTCGGACTGGTTGAAGCTCCGCGCCGGGAAGCACGCGCCTCCGGCCCACTGGCCGTCTTCGCCCTGCAACGCCAGCAGTTTGGCACCCCAGCCCTCCGTAGCCACCCGCGCGCGCTCCGCCGCGACGACCTCAGCCGGCGCGTGGACAAGGTCGCGTAACACCTGCCAGCGGACGGCGGGGTCCGAATCGAGCAGCCAGTCCAGTACGGTCACACGGCTGAGTCTAGCCGGCGACCGACGAGCACCCTGCCAAAGACCTGGGTGGTAGCAACCCTCAAGAACGACGTAGCAGGGCCATGCGGCGCGCCTCGTTGGATGACGATGCTCAACTCGCCCTGCGGGCACTGACCAGGTCAGGCACAGGTTGGCGCTATAGACCCGAGCCGCTTGGGCGAATCACACGGCTTGTTGGCGCGCGATGAGCTACACGATGTTGATCGCGCTCTCTCCATCCTTCTGGGCCTAACCGGCGGCGACGAGCACGACAACGCCGAGGACGCGTGGAACTGCCACTACGGTTGGTTCTCCCGGCGAGCTTGGTGAATATTTGCCAGAAGGGATCAGGAGAAGTTGCGAAGCTGTGCCCAAATTTTTGGGATCGGCGCCTTGAGTTGGCAAAAGGTAACCGGGGCGCCCTGCTCGAGACCCATAACTTGGTACGGAACAGTGAGATGTGTGATGAGCTGCGGCGATAGGCACATCCACGCGACTTCGGAAGGTTTGTAGTCGACCATCAGCGCGCTCGTCGCCTTGAGGTTTGGCGGCAGCCAGTACCAGTCGCTCAGGTGCGGACTGATGACGGCGGGGAGGGTCCGTTGGTCGCCGTAGATCTCCAGCGCCCCGGGTAGTCCGTTATAAGCCGAAATGATCACGGTGCTCGAGCGCGCTGACGCCGGAAGGTGCCCGTAGATCTGGCTGACTTGGCCGGCCACGTCGTCCCATCCGACTGAATCCGCAAAGACCTCGACCTTTTTGTCCAGACCCGTCGCATGGAGGCGGTTTGCCGGGGTGATCGGGAGAATTAACTGGGCAAGGGCGGCAAAACTCAGCACGCTCGCCACGACGATGGCCACGTTGAGCGCACCGCGAAGCCGTCGTGGCTCGAGGCGGGAGAGCGCCATCAGTCCTTGCGCCATGACGATTGGAATCGTCCCCGCCGCGTAGTAGGACTTCCCGACAAAGAGGAACAGGACGAGCGGGAACGCACAGGCAATCCCAATCGGACGAAGCAATGGACTACGGAACAGCGAGATCATGCCCGCAATCCACAACGGCAACAGCAGCGCCACGTACAGGCCGAGAAACACGAGGTTGATCGCGATGCCACCGCCCGAGCCCTGATGATTCGCGACATACGTAAGGGTCGGAAAGCCATTGACCACTTGCCAGACGAGATCTGGTGCCCAGAACAGGAGGGCGATGGCCGCCGCGATCCACGGATACCTCGTCCGCAGCTGGTTGCGGAGCGCCGGCGCGAGGAGCGTAGCGATAACGATGCCGGCGATGAGTCCGAGGATCGTGTACTTCACCTCGAGGCCAATGCCGAGCGTGATGCCGAGGAAGATCCAATACCGCGGCCGGCGGTCGACGACAACGCATAGGAACCAGTACATGGCCACCATCCAGGTGGCGAGGTCAAAGATCACGGTCTGAAAGACATCGCCCGAACCGACGATGTATGGCGCGGCGATGGCGGCAACGACGGCAATTCCCTGCAGCCAGAGCGAGCCACCGAGCCGGCGGACATAGGCGCCAAAGAGGGCAACCAGGAGGCCGCTAACGATTGACGGAAGAATGCGTAGTGCCCAGGGCGTGACCCCGAGGAGCCCGGTCTCGAGTCGAGCGAGGAGTGGAACGATCGGTGGGAAGTCGACATATCCGAAAGCAGGATGGCGTCCGCAGTCGAGGTAGTAGAGCTCATCGGTATGGAACCCCAGGGTGCCGTTGGTCGCAAGGTGAAGCGCAAAGACGCCTGCCACAGCGGCTCCGTAAAGGAGGACGGCTGCGCGACGCGAATGGTGCTGGCCCAGCTTCGCGCTCGGCATGAAGTCCGTCATAGCGCACCAGAGGTTAACAGCGTGGATTTACTACCATTGGGCAGCGGTGACTGCGGGAGGGTTCGTCGGACGCGAGCGCGAGCTCGCGATTCTGCGGCAAGGTCTGCTCGCCGCCAGGGCGGGCACGGGATCCATGCTGCTTGTGGCGGGCGAAGCTGGTATTGGAAAGACCCGGCTCGCCCAGGAGATGGTTTTTCGAGCAAAGGCCGACGGTTGCCTTACGGCGTGGGGCAGTTGCCTGGAAGAGGACGGAGCACCCCCCTATTGGGCTTGGATCCAGGTCCTGCGTGACGTCGCGCGCGTCCGTCCGGAACTCTCGCTGCCGGCGCTGTCCGACACCCGTGACGCCAGCAATCCGTTTCAGCTTTACGACGCGGTCGTTGCCGCACTGGTAGCCGCCAGCGAAGCCGGTGGGCTGCTGCTCGTGCTGGACGACCTTCATCGCGGCGACGCAGCCTCATTGGGTGTGCTGCAGGTACTGGCATCCACGCTGCCGACCTCTCGCCTGCTGGTCGTCGGCACCTACCGGAACGCCGAGGTGGTGAGCGCGAGACCAATTGCCGACGTCTTGCCGCGGCTTCTCCGCGAACGCTCGGTCTCTCGCATCTCGCTCAGCGGACTGCGCCTTCACGATACCGCGGCGCTCGTCGAACAGGTAGTCGAGCAACACATGCCGCAGGCCACTGTCCGTGCCATCCATGAAAGGACCGAGGGAAACCCCCTGTACATACGGGAAGTGAGCGAGCTGATCCGGTTCGGCGAAGACGAGCGGGTCGTCATCCCGGGCAGTCTGCGGGACGCCATTGCGCGGAGGCTGGAGAGTCTGACCCAAGGGTGTCAGCAGCTGTTGCAGCCGGCCGCCGTCCTGGGACGGGAGTTCAAGCTGGCGCCCCTTACCACGCTGGTCCGGGCTCCGCGGGAAATGCTACTGCCTCTCCTAGATGAAGCCGTCGCGGGCGGCATCATCGCGAAGGCCGGCGGCTCGACCTATCGCTTCCAGCACACGCTGATTCGGGAGGTGATCGAAGCCGGCGTTCCCACCCTCGAGCGGGTTCAGCTTCACCGACAAGCTGCCAACTCGATCGAAGGCAATGGCGCAGCCTCCCGGGCCGAGCAGCTGGACATGCTCGCCTATCACCTGCGCCAGGCTGCCACCCTGGGCGAAGCTGAGCGAGCCCTGGCGGTGACGCTGGAGGCCGCGGAGCATGCGACGACGCAGCTTGCTTACGAGCATGCCGCGTACCAGTACGAACAGGCCCTGGAGATCCTGCCGCTGGTTTCAGCGCCACCATTCCCCAACTACGAGTTGATGCTCCGCATCGCTCAGGCTCACTACCAGGCGGGTAAGGTGCGCGCTGCCTGGGACGCCGCCTCGCGAGCGGCCGACACCGCACGTCGGGCTGGTGACGCGCGGTCGATGGCCGACGCCGCAACGATCGTCCGTGGGCTCACCGATGACAAGATCATTCCGGAGATCCACCGGCTGAGCCAGGAAGCGCGGGCGTTGCTCGGCGGCAAAGACCCGATCCGGGACGCAAGGCTCGCCGCTCAGATGGCGCTCACTTTCGACCCGTGGGTCGGTGACAGGGGAGTCGAGTTGAGCGCCGAGGCGCTTCGACTGGCTGACGCCTGCGGTGATCCTGACGCCAGGTTCCTGGCGCTCCAGGCCCGGCAGGCAGTCCTGGCCGGACCGCGTTATTTGCTGGAGCGCCTGGCGTTGGGCGAGCGGGCGCTCGTCCTGGCGCGCCAGACATCGAGTCGTGACCAGGCGGCGTGGGGGCATACCTGGAGGTTTGACGCGTTCTGGGACCTGGGCCGGCGAGCTGAGATGGAGGCAGAGCTGGCGGCCTTAGCGAACTTGGTGCAGCGTCTCAAGGAACCGCTTTGGGAGTGGCGCCTCGTGGGGCGCCGGGCGAATATCGCCATGCTCGATGGTCGCTTCGCCGAAGCGCGGGCGCTTGTGGACGAGGCGCTCGCAATCGGACGGCGCGGCGGTCACGATGGCGCGGAGTTGTACCACCTCGTCCAGTCCGGTGAGATCGGGCTGCTCACAGGCACACTTGAAGGGGTCGAACCGCGCGTCCGGGCCTATGCCGCAGACAAGGTATTCCAGGCCCGCACCTGGCACACCTGGGTGCTCGCCCACATGGGCCGGCTCGAAGAGGCCAGAGCAATCTGGAGAACATCGACCGCACTCGCGGAGCAGTTCCCCGAGAACGGCGTCTGGTTGCCGGCGATGATTGGTTTCGCCGAGGTGGCTGTCCTCCTGGGCGACAAGGAGATGGGAGTGTCCCCGTACGAGAAGCTCAAGCCCTTCGCCGAGACCCACCTGGGACCGCGGGGCCCGGTGTCGCTGTATCTCGGGATGCTGGCGAGACTCCTCCACCAATGGGAGGCCGCCGAGAGCTACTTCGCGTCAGCGATGCACGCGGCGGTCGCGATGGGATCGCCGCCCCTTCAGGCACGCATCCACTACGAAATGGCCGCGACACTGATGGCGGGCGACGTCCGGGCGACGTCGCGGACGGTTTCGCACCTGGAGTCGGCATTATCGGTGGCGCAACGCCTAGGCATGAAGCCGCTCGTGGAGCGGGCGAATCTGGCCCTCGCCAACCTTTCAAAACGGCAAGAATCGGTGCTCTCACCGCGTGAGCTGGAGGTCGGCGCCCTCATTGTGGAAGGTCTGAACAACAAGCAGATCGCAGCCCGGCTCTTCCTTTCGGAGCGTACGGCTGAGAATCATGTGAAGAACATCCTCGACAAGCTCGGCTTCGGCTCTCGGGCGCAGATCGCGGCGTGGATTGCAGCGCGCCCGCGGGCGACTTAAGGAGCTGCCCGCTAGATTAGTCGGCGCTGGTCCGTTGATTCCTTCCCGATCTGGGAGGGCGCAGGGTGCGGCCCCCAACATTGAGTACTGGACTGAGTAGGTCCCACGATGTCGCTCGAGCCGGCACCCGCTACGGTGTCGGCATCGAATCCGTGATCCCCGACCGCGATCTGACCGGCAGCGCAGACCGCTCGATCGGCAGGCGCAAGTGGCCGGTGCCAGCCTTTTTGGGCTGGGCCACTCTCGTGCTCACATCCTCTTTTTCCGTCGGCTGGGTTGCGCTTGGCCTCGCTCGCGGAGGCACCGTGCCAGGCATTGCGCCGTACCAGATGCAGAGACTCGTATATGCCATCGCCGGCATCCTAACCGCCGGAGTCGCGGTTCTTATCGCAACCCGACGACCCGAGAACCGGACCTGGATCCCGCTGGTCATCATGTGTTTGGTCGGAGGAGCGCAGGGATGGCTCCAGGAATACGCCATCCTGGCTCTCGTCCGCCAGCCGGGCGTTCTTCCGGGAGGTGAGGTAGCCGCGTGGACCTCGGACTGGATCTTCACGGTCTTTCTGGCCAGCTTCGCCGTCTTGCTCCAAATCTTCCCGACCGGCAGCCCCGTATCGACCCGCTGGCGCAGCGGACTCTGGTTGGCGGTCGCGGCTGGCGCACTGCTCGCCATCTCGTATGCCTTGAGTCCTGGTTTCAGCCAGAACTGGCCGCCTGGCTCGGCCGGCCCCATTCATAACCCGCTGGCCGTCTCGGGGTTGCGTCCGTTGCTTGCGGCGCTCAGGATTGCTGGCGGCGTCGGAGGGGTATTTGCGGTCGTCCTCGGCTTGGGCTCCGCTGTGCAGCGATTCCGCAGATCGCAGGGCGACGAACGGCAGCAGCTCAAGCTGTTCGTGTTCATCGCGGCTGTCGCGATCATTGGGGGCGTCGCCGTGCTACCAGGTGGCCCTGGCACGGCGGGACCGCACACTTTCCTGCAGTGGGTGGATTTCGTCGCCACCACGGGAATCCTGCCGCTGGGGCTTCCGGTTGCTATTGGGGTGGCGATCCTGCGCTACCGCCTCTACGACATCGACATCATCATCAACCGGACGCTGGTTTACGGCGCGCTCGCCGCGTTCATCACCGCCGTGTACGTCGGCATCGTGGTAGGGATCGGGGCTGTCGTTGGTACCGGGGGCCGCGCGAACCTGTTGCTGTCGATCGTGGCAACGGCCATCGTTGCAGTTGCATTCGAGCCAGCTCGCCAGTGGTTGCAACTGGCGGCGAACCGGATGGTGTATGGCCGGCGCGCCTCACCCTACGAAGTCCTGGCCGAGCTATCAGCACGGGCGGGTGAGGTGTACGCGCAAGACGACGTCCTTCCGCGAATGGCGCGCGCCCTCGCTGAGGGCACCGGGGCGCAGCGGGCCGAAATCTGGATCAACGCAGACGGTGTCCTTCATCGGGGGGCTTCGTGGCCAGTTTCACCCGCTGCGGAGCCCTTGCGACTTCCGGATGGGCAGCTTCTCCCAACGATATCGGGAGCAACGCGGGTGGTCGCGGTACGTCACCAAGGGGAACTGCTGGGTGCGCTGAGCATCACGACGAAGGCGGGTGACGGTATCAATCCGATGGAAGCGAAGCTCCTCGATGACCTCGCGTCCCACGCCGGGGTAGTGCTGAAGAACTTTGGCCTGACGGCCGAGCTTCGCGCACGCGTCGAAGATCTGCGGGCGTCGCGGCAGCGCCTTGTCGCGGCGCAGGATGGCGAGCGCCGTCGCATCGAGCGCAACCTCCACGACGGGGCGCAGCAAAACCTCGTTGCCTTGAGAGTGAGGGTCGGTCTGATCGAGAAGTTTGCCGACAAGGAGCCCGCGAAGGTCAAGCCCTTACTTGCTGAGCTCAAGGCGGATATCGATGAAGCGGTGACGGCGCTGCGCGAGCTTGCCCACGGCATATACCCGCCTCTGCTGGCGGAGCTGGGCCTGACGGCGGCGCTCGAGGCCCAGGCTCGCAAGGCCGCGCTGCCGGTCGCAGTGCGGACCTCGGGCGTAGAGAGATACCCGGTGGAGGTCGAAGGCGCCGTGTACTTCTGCTGTCTCGAGGCTCTCCAGAACGTTCAGAAATATGCGGCCGCAAGAAACGCGGTGGTCACCATAACCGGAAGCGACTCTGAAATCACCTTCTCAGTGTCCGACGATGGCGTCGGATTCGACACGGCGAACCCACGACACGGTTCCGGTCTCGACAACATGGCTGACCGTGTCGCCGCAATCGGCGGGCAGCTCCAGGTCAGTTCTTCACCGGGTTGCGGGACGACCATCATGGGATCGCTTCCGGCACCGTCGCACGCAACATTGAGTACTGGACTGAGTACCTCCCACGATGGCGTGCTCGCCGCAACCGGATAGCGTGGCGGCAGCAGCAAATCCACAACAAAAGGAGGTAAGCGATGTACGCACTTGTCAGTGTCTGGACCATGGTGGAAGGCCGGCTGGATGAGCAGCTGCGTGGACTCCAGAACCAGGCGGTCCCCAGGATCACGAAGCTTCCCGGTTTCGTCGCCGGCTACTGGAACCGCGATCCGGTCACCGGAAAGGCCCACGGGCTGACGGTCTTCGAGAACGAGGCGGAGGCCCGGCGGCTGAAGGAGTTCATCCAGGGCGACACGAAGGGCGCGGCGGAGGTCGGTGTGACATACGACAGCCTGGCGATCGTGGAGGTCCTGGCCTCAGCGACGGCCGCGGTCACGGCCCAGACGTAAACCATTTTGAGGAGGAAAACATGTATCGGTTTCTTCGCAGCTTTCCCTTGGGAATCAGACTCGTCGTTGGCGCCATCGTCGCAAGTGGCGCGTTACTCGTGACCAGTGCCATGCCCGCCGCCGCGTATGGCAATGGTGCCGCCTACCAGGTCGGGCTCTCGCTCAACTGTCAGAACCCGGTCGCCTGTGTCGCCAGTCCAACCAATCCCTTCGGTATCGGCGGCATCTGGGGCTGGATCGTGGTCGATAAATCGGGGAACGTTGATGGCGAGCTCGAGTTCCAGGGCCATCAGAACGCGAACCCGTCGCTAAACGGAACTGGTCACATCTCACTCAGCGGCTTTGCTGTCCCGACCAAGGTCCACCTTCCGTTCATCCCCACCGACCCGAACGGCAACTACTTCTTGATCACCCAGTGCGGGAGCGGAGGCTGCCAGCCCTTCTTCGAGATCGAGGCCACGGGCGGCCATTACGCCCAGAACTTCGGTCCCGGGATGAACTCCGAGCTTCAGGTGTCCCAGCTGCCCTGATTCTTAGCCAGGAGAGATTCGTTGCGCCAGCCACCAGTTGGTGGCTGGCGCGCTGGTTTCCTGGGAAGGCATCGCGTAAGCTTGTCCATCGACCTGTAACAGGGCCCTTGCAATCTTGGGACTGACGCTAGAAAGCCCGTAATTCAGCCGAAATAGCGTGACGGCGATGGCCCTCGCCGCTCGCCAGCCGCAGCACGAATCCGATTCAGACGGCTCTCCCAGGGGCCGCAGCTCTCGGCCGCTCGGCGAGCGGCTCTGGAGCGGCCTCATTGGCCAGCTCGTCTTCATCACCATCCTGGTCGCGGCCCTTCCCATCTTCGCCATCGTCCGTGGCACCTCGGCCGGCATCGCACTGGCCCGCGCGGGCAACGCGAGCCTGCTGAACTGGCTCGGTCTCGAGCTAGCGCTGGTCGCCCTCGGCATGGGCGCCTTCTTCTTCGCCTACTCCTTGAAGTACTACCTGGCTACGGCCACCATGCTGCTGCTTGCGTTCTTTGGTCCTGGACACAACCCGAAGCCGTCCGCCAAGTACGGGCGGCGCGCCGGCGACCTGGCTCGGATCGCTCGTCGCGGCTGGATCGCTAAGCAGCATTCCGATGGCAATCGCACCAAGTGGTTGCCCCTCGGCTACGAGCCGTTCGTCTCGATTCACATCGCGACCTACAACGAGAAGGGCGTCGTCGGCCGTCTGCTCGAAGCCTGCTCCAAGTTGAACTACTCGAACTACGAAGTCATCCTCGTCGACGACTCGACGGACGGATCCATGGAAGTCCTTGAACCCTGGCGGCACGTCAAACGTTTCACCATCATTCACCGCGATACGCGGGATGGATTCAAAGGCGGGGCCCTCACATACGCCCTGCGAGCCATGGACCCGCGGACCGAGTACGTGGCCATCTTCGATGCCGACGCAGTGCCGTTCCCGGATGTGCTCCGGGACCTCCTTCATCACTTCTACAGCGACGGAAATCCTCGGCCTCGTCCCATTCCCGAGATCGGCGCGGTGCAGAGCTATCAGTGGCACGTTTTGAACAAGAGCGAGAGCTGGCTGACGGCCGCCGTGCGCACCGAGTATGCCGGCAGCTACATGGTGGAACGCCCCTTCCAGCAGATCCTGGGATCGATGAAGATGATCGCCGGCACTGCCTACATGATCAGGGCGGGATTGTTGAAGGAGCTCGGTTGGGGCCACAGCCTGACGGAAGACTGGGAGCTTACCCTGCGGCTCTACGCCAAGGGTTTCAAAGTCGTCTACACGCCCTACGCCGAGACACCGGCGGAATGCGTCGCGACCTTCGGTCGGCTGGCGCGCCAGCGTATGCGCTGGGCGGAGGGTCACAGCTACAACGTCAACAAGTGGTTCCTGACCATCCTCCGGTCGCCGCGGTTGAGCCTGCTGGAAAAGGCCGAGTTCATCTACTACGGCCTGTATTACCTGCAGTCCGCGCTCTTTATCCTGGGTTCAGCCGCGTGGCTGGTCTCGGAGATCGTCCTGCGGGTGCACATCCCGGAATGGACCGCCCTGTTGGGCTGGTCGCTCCTCTTTTCGAACCTGTTCTCGCTGCCCCTCATGAACCTGGGTGGGTTGATGCTCGAGGGCTCCCCGGGCCGCGACTACCAGGGCGTCCTCGGCGCGGTCGCGCTGTCGTTCCTGCTCGTGCCTTTCCAGGCGTGGGCGTCGGTCAAAGGCCTGTTCGAACGGCGCGAAGGTGGCTGGTTTCGCACCCCAAAGACCGGACGGATCACCGATCGGGTCGAGCATCTACCGCAGCGGAAGAGTCTGCAACGGTGGCTGCGTCCACAGCCGAGCAAATTGACCTCCGGCCACGTGCTGAGCAGTGGCAGTCGGCCGGGGCGCACCTTTCGGCTTATCTGTCTAGCGGCTCCCTTTCTTGTGCTGACCATCCTTGGGATTGGGGCGGCCACCGCACCCACCGTCGAGGCGTCCAACGCCTATTACCTCCATAACCCGGCCGGCGGCTACACCCTCGACAACAACACGTCGTCGAATGGCTCACCTGCCAAGTTCGCGATGAACGCCACCGGCGCGACGCAGAGTTGGGCGACGACCGTGACGTACACCGGCCAGACCATCCCCGCGGGCAGCTACACCTTTACCTACTGGACCTCCGGTGAAGGCGGATCCACCGTGACCGCGGTCTTGACATTTGGATACAGCGCAGCCGCCTCATGCGCCGTAATCGTGCCCATCGCCACATGGACGGCAACGCTGGTCAACGGCGGCGGTTCGACGACATCGGCAAGCCTGCCGGCGGCCATCCTCCCTGCCAACTCCTATCTCTGCTGGCAGATCACCGTTATCGCCGTGGACAAGGGTGGCCTCGACCTTCGCTACGACAGCAACAACCAGCAAACATCGATCACGACCCCGTCGATCGTCGTGCCCGAGCACGTTACTCCTCTTGTCGGACTGGCAATTCTCCTTCCACTTGCGGCGGGGCAACTGATCCGGCGTCCGATTCGGGAAAGGCGCAGAATCCGATGACCAACACTCGGACGACGCCGGTGTTTGCGATGCTCCTGGCCCTGACCGCCGTCGTGCTTGTCGTCCTGCCCTTCGTCTCCACCTTCGACGATCTGCTGACTCAAATCGGAATGCGGCTTGGCATCGCGGCGCCGTTGCAAGTGATCGTGCCGGCGGAAGTCCGGGTCACGGTTGTGGTGCTCGGCCTGTTCGGGATCCACGCCGGAGCCGCGGGCAATCAGCTCGTTGTCTGGAACTCGAACGGCGCGCCACAAACGCTCTTCATTTCGTGGAACTGCGTGGGCTGGCAGAGCTTGATCCTGCTCGGCTTAAGCCTGATGGTCGGACTGCGCGGTCAGATGTCGCTGGCGAGCCGAATCGAGGTGGTCGCATTCGGCATGGCCGGCACCATCCTTGTCAATGTCGCCCGCATCACGGTGGTCTGCCTCCTGGCCGCCGCGGCGGGATATCTACCGGCCGTCCTCTTCCATGACTACGGCGGCACGTTGCTCCTGGTTGCCTGGCTGTTCACCTTCTGGTTGATCGCCTATCGTTGGCTGGTGCCCGATCCGGCGTTTGCACTCCAGCCGCGGGCCTGACTCGGCAGGTTCGAGTCTCGTGGGCTGGGTATCCGTGCCGCGCTGGCCCGTTCCGTCTTCGTTAGTTTGAGAAGGCAAGTCCGCAACGCGCTGGTTGAAGGAGACGAAGATGAACACGCTCAAGTCAAAGGACGGGACCACGATCGCATTCGACAAACAGGGCAATGGGCCAGCTCTCATCCTGGTGGACGGGGCCATGACGACGCGGTCGTCCGGCTCCAAGCCGGAGCTCGCCAAGCGCCTCGCGCAACACTTCACGGTCTACAGCTATGACCGCCGGGGCCGGGGGGACAGTGGGGACACCAAGCCCTACGCGGTCGAGCGGGAGATCGAAGATATCGAGGCCCTGATAGGGGCAGCCGGAGGAGCCGCCTTCCTCTATGGCCACTCGTCCGGCGGGTGTCTGGCTTTGGAGGCAACTGTCGAACTGGGCGACAAGGTCAAGAAGCTCGCGGTGTACGAAGTCCCATACAACGACGATCCTGAGGCTCAGAAGGCCTGGGGCAAGTACATCGAGAACCTTACCGAAGCCCTGGCGTCCAATCGCCGAGGTGACGCGGTGGCTTTATTCATGGCGTATGTCGGGACGCCCGCCGCCCAGATTGAAGGAATGCGGCACGCGCACTTCTGGGCGGGGATGGAAGCAATCGCCCCGACCCTTGCCTATGACCACACAGCCATCATGGGCAAGGACGGCTCGATTCCCGACGAACGGGCTGCCCGTGTCAACGTCCCCACTCTGGTGATGATTGGTGGCAACGGTGCTCCGTTCATGCTCGAGACGGCCAAGACCCTCAGTAAGGCGATCCCAGGCGCCAAGCTACACACGCTGGACGGTCAGACTCACGACGTTCACCCCGAGGCGCTCGCACCGGTCCTGGTGGAATTCTTCGCAGGTTGACCGACAACCGCCGAAGTTCCGCCGAGGGCATAGGCCACCGCTGCTTCTGCGCTCAGGGCACGACCGGCCCCCCATGACTCATGCCATCGCTTCTGGCTGACCGTCCTTTGAACAGTTTCCACAAAGCGGCCCGTGATCGCTACCTCAAAGGTCGGCCGCGAGGCGATTGTTTCTCTGGTTGCGGCGGCGGCCGCACCGCTGAGCCTGACAGCACGATCCGGTTCGGCACGCGCGGCAGCCACGGCAGCTAAGGCCTCCAGTCCTTCCGCGCCCTGATGTTGTTGACGCGAGCTGCGAAAATGTCGTCTGCCAGTTCTCGGTACAGGCGTAGCCGTCCTGCAGCGTCGCGTCGGCCTCGTCGGTGCGTCCGACATGCAAACGGCCAGGGCGTCCGCTGGACCGAGATCGCTCACCAGCGTCGCCCGGTTGTGCGTCGCATATCGATAAGACGCACGTAACCCAATACTCCTGTCGAGAGTGAAACCAAATCGTTGAGTCCAACCGATTTGCAAGATGGCGCGAACCGGCTCGTTACGGGTTCCGGAGCGTTCGCTTGGAACAGATCAAACCTTCAGCCCCGCTGGCCAGCACGAATCAGGGCACCAACCGGGCCGATCTCGCGGTCGTGCTGCTGTCGGTTACGCTTTGGCCCCTTGGCGTTGTCGCGATGTTCTTCACGAGGACTTGGTCGCTGCGGAGCAAAGTCTCGGCGGTGGGTGTGATTCTCGCGGTGGGTTTGATCTTCTCGTTCGCGCCCAGGCTCAGTGGAGGGGCAGCCGCGGCTGCCGTCACGGCGTTCTTGTTGAACAGGCACCCAGCGCCGTCGCGCACCCTGACGGTCGCTGGATGGACGGCGACCGCCGCCGTAGGTGTTCTGGGCGTCATCGGTGTGTATCTCCCGCCGCTGATTCGCATCGGCTGGCACTAAGCGCGGCCAGACTCACGCGGCGATCAGTCGAGATGGCCGAACCTTCCAGCCGGGCTGAGCCTCGGCCACTTCTTCGAGGGACGCGATCATCGTCGCGTGCTGGATCGTGCTTGGCCGGTGCGCGATGGTGATGGAGGTCCGGCCCTGCATCAGCCGTTGCAGACCGCGCACTACGAGTTGCTCGGTCTGCTGGTCCAAGTTGCTGGTCGGCTCATCCATGATCACGATGGGGGTGTCGCGCAGGAGTGCCCGGGCAATGGCGATGCACTGTTTCTGCCCACCGGAGAGGGTGGTGCCGCGCTCGCTCACCATCGTGTCGAAGCCATCGTCGAGGCTATCGATGAAGCTCGTGACGCCGGCCGCGTCGGCGGCGGCCAGGATCTGGCGCCGCGTCGCATTGGAGCGTCCGTAGGCGATGTTGTTCCAGATCGTGTCGCGGAGCAGCAGGCTTTCCTGCAACACGAGGGTGACATGTGCACGGAGGTCGGCAAGCGCCAGCTCGCGGACATCGATGCCGCCAACCAGCACGCGCCCCGCCCAGACGTCGTAAAACCGAGGGACGAGCGAGAGCAGCGTGGTTTTCCCCGCCCCGGTCGGTCCGATGAGGGCCGCGCATGCGCCCACGGGGATCGTCCACGACAGGTCGATCAGGACCGGGTTGTCGGGCGTGTAGCCAAAGGTCGCGCGCTCGAAGACAATCGACAGGGGCCCAGCCGCCAATCGCCGCGGTCGGGCCGGGTCGTGGATCACCGGCGCCCTGTCGAAGATCTCCTCAAGACGTTCCGCGCCGACCGCCGCCTTCTGGGTCTGCGTGGAGAGCTTCGCCAGCTGCCGCAGGGCGCCCAGGATGCCGCGTGTGTAGGCGACGGCGAGCGTCAGCTGGCCGAGGGTGATCACGCGCTGGATGGCGAGGATCGCCGCCAGCACGAGCACCAGCCCGGTCAGCAACGACGAAGCCAGCTCCACCAGCGGCTGGACCCGCGCCTGCAGCTCACCGGCCTGCAGCGCGGCCTGCAGCCCCGCTTCACTTTCCCGATGCATCCGGTCACTGGCCTCGGCCTCGCGGCCGTACGCCTGTACCAGTCGGGCCGCCCCAAGGCTCTCGTTGATGATGGCGCTCACTTTGCCTTCGCGTTTGCGGGCCTCGCGGCTGACCTGCTTGATGCGGATGCGAAAGTGGCCGGCGAGGAGCAACACGGGGAAGGCGCCCAGCAGCACGACCAGGCCGATCGGCCGCGCGACCCAAACCAGCAGCGCGAGCATCACGATGGCGGTGCCGGTATTGGTGACAAAGCTGCTGAGTGTCGTGGCGACCAGGTCCTGCACGGCCTGCACGTCAGTTCCAAGGCGGACCTGCAGATCGCCAAGCCTGGTCTCGGCGTCATGATGGAAGGCAAGCGACAGGCGCTGCATGTGGGCGAAGAGCGCACGGCGTAGATCGGTGACGGCCTGCTGCGCACTCCTGGTTGTGTGGCGAAGATCGATATAGGTGAAGCCGGCGTCAAGCAGCGCGATCACCACGACCAGCAAGGCGAGACCAAGCAGCATGAGCACCTCGTGGCTGCCGACGTGGCGGCGACTGGCGAGGATGGGCCGGATGACCTGGTCGATCGCGCGCTGGATCGGGATCGGCGCCAGCACCGCGGTCAGAATCTCGCCGCCCATGGCAATCAATGCGAGGACGAGCCCGCGCCAGTAGCGGGCGGCGAAGGGAAGCAGCAGCCTGATGGCCGTGATCACGCCGACCTCTGGTGTAAAACGGCGGAGCTCCTCCTGGCCATGGCGGAGATCAGCACCTGCTCGACCTGCGCGGCGGCCGCGTTCCAGGTCAAGCCGGCGGCGTGCCGGCGGGCGGTAAAGTGCATCGCGCTGCGACGGATGGGATCACCCAGAATCGTGTCGAGCGCTTTGGCCAGCTCCTCCGCATCATCCGGATTCACCATGAGACCGGCCTTGCCCACCACCTCGGCGAGATCGCCCTGCTGACTTGCGACGACCGGGAGCCCCGCCGCGAGGTACTCGACGATCTTGAGCGAAGAGAAATAGAAATCCGTCTGGCGTCGGTAAGGCGCCGCCGCCACGGTCATCGCGGCCATGTGCTCGGGGATGGCGTGATACGGAACGGCGCCCGTAAAGACGACGCGTCCGGCGATGCCCAGGTCGCTGGCCAGCGCCTCGAGCTTGCCCCGCTCAGGCCCGTCGCCAACGATCAGGACTCGGACATCGGGATCGAGTCGGACCGCCGCGCGCAGCAGGAGATCGACACCATGCCAGGCCTTCAGGCTGCCTGCGAACCCTACGACGCGCGCTTTCCCAAGCTGATAGCGCGCTCGCACGGGTTCCCCATTGACCGCTTTGAACGGTTCGAGGTCAACGCCGTTGCGGACGACCACCGCGCGATCGGGCACCACGCCGCACCGGATCGCGTGGGCGCGCACGCTGGGGGAGACGGCCACCACCGCATCCGCGCCGCTCAAGATGGTTTGCTCTCGGTCACGCCAGACGTCGACGTCCCGCAAGCTGCGATATCGGACGGCTTCATCCACGAGGGGAGCGTTCACCTCGACGACATGCGCGATGCCAAGCGTGCGGCAGCTTTCCCTGACCTTCTCCGCGGTCAGCGAGTAGCGCTCGAGCACCACCTCGCATCGCCAATCGCGCAACACCTGCGGCAGTCCGCCGTCCTCGAGGTGAGCAAGGGTCATGTCGGGTGGCGCCGGGTTCGCGCCGTCCAACCGGCTGGCCAGCAACATCACCGAGTGGCCGCGCCGTGCCAGGGCCCCGGCGAGTGAGCGCAGGTGGACGGACGCTCCCTTGTCGCCCAGCGCCGAGATGCCCGGATCGGCGCACACGTAGGCAATCCTCATGCCGCTGCTTCCAGGACGAGATCTTCTGTGGGGATTCGCTCGAGCAGGGCGCGCAGCCGGCGAGTGTTCGCGACCAGGTCGAAGTCCCGTTCCACCCGACGCCGCCCCGCATCTCCGATTCGAGTGGCGAGCTCTGGGTCGACCAGCACGCGTTCGATCGCTGCGGCGAGCGCCGCGGGGTCGTGATCGCTGACGAGCAGACCATCGATCCCATCGGTGATCAGCTCGGGGATGCCCGAGATCCTCGTCGCCACCACCGGAACGCCCGAGGCCATCGCTTCGACCAGGACGTTGGGGATGCCATCCCGGTCGCCGTCCTCCGTCACGACCGGCGCGAGCACAAAAACCGCGGCGCGCCGATAGGCGGCGACGATCTCGTCCTGCAGCCGCGCACCGTGAAAGACGAGCTGGCTCCCGAGTCCCAGCCGGCCTGCCCTCGCCTCCAGCTCGTCTCGAAGCGGGCCGCCGCCATAGACATCGGCTCGGACCCGAACGCCGTTCTTGCCGATGAGCGCGAGGGCATCAACCAGGTCCTGGAAGCCTTTCTTCGGGACCAGGCGGCCGACCGATAGCACCCGATCGGCTTCGACGCGAGACCGGTCGGGGCTGAACCGCTGCAGGTCGGTGCCGTGATACGACACGTGGATGGCCTCGCCCTCCGGCCTGAGGAGCGGAACGGGCAGGGGGTTTGACAGGACGCTGCCGAGGTACGCGGCGTTAAAGCGAGTGCAGGTGATGACAAAGCGGGCCGCGCGCACCCGGATCCGCAGATTGCGCGGCAGCGTCGTGTAGAGGTCCTTGGCGTGGGCGGTGACACTGAAACGAGGACCGCCGGCGAGGAACGCGAGATACGCCACGGCAGCCGGACTGTGGATGAAGTGCGCGTGCAAATGCTCGATGCCGCTCTGGCGCAGGTCACGGGCCAGCCAGAGGCCTTCGATCGCATGACGGAGCGACGGAAGAGAGCGATGCACCGTACTGAGCGCCCAGACGAGACGCAAGGCGCCGAGGGGATGGGACAGAGCCTGGAGCAAGGCGCCGCGGAGCAATCGAAACCACGACCTGAGGCTTCGGCCGGGGTCGTGAAGATAGACGACCTCGGAGCGAAGCCGGGCCGCCTCCGCGTGGACCTGCTTTTCTTGTGGGTCCATCAGCGCATAAATCCGCAGGGGAACGCCCTGCCGTTGCAATTCCAGCATCTCATTCAGGACGAAGGTCTCCGAGAGCCGCGGGAACCGCTTCAGGAGGTAGGCGACGCGCGTCGTCATCAAGCGGCCACCTGCAACACAGGCTCGGTTATTTCAAGCAAGAGGTCGGCGACCCGCTCGGTTCCCCGAAGGTCGATCCCGCGCCAGGCGCGGGCCGGAGGCGGGCCAGCCTTGAGCGCCGCGACCATCGCGTCGGCAACGCGGATAGCGGCATCACCCTGGCCATCGAGCCGGGCCACCTGGGCGAGTCCCAGGCGCGCCATGATTTCGGCTCGCATCAATTGCTCGCGGCGCGGCGCCGTGCGAGGACAAATGACGAGCGGCTTTCGGGCCGCGACCGCCTCGACCACGCTGTTATAGCCGCCCATCGAGACGACCAGGTCGGCGGCCGCGACCAGACTGAGCATCGTCGTGGACGAATGAATGACCTGGACCCCGGCGACCTGGCTGGCCCGCCGTTCGACCTCGATTCGGTCAGCTGGCGCCATCAGCGGGCCAACGACGATCACGGCATCGCCGTACAGCAGATACCGAAGGCTTTCCCAGGCCTGGATGGTGGCGAGCAGCATCGGTGCCGCATCGCCGCCGCCGCCGCCCATCACGAGGATTCGTCGATCGCCGCTACGGCGCACCTGCGTCCAGATCTCTTGGCCGTTGACGCTCGGTTCCAACCCGCGGTCCTTGGCGATATAGCCGCTGAACTGGACCCGTCGGGCGATGGAGTTCGGGATGCCGTACTCGCTCGCCGCATCGAAGAGCTCGCGGCTGCCGTAGATGATGATCTGGTCGTAGGCTGTCTCCATCATCTGGTAGACGCCTTGCGTGCTCCAGGTTGCCCGCACGACGTCGGGCGCATCCAGGATGTCCCGCAATCCCAACACCACCCGGGTGTCGGGGAGTTCCTGGCGGGCCATCTCCAGGGCGAGACGCAACTCACCCTTCATGCCGAGAGGTGCGTGATCAACCAGGAACACATCAGGGCGGAGCCGAAGGAGCGTTGAGGCGATGATGCCTGCCCGTTCAGCGCGCACGGCCGACATCGAGCGAGCGTGGACCGGCTGATACTCTTCCGGCCCGACCTTGATGACCGGTGGGAGTCGCACGACGGAAACTCCGTCTGGGAATGGCCATTGGTCGGCCACCGGAGAGCCGGTGAGAAGCGTGACGTCGAGCTGACCCGCCCGCTGCAGGAGGCCGTGGGCGATGGTCGTGTTGCGGCGGAGATGGCCGAGGCCGTAAGTGTCGTGCGAATAAAGAAGGATGCGCGGTGCCGCCCCACGTCCGGCGGGCTGGCTCGCCGCGGCGCCCGCGACGATGCCGCTCGGGACCTGCCGGGGGATCGTTCGGAGCTGCCAGGCCACCTGTAGCGCCAGGCCGTCCTCGATGCAAACCCGTGGGATTGTCCCCAGGGTCTGCAGCCGATCCGTGGCGGCCTGGGTGTCACGGGCGTCGCCCGGCGGTGCAGGCCGCCGCTCGATCAGGGCTGTCCGCCCGACCAGTCGCTCGATGATCGCGATGGACTCCGCTACCGTCACGGTCGATCCACCGCCAACGTTGACTGGAATTCCCGGCTCGCCCTGCGCAGCGGCGGCCAGGATCGTGGTGACCACATCGCCGACGTAGGTGAAGTCGCGTCGTTGGCTGCCATCGCCGAAGACGACGATCGGCTTTCCATGCGCGATCGCATCGATGAATCGATGGAATGCCATATCCGGTCGCTGGCGCGGACCATAGACGCTGAAAAAGCGGAGCGGGACGACCGGCAGTCCGAACGCCTTCCAGTAGACGAGGCCGAGTAACTCCGCCGTCAACTTGGTCACGCCATACGGTGACACGGGGTGCAGCGGTCCGTCCTCGCGCATGGGCAACGGCGCGTCGCCGTATACGGAGGATGACGAGGCGAAGACGATGCGTGCAACCTGTCGCGCTCGTGCCGCCTCGAGCACCCGCTGGGTGGCATCCACGTTGGCGCGCGTGTAGTCGACGAAATCTTTGCCCCAGCTGGCCCGAACCCCTGGCTGACCACCGAGATGAAAGACGACGTCGCCGGAGCGAAGCACCTCTTCCAGGTTGAGTTCATTGAGGTCGGCCGGCAGCAGATCGAAGCTCGAATGCGCGCTTGCCGCCGCGATGTTCGAGCGCTTGAACCCGGCTGGATATGACGGGGTGAACGCGTCGATGCCGACCACGTCATGGCCGCGCTCGAGCAGCGCCTCCACCAGGTGCGAACCGATGAAGCCGGCCGCGCCGGTCACGACCGCGCGGAACGGTCGCGGGTCAATCCCCTCGCTCTCGCTCATGCGTTGTCTCGCCCCGGGATCCCACAGTTCGTCCCCACAGGCAGGTGGGCGCCCCGGGCCCACATTACGGAGCCCGCGCTGACAGGTGGGCGACGCGTCGTAACGATTACGTAAGGCGACGTAGCGGAGACTGCCCAAACTACGGCAGGCGCGGTAGCGGGAGCGTGACACCGCTTGCGAATGGCTCAGTGCTGGCGCAGCGTGGAAGCAAATCTCGTGGGGAGGTGTGCAATTGCGCACATTATTCGATCGCTCGACGCGATCTCGCACCGTACCGACGCTTGTCATCATCCTCGGCGTCGTTTTCATTGGCCTCATCGCGCTGACTTCGGCTCCGACGACTCTGGCGATTGTCTTTCAAGCGCATAAAGCGGCGGCAACCGTACCGTCTTCAACGACGACGACGACACTGAAGACGGCTCAGACGTTCAGTGGGCAAACCACCACCGGCAACGGGGCGCCCAGCGGCGCGCATTACGACCTGAACATCCACGGCGTGGTCCAGGGCGGCAGCGCATCAATCGGCTCGAACGGTCACGACATCTTCGTACCGCTTCAGGGCAAGTGCAACATCAGTCTGTCGCCTGGCAGCTTCCAGGTTCTCGACCCCAACTGTCTTGACGGAAATGCCGCCTTCCAGCTTCCTAATCCGGTCGCGAGTACGACGACGACGACCATCACGACGACCTACTCGGTCTGGGTGCGAGCCCTGGCCAAGCCGGGTGGCAGCTCATCGACCACCACCTGCGCCACCGACCTCACCGGCACGCTCGTCTGCTCGACCTCGCAATACGTCTCCGTCGTGACGCGGAGCAACGGCAAGAGCGTCTTCAGCAACGTCTCTGGCGATTTGCTCTTCGTCAGCCAGTGCATCAACGGTCAGCTCACGCGCACGCCCCTCTTCGCTGCGACGCTGCAGAACTACTTCTGGAGCTACGACAACAACGGCCTTAAGCTGGAGCAGCTGCGCTTGTACCAATTGCCGACGACGGTCGCGGCAAGCGGCACAACCTGCTAGGTGTAGGGACAGAGGGCGGCATCCCGAAGGGTGCCGCCTTCTTCTGCGGCCTAGGTGTGATTCCCACGGACCTTGTTGACGAGGACGACGGCGGGGGGTAGCCCTTTTAGTGCGGTGTGGGGTCTGCGTCGATTGTAGAAGGCAAGCCAGCGGGGTAAGTCTCGAGTCCGTGCTCTCATTGCTGGGGTAGAAGCGGGCATAGGCCCACTCCTCGGCCAAGGTCTTGATGAACCGTTCCGCCTTGCCGTTGGTTTGGGGACGATAGGGCCGGGTCCAGCGGTGCTCGGCACCAACTCGGTCAAGGGCCGCCGCGAAGTCTCCGGAGCGATAGGGGTTGCCCCGGTCAGTCAGCACCCGCTCGATGCGAACTCCCCGTTCGGCGAACTGCGCGGCCGCGTCAAGCAGGAAGCGCGCGGTCGTCGCTTTTCCCTCGTCGGCGTGCACTTGGACGACTGCGAACCGGGAAGCGTCGTCGACGGCCACGTGGATAAAGTCGTAGCGAGTCCGTGGTCGGGTAGTGCCTCCCTGACGGCTGCCGAGGCCGCAGTCTCGCCCAAGGAACCGATGTCCACCACCTGCTGGGATCTGCCCCAGTTTCTTCACGTCCAGGTGAAGCAGCTCGCCCGGGCGCTCGCGAACGTAGCGAATCGGGATCGCCGTGCTCCGGTCGGCATCGCGTAATCGGCTCAACTGGTGCCGCCGCAGCACGCCATAGATAGTGGAACGAGCCAGCCCCAGTCGCGGCGCCAGTCGATGGGGGCCCTGCTTCCAGCGACGCCGGGCCGCCAGGATGCGGGCCACCTGGCTCGGGGGCAGGGCATGCCGGCAATGAATCGGCCGCGAAGATCGATCGGCTAGACCCGCGTCTCCTTGCTGCTTGAAGCGGCCGACCCACTTGTAAACCGTTGCTCGGGAAACGCCCGTTGCGGCCGCGGCCTGCGCCGCCGACCAGCCCAACGCGAGCACCCGCTGGACGACGAGTTGGCGACCAAATTCGGTGAGCTTCGCCCTAGGATGAACCATAGAGAGCCTCCTGTCGGTCGGGTTGGTTGCACATCCCAAACCGAACAGAGGGGCTCTCTGCTGTCAATCAGTTGTCAACAACCTACGTGGGAACCACACCTAGGCAGGCGCCGCGAAGAGCTGCACCTCGCCGGGCACGCCCTTGAGCTGGCGAAGACCTCGGTCGTTCAGTACGATGTCCGACCCGGCCACGACATCGCGGAGCGCGCGCGACACGAGCACCTCTCCGGGCCCGGCGGCCGACATGACCCGTGAAGCCAGGTGCACCGCAGCGCCGGTGACGTGACTGCCGTCGACCTCGACTTCGCCGATGTGCACGCCGACCCGGACTTCGAGACCCACCGGCCTGACCGCCTCGACGATCTCGCGGGCGCACCTGAGCGCCTGGCCGGGCCCCTCGAAGGTGACGAAGAACCCATCGCCCGCGGTGTCAATCTCTTTGCCTCGATACCGCCTTAGACAGCGGCGTACGGTGGACCGGAAGCGCTCGAGGAGCTGCCGCCAGGATTGATCGCCAAGCGCGTACGCGAGCTCGGTGGACCCGACGAGATCCAGAAAGAGGAGGGTGAAGATCTTGCGGTCCGAAACGAACCGGTCGGCGATTCGCAGGGCACGAGCTCGCAGCGGCATGAACGCGAGCGCCACGGGAACGACCGACGCCAGAAGGACCAGCTCCGAGCGCTGGCCCGTTACGGTTGCAAGCAGCCAATTGGAGACACCGCTGATCGTGATCAGGCCGATGGCGAGGATTGCGGTGACGGCGCCATAGGTCAGCGCGCGATTCATGATGAGGTCGATATCCAGCAGACCCTGGCGGAAAATCGCGATCCCGAGGGCAATCGGGATGGCAATCACCGCCAACGAGAAGATTGCGGAGTGGACGGTGAGCACGTGAAACTCCCCAGCCGGCTGGCCGGGCTGAAGAACAAGCCCCCCGGTGGGAACCAGCAGCAGATAGACGGCGAAGAAGACCAGCCCGCCGAGCACCGCCCATTTGAGCTGCTGCCGCTGGACGGCGGTGGATGTGCGCGCGTACCGATACACGAACGACGCCACTGCTGACGCAACGAGCGCAACGGTCAGCACCACCGCAGGGACTTCGGGCAGGGGCAGGATGCTCACCGCAAGCCAGATCGCGGCCAGGGCAATGGTCCAGCGCGGCACAAACCGTCCGTCTGGAAAGACGTAGGCCCACGGCAGACTTAGACCATTGGCCAGCAGGAGGACGGCCGCCGGCCACGGCCACCACGAGTCGCTGTGCTCCATCCCGATGATCCGGAACCCGGTGAAGATGACTCCGTACGAAAGGAAGGCTGCCGAGAGCAGTAAGCCGAAGAGATCCCGTGAGCGTCGCAAGAAGACGAGGACGGCGAGGGCCATCCAGGCGAGCCCGGCCACGATGCCGACCCCGGCGGCAGCCAGCGCCACCTCCTTGTACGGAAAGCCACCGCCCAGCTGTCTGGCCGCACCGCTGGCGATCGTCGCGCGCTCCGCAAGCCAGCGCGGGAGCCAGCGCAGATACACGAGGATTAACAGGAACGCGTATGCGGCCACGACGGCGCGAGCTGCGACAAGGACGAGACCGCTCAGTTCCCTTCTGAGGAAGACGTCGCCAACTCCCGGCTCCGCGCGGACGGGGGTACCGGAGTCCGCTACCATCCCGTCTTACGTTGCCGCACCCTCGACCCCACAGCTGTGCCTCGCCGTCCATACCGTAGACGACAAACTCCTGCTTGTCGAGAGTCCAGCCCGCTGGCGTGATTTGAGAAAGGGACCGGCGCTCGACGCGTTGCGTATTGGCCGGAATGAAACGAGCCACGGTCTGGCTGCTGGCGGCGTTCTGTCTTGCCGGTTGCGCCCCATTCCGTGCAGCGGCCTCCCCAGGCCAGGTCCTTTCCGTTGCGCTGCAGGCGACCTCCGGCCTCAAGACCGCACACGCGGACTACACGCGGGCGTTGACATACGATCTGCCGGTCGACTATCCCTGGCCACCCGCGACCCTGGGCATGCCGCCGCACACGCTCAGGCTGGACCTCTCCGGGACCGGCGATGTAGCGTTTCCCGACCGCTTTCACTACCTGGTCACCGACCGCATGGGCCCGAGCTTCCACTTCGGGGGAGAGCTCATCTCCATCAAAGGCGTCGCCTACGAACAAGATGGCGTCCACGTCGATTTCGGGGGAACGGTGATGCCGACCTGGAGCAAACGGACAAGTGCGCAGAACTGGCTTCCGGTCGACCCCTTTTTGACCTTGCAGAGCCTGAGGGACACGCTCACCCCACGAGACCTTGGCGATACGACTCTCGGAGGCATCCGAGTCCACCACTACGCCATAGACATGGATAAGACCAATCTGATTGCGAAAGAGACCTCTGCGCTGACGGATCCAAGCCTTCGACCAGCGCTTGAAGCGGCCATCCAGCAGGGAACCCTCGACGTCGAGGTGTGGATCGGTCTCGACGACCATCTCATCCGCCGGATCAGCAGCGACGAGACCCGCCGCGTAACGATTGCTCTGCTAAACGCGGAGGGTAACCTGGCCAAGCAACCGGGGGCATCCAACCAGGGCATGGTCACCATGAGCGACCAGACCGTTCTCAACCTCAACCACTTCAATAGCGCGGTGACGATCACGGTGCCGGCGAACGTCCGATAGGTTGTCGGCTGCCCGCACTCAAGGCGGTGCGAGATACTTCCCGAACCACTCGCTGGCGACGGACGCCACCTGCTCCAGCGCGTCGGGCTCTTCGAAAAGGTGGGTCGCGCCCGGTACGATCACCAGGCGCTTGACGCCACCGAGCTGATCAAGGGCCTGGCGGTTGAGGTCAGTGACGACCTCGTCCGCGCCGCCGACGATGAGCAGTGTCGGCTGCCGAACGCTGGATAGCACTGCCATCGCTAGGTCGGGGCGCCCTCCGCGGGAGACGATCGCCCTCACCGCTTGCGGACGATCGGCCGCCGCGATCAGCGCCGCCGCGGCGCCGGTCGAAGCGCCGAAGTACCCAACCGAGAGCGCGGCGGTGGCCGTCTCGGAGGCCACCCAGTCGGTCACGCCACCCAACCGCTCCGCAAGCAGGGCGATGTCGAACCTGAGCTCGGCGGTTTGCAGGTCGATGGCCTCCTCCTCGGGTGTCAGCAGGTCGACGAGCATGGTGGCGAGGCCAGCCTTCGACAGCTCACCGGCCACGAACCGGTTGCGGGGGCTATGCCGGCCGCTGCCGCTCCCGTGGGCGAAGACGACGATCGCTCGAGCCGCTGGTGGAATCTGGAGGTTCCCATCCAGCTGGACGGTGCCGACTGGGGCGCGAACCCTTGCGGTCCGCGGATCGAGAGCCATCTCCGGTGATGATAGGTAGAGACGCGGCTCTATCATCCTTAGCGGCATGAGTCAAACGCGGGGAATTCAGCGGCGCTACAACGAGCTGGCGGGGACGAACCTCGAGCGGCTCGCCGGGATCTCCGATGGCATCTTCTCGGTCGGTATGACGCTCCTGGTCCTGGGGCTCACGGTGCCGATGTTGAGTTCTCGCAGTACCGATAGCGACTTGTGGCAAGCCTTGCTCAAGCTCGGTCCGAGTGTCCTCATCTACACGTTGAGTTTCATGACGCTCGGCATTTTCTGGGTCGGCCAGGGCACCCAGCTCGGTCGGCTGGCACGGAGCAACCGCAACTACGCCTGGCTGCAGCTCACCTTCTTGTTCGCCGTGACGCTGGTACCTTTCTCGACGGCGCTCCTGGCGCACTTTCCGACGCTGCGGGTTGCCCTTGTCGAGTACTGGCTCAATATCGTCCTGCTGGGCGGGATGCTGCTAGCCGCAGCCGAGTACGGACTTCGCGCTCACCTTTTCCAGGAGACTGAGAGCCCCGAGCTTGCCCGACTGTTTCGCGGTCGGATCTTGATCGCCCAGAGCCTGTACGCCTTCGCGACCGCCCTCAGCTTGTTCTTTCCGACCTGGGTCAGCATCACGCTGATCGTGCTGGTCCAGCTCAATTACGTACTGGCGCCCCGGATCCCGTTCTTGCATCGCTTCTAACGGGGCCACGACGTCGATTCGGGCATAGTTTCCGATCATGCGCCGCAAGGTTCGGACTGAGCACGCGCGGCAGCTGGCGATCGCTCGCCAGCGGCTGAGTGGGTCGCGCCCGAAACCGGTCACCACTGACGACATCCACGAGCTGGTGCGCGGGATCGGCTGCCTGCAGCTCGACCCGACTGCCATCGTCGCCCGCAACCACGTGCTTGTCCTGTTCAGCCGTCTCGGCCTCTACGACCCGAAGCTGGTCGACGTCCTGCTCTGGGACGAGCGTCGCCTCTACGAGTACTGGGCGCACCGGGCCTCCATTGTTCCCACCGAGGACCGTGCGCTCCACGCCGCCCTGCCGCCGCCCTGGGCCAACCGAAACCGAACGGAGTCGTGGATGACCGCGCGGGCCCGGTCCAGCAAGCTCATTCTTAAACGGCTCACCGCCAACGGCACCGTACGCGCTGCCGACTTCGATGAACACGCCGAGAAGTACGAATCGGGATGGGGAATGCGCAGCCCCATCTCGGACAGCCTCGCGCTGCTGTGGTTCCAGGGCCGGATCGTGCCCGCCGGTCGTGCTGGAGGAGGCCGACGATGGGCCCTGGCTGACCGGTGGTTTGGAGCGCCTCTCGCCGAGATTCCCGACTCAGGTCTTGCGGTACGCGAGGCGGCGGTCCGCTCCTTGCGGGCGCTGGGGGTCGCCACCCAGCAGCAGGTCAAAGACCACTTCATTCGCGGCCGGTATTACGGACTTGCGGGCGCGTGGAAGCAGCTCGAAGCCGATGGACTGATCGTTGCGGTAGACCTCGGACTCAAAGGCGATTGGTATGTGCATGCCCAGGACATCGGGCTGCTGGAGCACATTGAGGCCGGCGAATTCGAGCCGAGGACGACGCTGCTCTCGCCATTTGACAACCTGATCTGCGACCGCAACCGGACCCTTGCCCTCTGGGGTTTCGACTTCAAGCTCGAGATCTACGTGCCCAGGACCAAACGCTGGGGTTACTTCGTGATGCCGCTGCTGCACGGCGACCGGATCGTGGCCAGGTTTGACCTGGCAGTCGACCGAAAGGCCGGAGTCCTTAATGTGATCGGAGAGCGATGGGAGCGAGGCTGGGCAAGCGGGCGCGGGGTGATGCGCCCGTCGCAACGCGCCCTGGATGAGCTGGCATCGTTCCTCGGCGTGCGAGTCAGGCGTCAGCATTAGGAGGAGGCTTGTGGTGGATTGGAAACTCGAACTCGTGGTGGTTCCCGTCTCGGACATGGACCGCAGCAAGGCGTTCTACAACGAGAAGGCGGGATTCAAGGTGGACGTCGACCACCGGGCCGGCGATTTTCGGATCGTGCAGTTGACCCCGCCGGGCTCGGCTTGCTCGATCACGATCATGCAGAACCCGAAGGCGGCTGGATCGCTGCAGGGCCTGCATTTAGTTGTGACCGATATCGAGGCCGCTCGCGCGGAGCTCCTCGGGCGCGGCGTGGAGGTGAGCGACTTCTTTCATTTCGAGTCGGGCGGCCAGGTGCGTGGGCCTGACCCGCAACGCCGCGACTACAGTTCGTTCCTCTCCCTCAATGACCCGGACGGGAACGGCTGGCTGATCCAGGAGGTCCGCAGGGCCGCGCCGGGGACGTGAGGCGATGAGCCGCGCCGTCGAGGAGCTCAATCGACGGATGTTGCGGGCGCGTGATGCGATGGACCGCGCCTATGCGCAACCGCTCGACATTGCAGAGCTGGCGCGCATCGCTCACGTCTCCCGGGCACACTTCATCCGCACCTTCCGCGTCACCTTTGGCGAGACCCCCCACCGTTACCTGCAGCGACGACGCGTCGAGCGTGCGATGTACCTCCTTCGGGCCAGCGAGCGAAGCGTGACGGACGTTTGCCTCGATGTCGGCTTCACCAGCCTGGGCACGTTCAGCCGCAGCTTTCGCGACATCGTCGGGGAGGCGCCCGCGACCTACCGCCGGCGCGGGCCGATCAACGCGGTTCCCAACTGCTTCGCAATGGCATGGACACGACCGAGCACTTTCGGAGAAGCCAGCGCCCGAAATATCGTTTAGCGTGGGCGCGAATGCCAACCGCGGATATCACGGAGGTGTAGCAATGTTCAACGCTCTGTTGATCTCGTCGATCTACGTTCTCGACCAGGACAAGGCGCTCGATTTCTACGTGGGCAAGCTCGGCCTGGAGGTCAATACCGACCAGGACCTGGGATTCATGCGCTGGCTGACCGTCAACGTGCCAAGTGATACCCGCCAGATCCTGCTGGAGAAGCCCGGAGCGCCGGCGCTCGACGTCAAGACGGCCGAGCAGGTGCGCGAGCTGGTCACGAAAGGCGCGACCGGCGGCCACCTGTTCTTCACCACGACCGACTGCCGGAAGACCTACAACGAGCTTCGGGCAAACGGCGTCGAGTTCACCGAAGAGCCGACCGAGCGACCCTACGGCATCGACTGCGGCCTCCGAGACCCGTTTGGCAACCACATTCGGTTCTCACAGCCGCTGCCCGTCGCCGTCGCCACCCCGACCGATGAAAAAAGACGATCCTAGGAGTCGAAACAGGCGTGGGTTACCGTAGGTTCACGAGAAGGAGGACGGGATGAGCGGAGTTCGGGTACTGGTCGGGACAAAAAAGGGCGCCTTCGTGCTGACCTCGGATGGAAAGCGCCAGGGATGGGAGGTCGACGGCCCCCACTTTGGGGGTTGGGAGATGTATCACATCAAGGGATCGCCCGCCGATCCCAATCGCCTCTATGCGTCGCAGTCGACCGGCTGGTTCGGGCAGCTGATCCAGCGCTCCAACGACGGCGGCAAGACCTGGGAGCCGGTGGGGAACAAGTTCGTGTACGAGGGCGAGCCCGGCACCCACAAGTATTACGACGGCACATCCCGACCCTTTGAGTTCAAACGGGTGTGGCATCTCGAACCCTCATTGACTGACCCCGACACCGTTTACGCCGGCGTCGAGGATGCCGCCATCTTCCGCAGCACCGACGGTGGCTCGAGCTGGCACGAACTCCCCGGCCTTCGCCAGCATCAGACCGCGCCGGACTGGGCGCCGGGCGCCGGCGGCATGTGCCTGCACACGATCATCCAGGACCCGAAAAATCCGCGGCGACTCTTCGCCGCCATCTCGGCAGCGGGCGCGTTTCGGAGCGACGACGCCGGCGAGACCTGGCAGCCGATCAACCGGGGACTTCACTCGCAGGGAATCCCAGACCCCGATGCCCCGGTGGGCCACTGTGTGCACCGCATCGCGCTGCACCCGTCGCGTCCGAACGTCCTGTTCATGCAAAAGCACTGGGACGTGATGCGAACCGACGATGCTGGCGGGTCGTGGCGCGAGATCAGCGGCAATCTGCCGACCGACTTCGGGTTTCCAATCGACGTGCACGCGCACGAGCCGGAGACGATCTACGTCGTTCCGATCAAGAGCGACTCCGAGCATTACCCGCCGGATGGAAAACTGCGTGTCTACCGCAGCCGGTCGGGGGGCGATGAATGGGAGCCGCTCACCAAGGGTCTGCCGCAACGCGACGTCTACCTCAACGTGCTGCGCGACGCGATGTCGGTCGATTCGCTGGATCCGTGCGGCATCTACTTCGGAACGAGCGGCGGGCAGGTCTATGCCTCGGCCGACGCCGGGGATAGCTGGACACCCATCGTCCGAGATCTTCCGGCCGTCCTATCGGTCGAGGTGCAAACACTTCCGTGATTCGAGTCGTCCTGCCGACGCATCTGCGCAGACTGGCGCAGGTCGGCGGCGAGGTGCAACTCGAGGTCCAGGGCCAGGCGACGCAACAGTCGGTGCTCGACGCTCTGGAGGAGAGCTACCCGATGCTGCGGGGGACGATCCGGGACCAGGTGTCGCACCAGCGGCGGGCGTTCATCCGCTTTTTCGCCTGCGAGCAGGACGTCTCCCTCGAACCGCCGGATCAGCCATTGCCGGACGCCGTGGCGAGCGGGGCCGAGCCGTTGCTGGTCATCGGGGCGATGGCCGGCGGGATGATGGGATCCTGATGGATCGCGCCCTGTGCCCGGTGCTGGTCGGCCGCGAAGAGGAGCTAAGCCTGCTCGAGGACGCCTTGCTTGCCGCGCACCGCGGCAACGGGCAGGTGGTCGTGATCGCCGGGGACGCCGGGGTCGGGAAGAGCCGGCTCGCGATGGAGCTGCAAGAGCGAGCTCGCCGCGCTGGCACGGCGGTGATGGTTGGCACCACCAGCGAAGCTGACGTCGCGCTCCCCTACCTGCCGTTCATCGAGGCGATCGGCAACCACCTCGTCGGCGCGGATCTCGACCGGATCAAGCTCCAACTCGGGCCTGCCACCTGCCGCCAGCTCGGCCAGCTGCTGCCGCAGTTCGAGCTCCAGACCACCTTGATCGATCCGGGCGAGCCGACCCAGGCAAAGCTTCGCCTCTACGAGGCCATCCTCGCCCTCTTTCGGTATGCGGCGGAACGTAGCGGCCTGCTGCTGGTCCTCGAGGATTTCCACTGGGCCGACCCTTCCAGCCGCGAGCTGCTCGAGTACATCGCCCGCCGGGTGCGGAGTCGAACCCGCATTCTGTTGCTCGTCACCTATCGCAGCGATGAGCTGAATCGCCGTCACCCGCTCCTTCCCCTCATCCAGGGCTGGCAGCGCACCGGCATTGCTGAGCTGATCCCACTTGAGCCGCTGCCGGCCAGCGGCATCGCGAGCATGGTCAGCGCCATCTTCGACAACGCCCCGGTGGAGGCAGATCTCCGCGACTTTCTGCACGAGCGCACCGAGGGGAATCCGTTCGTCCTCGAAGAGCTCCTGAAGTCGGCGCTGGACCGCGGCGATATTTTCCCGACAGCGGGCGGTTGGGACCGCAAGGCCATCCACGAGCTGCGGCTGCCGCCGACCGTCAAACAGGCGATCCTGCTCCGCGTCGAGCGCATGAGCGACGAGCAGGCCGAGATCCTGCGGGCCGCCGCCGTGCTCGGACGCTCCTTCGATTACGGGATGCTCGTCGGGGTCTCGCGGCAACCCAAGGAGACGGTGCTCAACGCGCTGCGCGGCTTCGTCCAGGACCAGCTCATGGACGAGGAGGCATCTGGGCGCTATCGCTTCCGTCACGCGCTGACCCGGGAAGCCATCCATGATGACCTGATCGCACCCGAGCGCGAGCGGCTGCACGCCTGCGCCGCCGAGTACCTACGCCAGCGTCCTCAGATCGACAAGCACGACCTCGCCTACCACCTGATGGCGGCGGGGCACTGGGGCGAGGCCGTCCCGGTGGCCATCGAGGCGGCCCGAGAGGCGGAAGCGGACAAGGCCTATGCCGACGCCGCCACCCTGTACGAGCGCATCGTCGATCACGTCGAGGATCGCTGCGCGCGGGCCGTCATCCTCAGCGAACTCGGCAGGGCGTATTTCTTCGACGGCGAAACCCGGCGCGGGCAGCGCTACCTCGAGGAAGGCATCCAGGGGCTCGAACACTGCGGCCAGGCGCGCGAGGCGGCGGGCTTCCGGCTGTGGCTCGGCCGCTGTTACTGGTTGCAGGCACGTCCGGATGTCGCGCGCCGCGAGTACGAGTCGGCGCGTGCCACTCTCGAACCGCTCGGGCCGAGCGCCGACCTCGCCATCGCCTATGTCCGTCTGGCCGGGCTGGCCGGCTTCAACAAGGAACACGAGGAGGGCACGAAGCTGGCGATCAAAGCCGTGGAGATCGCCGAGGCGGCCGGGGCCGACGCGCCCCGCATTTTCGCCTACGGGTACATCGGCGATAACCTCGAAGCGTTGGGGAAGGTCGACGAAGGCCTCGAGTGGCTCGACCGCAGTTACCTGGAAGCCGCCGAGCGGGGCTACGACTGGATTGCCAACGTGGCGCTCTACAACTCCGTGATGGACAACCTCCACCATTGCCGGGTCCGCGAGGCGAAAGAACGGATGAGCCACTACCGGGCGCGTTTCGATCCGAGTGGCCCGCGCGAGCCCTCGTACCTGCAGATGCAAGCCTTCCTGGCGATCCGCGCAGACGGCGAGCCGGAGCGAGCGCGGCCCCTGCTCGAGGCGGCCATTCCACAAGCGGAAGGGTTGGGCGAGACGTTGTTCGCGGCGCGGATGCGGCTGGATCTCAGCTACGTCTACACCGCGCTCGATCGCCTGGATGACGCCCGGCGCGTCATGCTCACCGAGCCGGCGAGCCCCGAGCGAGGCGAGGTCATGTACCTCTTCTATTCGAGGCTCGCGTTCAACCTGGCGGCCGGTGACGTGGCGGCAGCCCATGCCGACGCGCAGCGTGTCCTGGAGCTGGTTAGACAGGCACCCGCCCTGTGGTCCGAGATTTACCTGATCGACCGCACCGTCGCCGCGTTCCTTCGAGCCGGGGATCTTGCGTCAACTCGGGAGTTCCTCGACACCGCCGTGATCGACGGATTTCGATCGAACCCACTGCTCTGGCGGGCGCAGGGGCGCTTGCTGCTTGCCGAGGGTCAGGTGGCAGCGGCGCGCGAGCCGCTCGAGCGGGCGGCGCGGGCGCTGCAGCAGGCAGAGTATCGCGATGAAGCCTGGCCGGCCCGCCGCGCGCTGGCGGAGGCGTTAGCCGCCGGGGGCGATCGGGCGGGCGCGGAAGTCGAGCTGCAAGCCGTCCTGGACGAGGCGACCGCGCGTCGCCACCGGCTCGAAGCCCGCTATGCGCGCGAGCAGCTCCGGGCGCTTGGCGTCGACGCGCCGGAGCCGGTCACGGTCACAGAAGCCGCGCCGCTGTCAGCGAGCATCAGGCAGCCGACCGAGCGGCTGGTGACGGTCGTCTTCATCGACGTCCGCGGCTACACGGCCCTTGCCGTGAAGGAAACGCCCGAGCAGCTCGCTGACCAGATCGCCACCTTCTACCGCTGGGTGGAGGCCGAGGTTCGCCGCCACCAGGGGCTGATCGACCAGTATGCCGGCGACGCCGTCATGGCGACCTTCAACGTGACGGGCACGCGGCTCGACCATCCACTTCAGGCGCTGCAGGCCTCTCTCGCCATCCGCGACAAGGCAGCCTTTGCCGGCCTGCCCGTCGGCATCGGGATCGCGGTCGGGCCGGCGGTGGTCGGCCAGTTCAGCCAGGGGTCATCGGTGACGGCGGTGGGCGAGACCATCAACCTCGCCGCCCGGTTGCAGGCCGCCGTGCACGAAGGCGAGCTGCTGCTGAGCGACGAGGCGTATCGCCGCACACGCGACTGGCTCACTGACCAGGAGCTGCCGGCGGCCGAGGAGTCGTTAACGCTCAAAGGGTTTGATCGGCTGGTTCGCGCCTACCGGCTGACGGCGCACACGCCGGCCGGGAGGGTGGGATGACGGCGATGCACGTCGTGCCGCATCAACGTCTACCGGTGCCCTTCGCGGGCGACGAGAAAACGATGCTTAGCGCCTTCCTCGATCGCTACCGCGAGACGATGCTGTGGAAGCTTGACGGTCTTTCCACCGGCCAGGCGACGGCACGCCTCGTCCCCTCGGCCAGCACCCTGCTGGGAGTCGTCAAGCACCTGGCCTACGTCGAGCGGGGCTGGTTCCAGGGTGACTTTGCCGGCGAAACAATCACCTTTCCCTGGCCCGAGGAGGAAAACGACGCCGACCCGGATTTTCGGATTGAGGTAGGCGATACGGTCGAAAGTGTGAGCGCGCTCTACCGCCAGGAGATCGCCCGATCCCGCGAGATCGTCGCCCGGGCTTCACTCGACGACCTGTCGAAGGAGAAAGACAAGCCGCGTACCCTACGCTGGATCATGATCCACATGATCGAGGAGACCGCCCGCCACGCCGGGCATGCCGACATCTTGCGCGAGCTCACGGACGGCGCTATCGGCCAATAGTCGGCTGCGCGGCGCGGGCGTCGAGGTGACGATTGAGGTCGCCGGCGAAGTTGTGCAGGTTCTTGGCCATGTCGCCCACCACCGCAAGTCCGGGCTCGCCGGCGAGCTGTTCCGCCACGTCACCGAGCGCGGTAAGCCGCTCGCGCAAGATCTTCCAGGCGGCCTCCCGGTGCGGGAGCACGAAAAACGCGGGCCGGACGATCTCGAAGGCGGGGCCGGCGGTCCGCCCGGGATATTTGGGGCCGACCGGAAGGGCGGTCAGCACTGGGCCGAGATACCGCATCACCCAATTCATCAAGTGCTTGACGGTCTTCGCCAGCGTCTCGAGTTCGTCCGCGGTCTCACCGTGGTGGACGAAATATCGACTCTGCAGCTGCAGGATCACTTCGTAAACGGCGTTGAAGAGATCTGCCACCCGGCGGGTCATTGGATCACCAACCAGGACCGCCTCGTCGACGTCCGGCGGTTGGCGTAGGAAAACCGGGAGGACGGGACGGGCGGGCTCGAAGCGCGGGTCCGCCGCCCGGACCGCCAGATAGTCCTCGAGGATCCCGACGAACTTGCCGAAGTGCGAATTCACCCAATCGCCGCTTGCGCCTTCGCCCTGCTCGACGATCACCTCGATCGCGCGGCTGGCTGAGGCGAGGTCCGTGACCACGGTCAGTTCAGGCCACTCGAACACTTCCGTGGTGGCCTGCGCCTTCGGCGGCCCGATGAAGACGGCGGCTTCGCCGTAGCGATCGACCAGGTGGGCGAGTCCGGCTTCGATGCCACGGTAGAGGTGGCCGACGGTGTGCCAATCCTCGGGCCCGGCGGTCAGTTGCGGGTCGTCGGCGGTGAGTGGCTGCATCTGGCCAAGTGCGGCAAAGCCCTCTGCATCCTCGAGCGGCATACCCTCGGGTCGCTCCAGGTACATGAAATGACGCAGGGCCCGCTCACCGAAAGGGACGAGCGCGATCTGGACGTCCGGTGGATACCAGCGGCTGAGGATCGGAAAATTCGGCCGCTCGAAGTGCGGGGCGGCACCGATGGCGGTGAGGATATTGGTGGCCAGCGCGAGGTGCAGCATCTCCTGCTTGACGACATTGATGATGGTCGTCTCCCAGGCCTGGATCCGTGCCAGCTGGTCGGGCGTCACGCCCTCCGCGACGCGGCGCTTTAGCGAGAACTGCGCGTAGAGGTACTCACACAGGAGGCCGTGTTCGAGCTCGCACGCCTCACCCAGCAGGTAGACGAGCTCTTCCCGGCCCTCGACCCGAAGGGGAGGTTCGGACACCTGCCCGTTTGGCCCCCGTCCAGCGGCCATCGTCGCCATTCTCGGCCTGTCGTAGCCGCCATCGCAACCGGGACAACGGCCGCCCCGCCTCGCTGGAATCCGCCCCGTATAGCCGTTGCATCACGCCGGCGCGTTTTTTGAATACAAAAGAAAGAGCCTGACTGACAGGTTGCGCCCGCCAGGTCAGGCCCTTTCGATTTGAGCGCTTCGCTCTTACCGCGGCGTCGCTAAAGCGCGATCCATCGCATCTGCGGCGGCCTGCATCGTCGCCGGCACGACGTGGCTGTAGGTGTTCATCGTCACACCGATGCTGGCATGACCGAGTTGCTCCTGCACGACCTTGGCCGAGGTGCCCATGGTCAGCTGAATCGTCGCCCAGCTGTGCCTCAGGTCGTGCACCCGCATCGCCGGGATGCCTGCACGCCGCAGTAGGCGATGGAAACACCTCCGCACACTGCCCGAATCGATGGGCGTCCCCGTCGGGCTAGGGAAGACCAGGCCTGAGCCATCAAGCCAGATCGTTGCCTGCTTCGCTTTGTGAGCGCGCAGTGCCGCGATCGTGATCGCCGACAGCCTGACGGTTCGCCTCGAGCTCTCGGTCTTGGGCTCGAGCAGCTGCCACTCACTATCAACGCGCTGCACGGTGTGGACAACGCTCAGCTGCCCCGACTCGAGATCGACGGTCGAGGAGGGCGCGGTCAAAGGGCCACGGGCGGAGATCGTTCGGCCGGTCGAGGCGACGACACCGGCCGCGTAGGTTCTGATCGGGTTCCCGGTCGTAGGCCGCTACCTTGGCGACTTGAAACCGGCTGGTGAAGAGCGTATGACTGGAGGCGGCGCTAGCAGGCCGGGCAGGGTCGACGCACGGGGGGAGGAGTTGCAGAGCTATGGTGAAATTTGAGGCTGCCGTTGAGATCAACCGACCGATCGACGAGGTCTTCGCCTACCTGGACGATCCCACGAAGACGCCGGAGTGGAACTCCATCGTCGAGGAGTCACGACCCTCTGAGACCCCGGTCCGTCGGGGGACGAAGATTTCGAGCAGAGCGAGGTTCCTCGGCCGCAAGATCGAGTCAACCTTCGAGGTCGTCGAGCATGTTCCCAATAAGACGTTTGTCCAGAGGGCGGATAAGCCGTTCCCTTTTACCCTCACGATCCTGTTCGAAGCAGCAGGGAAAGGCACGCGGGTGAAACAGGTTTTTGAGGGGGAGCCTGGGGGCTTCTTCAAGCTCGGTGAGCCGATTCTTGCCCGGATCGCAAAGAAGCAATCCCAGGCACAGCTCGACACCGTGAAAGAGCTCCTCGAAGCTCGGACCCCCGCCGGAATCAGTTAGGACGCAGGACGCCTGGGCTGCTAGCGCCAGGAGGCGACCGGCGTTTTGCTGAGCCTCGCGGGCTCGTCGTAATCGCTCAGCTATCGGGGTGGATGTATGGCTGGGGCTGGAGGCTCTGGCCGGACTGCCGGCACCACGCCGAGCTGCTGCCCCAGGCCCCGGGCGGTCGGCATCGAGGACCTGATTGCGGAGGGAGACAGGGTGATGGTGCGCTGGACGTGCCGTGGCACGCACAGGGGTGAGTTCGGCGGAAACCCCCAACTGACAAGCCGGTTACGTTCACGCGGATAGATATCTACCGCTCCAAGGGTGGCAAGCGGGTCGAGACCTGGCGTCAGCTGGACGCGTCGCTCGCCGAGGTGGGGCGCTCTAGCCCGCAACCGCGTGGCCAAAGCGATCCCTTGTTCTGCCTGCGCCTTGGGAAGTGCCTCCCTGATCACCGCAGCAATGCGTGTGGGATCTTCGCCCTTTTTCTGGAGATCCAGCTCCACGGGCTCAATGGCCTGCCAGGTACGGTCGGCCTTCCCTGGCGTGAGGGACGGACTGTGACGGACCTGTAATAACGCTTGCCGAGTTGCCGTTGTATTTGCGCGCGCGATGGCTGAAACTCAGCGGATTCCGGCCGACTTCCACCAGGCCATGTTTCGGGTGGCGGCGGTGGCCTTCGTCACGGCTGCCACGGTCGATGTCGGCAGCAGCTTCATTGGAGCGCCGCACTTCGATTTCGGTGGCATCCTGATCATCGGCATCCTTTCTTATGTGGGCGCCGTGGTGAGCTGGTTCTTTCCCTGGCACCGGCTCCCGGTCGAACGATTCCTCGTGGTGATCGTGTTGCCTGGGCTGGCCCTCCTCGGCTTCATGCTGATGTACACCGGGGGTGTCCACTCGCACATCCTGCCGATCTTCGTGGCCCCGGCCGTCTTCATGGCGGCAGCCTATGGATTTCGGGCAGGCGCGGCAATCGCGGTCTTCACCGCGGTGACGGCGATGCTGCCCCTGTTCGTCAGTGGCTGGGACAGCTACTACGCGCGAACGCTTGTGGTGCTGGCCGCGGCCACAATGCTATGCGCCTACATCCCGGCACGGGTGCGCCGTGCGCTGCTCAACGAGTCCGAGAGGCGGCGTCGGCAGCAGGAGGAGAGCTACGTCGCCACCATCGGGGCGCTGGCAGCGGTCCTCGACGCCAAGGATCGTTATACGGAGGCCCACTCACGCGAGACGGCCGAGCTGGCCGTGAACGTCGGTAAGCGACTTGGCTTGCAGGGTGAGCAGCTGCGCCTCCTGGAGTACGGAGCGCTCCTCCATGACATCGGCAAGATCGGCATTCCCGGCTACATCCTGCAGAAGCCCGGCCCCCTTACTCCGGAGGAGTTCGCCGTCATGCGTGAGCACCCGGTGATTGGAGAGCGCATTCTCGCGTCGGTCCCCTTCCTCGCCCCGCTGGGTCCGATCGTCCGGGCCGAACACGAGCGCTGGAACGGCACCGGCTATCCGGACGGCTTGAAAGGGGAGGAGATCCCGATCGAGGCGCGAATCATCCACGCCTGTGATGCCTTCCATGCCATGGCGTCGGACCGCGCCTACCGCAAAGCGTTGCCGCTGGAGGAGATCATTGCAGAGTTTCAGAAGGAAGCGGCCCAGCAATTCGACCCGCGGGTGGTGGAGGTCATGCTGCAGCTCATCGAAGAGGAGCCACCGCATATCACGGCCGAGGCGCAGGCCTCCGGCCAGCCAGCCCCCGACCCGCTCGTGACCGGTTCGCGCTCATGGGCCCGCCACATGCAATCCATCGAAACCCTTGGGCAGCACCTCGCCCGCGCCACCAGCATCGAGGATGTCTGCAATCGCATCGGCGAAACCATGACCAGCATGCTGCCGCACGACCAGTGCCGGGTGCTGCTGATGAGTGAAGATCGCACCCGCCTCGAGATTGTCTACCTGCGGGGGACGGACCGCGCTGAATACCGCGACGTGACGTCGCAGAATGCGGCGGTTTCGGTGGGGGAGGGGATCGCCGGCTGGGTTGCTGAATCGCGACGCGGCGTCGTGATCGGCAACACCGAACACCATCCGAAGGCGGCCCATGTCACCGGCACGGAGGTGATCGATGAGTCGATGCTGGCGGTTCCCGTTGTCTTTGAGAACGAGATCCTGGGGGTCATCGTCGTCCTCAAGTTGGGGTTGAATCAATATTCCCTCGACCAGCTGCGCCTGCTGACGATCCTGGCCAACCAGGCGGCGGTGTCCATCGCGAACGCGCGCTTGATCGACCGGCTGGCATCGGCGGCAACGATCGATGCCCTTAGCGGTCTCATGAACCGGGCCGCGTTCGAGGAGGCGGTGAACACCCAGTTGCTTCGACCGCCGTCGTGGGGCACGTTGCTGATGCTGGATGTGGAGAACCTGCGCGAGACGAACAATGCCTACGGCCATCGCGCAGGTGACGCCGTGCTCAAGCGGATCGCCCGCGCCATCCGAACCTCGATTCGCAGTGATGATCTGGCGTCGCGCTGGATCGGCGACAACTTCGCCATCCTGGCGCCGGGAATCGACGCCACCCAGGCAGAGATGCTCGCCAGGCGGATCGAAGCCGCCGTGCAATCCGACCGGATTTCGGTTCACTGGGGAACCGCCGAATATCACGGCGACACCCTCACCGCCCAGGACCTGGTGGCGGCGGCGCTCAAATCGACGATCCAGAGGGCCGACGGCATCGCCGCCTGAGGGGTCCTGAGGGCAAACCGCCACGCCCGAATGGGCAGGATGCTCGGAGTTTCGCGCAATTTGCTTGACGGTCCAAAACCGGTCGCCTAACGTCAAAACTCGCCGCTGAATCTGCTGTAACCGCCTACGGGCGTGACGACCCGTGCCGAAGGGAGGGGAGTGAGGCCAGTCGTAGTCCACCGGCCTGCGAAGCCGACGTCGCCCATCAGCTTCCTGTCGCGCAATGCCTGGAAGCTCGGGCTGGGCGTGGTGGTGGCAATGCTGCTCACGTCGCGGGGCGCCGGCCAAACGTACAACCATCCGCGCGTGCTCGCCACCAACGTCGTCCCCACCACCGTGCCCTGCGGCGCGATCAAGCTCGATAGCGGCAGTACGGATACCGCCACCTGGACGGCGATCAGCAGTCCGTACGGCACCGGCAGCCCCTACATCCTGCCGAGCAACGATCCGCTGCTGCCGACGACCGATCCCAGCCATCCCAATTGCCTGAAAGCCGATCAAACTCCCGATGACGTCCACGTGCCAGCCGGTCTCAGACTCGTCATCGATGCGAGCCTGGGTCCGGTCCAGGTGTTCTCGCACGGCACCGGCATTTTTGTCGATGGCGGCGAGGTCAGAACGATCAACACCGACCCGACGAACACGGTCACGTTCGACGCCGAGCCGGACGTGGCCTCCTGGGATGGGATCAACATCTCGGCCGCCGACGCCAGCCACAAAGGCGACGGTTCCTTCTCCTACGTCAGCGTCCAGCACGCGCTGACGGCGTTCACCATCACCAGCGGCGCTCTGTCGTCACCGGACAGCGGCAGTTACGGCTTAACCCTCCGCAACAGCGGGATCGGCCCGTCGTACTTCGACGGCATCGACGCCGCCAACACCCCAATCTCGGTGACCGGTCGCATCGATCCGAGCACCGGACAATCCGACGGTGAGTTTGGAACGCTCAACAACATCGGCTCGCAGGGCATCAAGGTGACGTTTGACCCGGCGACGGCCAATTACCCCGCCGTGCTTCCCGCAAAGAGCCTCGATGTCGAGAACATGACCTTCGGCAGCTCGGTACCGTTCGGCGAAACCAGCTGTCCCCCGTTGACTTCGTGCGGCGCAGGGACGATCGGGAACGACGCCATCCAGGGCACGTTTGTGAAAAACGCGCAAGAACCGGTCCTGATCAGCAACAGTCAATTCTTCCGCGCCGGCTCCTATGGGCTGGAATTGAACAACCCGAACGACCCGGTCCTGACGAGCAACACGTTCAGCCACAACGGCATCGGGTCAGCCGAGCCGGCCGGGACCTGCCCGAAGAACGCGGTCAACAAGTTTCCGCCGATCTATCTCAACAACGCGGTGGTTGACCTGGAAAACCACGTGACGGGCAACTTCGGCCAGCAGGACGGGCTGGAAGCGATCGTTTTCAACGGCACTGTCACCTCATCGACGTTCACGTGGAAGACGGCCAGCACCGACTCGTCGAAGCCGCTTGGCTACCTACTCGATGGTGATCTCGACATGGTCGGCGGCACCTTCAAGGTGCCCGCCGGCAGCGTCGTGAAAGCCAAACATGGCACCCTCAACCTCAACGGCGTCACCCTGGACGCCAATGACACTGGGGTGGCGGGAACCAGGACCTTCTTCACCAGCCTGCGCGACAGCAGCGTCGGGATTGAAGCGGTGTGTTCCGTCTTCGTTCAATCGAGCCCGCCCAGCCCACTACCCGCCGGCGAATGGGGTGGGATCGACCTGCTGGCCGGCGCGAACGCCAGCATCAACAACGCGACCATTCTGTATGCCACCGACGGCGTGCAGATCACCGACGGCGCGACGAGCACCACCCTCGACCTCACGTATGGACCGAACCACGGGTTGGTCATCCAGAACAGCCAGGTCGGCGCCACCTTTTTCGATGCCATTTCGGCGACCAGGACGCCGATCGCCGTCGTCAATACGCAGCTGGCCTGTCCGGTGGGCGCCTGCAATGGGCCGAGCTCCGGTCACGATGGCGTCTTCGCCGACTTCACCGGCAGCGCCACGCTTGGCGGCGGCCTCCTCCTCAACAGCAACAGCTTTGGTGGCAGCGTCGACGAGGCGGTCCGCGGCGTGTCGCTTGGCAAGCAGACGGTCGTCCTCAACAACAACAAGATAAACGGCGCCGGGACATTCGGGATCAAGCTCGAGGGCGCGACCAATCCCACCGTCACCCTCAACGACATCAGGAACAGTGGGACCGGCACTCCCAGCTACTCGGCAATCTATCTCCCCGATGTCGTGCAGGCTGACTTCAGCGGCTCGATTGCCGGCAATACGGGCGGCGGCAATGGCCTCAACGCGATCGTCTTCCACGGCTCAACCGCCAACGGAAAACCGCTCAACTGGCAGACCGTCGGCAGCGGGAGTGCGCTGGGCTACATCGTCGACGGCGACCTGATGGTCAACGGCGACCTCAACCTCACCAATGGCGACGATGCACCTGTGCTCGGCGGCACGATCACGGTAAAGAGCGGGACGCTAACCGCGACTGGCGCGATATTTACGAGCCTCAAGCAGCAGACGACAAGCCTTCCGAGTTGCGGCTCGGTCTTCCTCCTCAAAGTATCGGGAGCGTGCCCGCCACCAGCCCCGGGCGATTGGGGCGGGCTCGTACTCGACCCTGGTCGGTTCAATGCCTTCACCAGCTCGGACATCGGCTATGCGGCCACCGGCATCGCGGTGGGCATGCCGGTCGGGTTCCGGCTCGCCGAAAACCTCAGCCTGACGCAGACCAACGTTCACGACAGCCTCTCAGACGGCATCCGCTCGCAGTCGCCACTCGCCGTTGTCGGCGGCACCTTCAGTCACAACGGTGGCACAGGAATCACGGTCGATCTCACCGGCGTTGCATCCTTCCTGTTCCAGCCGCTCACCATCAGCGGACATGCCGCCGTGAGTTGGAGCGGACAGGGTGGGATCCGGGCGAGCGGACTTGCCGGCCAGACCGTTCGGCTCCAGGACGCGAGTGTCGATCACGCCGGCGGATTCGGCATCAGCCTTGGCGGCCCCGACCACTTGACCCTGACCAACAACCTCGTAACCAACTCGGCCGCCGGATTTGCCGCCATCTATCTCAACGGCTTCACCGGGGCGTTCGCCAACGTCAGCGGCAACCGCGGTGCTGGAAACGGCCTTGACGCGCTCGCCTTCCACGGGACGGTCACCGATGATCTCATCTGGCAGACGGCGCGCAAGACCGGTGATCCGAGCAAGCTGCTCGGCTACCTGCTCGACAACACGCTCACGATGCAACCGGGTCACACGCTGACCGTCCAGGCCGGTGACATCGTGAAAGTCGGAAGCGGCGGGACGTTGGACCTCCAGGGCGTCACCCTGAAAGCCGACGACACGGTGTCGAGCAGTCAGAGGGTGTTCACCAGCCTAAGCGACAACAGCGCCGGCGCGTCGGCCTGCCCGTCAGCGCTGCTTCCCGCCTGCAGCGGCGCGGCCGCCGGTGATTGGGGTGGGATCAGCCTGTCGGGTACGGGCGCGAATGGCGCGCTCCTCAATGCCTCGATCCGTTATGCGTCAACCGGCGTCAACATTACGAGCGAAGCAATCTCGACGTCGGGCTCCTCGGCGTTCGGGCTGGTCGTGTCTCGGAGCGCGGTCGGTCCCACCCAGTTCGACGGCATCGCCTCTACCAGGACGGCGATCTCGGTCACCAACTCGACGATCAGTGGCGGGGTCCACGGCGTCAACGCGGACCTGACCGGCGCGCCGCTCAACACCGCCCTGCGACTCAGTGGCAACCGGTTCATGTCCACGAGCGCCGAAGCCATTCTCGGCCAGGCGCTCGCTGGACAACCGGTCTGGATCACGGATAACCGCGTCCAGGCCGCGGGGACGTTCGGCATCAGATTGCTGAATGCCGACGAGCTGGTGCTGCGCAACAACAACATCAATAACAGTGGGGGCGGCCCGAGTGCGGGGGCCGCCGGCTACCCGGCGGTCTACTTGAACGGGATTGTGGCGGACTTTACGCGGAACGTCCGGGGCAACGTTGGGTCCGGGAACGGCCTGGACGTCATCGCCTTCCACGGAACGGCCGATGGCGATCTTGCATGGCAGACGCCAACGGTGAATGCGTCAACAGCCGCCCTGGGTTATGTGTTGGACGGTTCTCTCGTGGTGAATGACGGAACGCTCACGGTGCATCCCGGCGACGTGGTCAAGTCGCTTGGAGGACCGATTACGGTCAGCGGCGGGACCCTCGATGCGAGCAACGCCGCGGACTCGCGGCCGAAGCTGTTCACGAGCCTCAAAGATCAGTCCGCCTATCCGCAGACCTGCCCGTCGGTGCTTACCGGGCTCTGCGCCTCAGGACCACAGCCTGGGGATTGGGGCGGCATCGTCATTACCAACGACATCTCCGGCCGACCGGCCAGCGGCGGAGTGGTGAATGGTCAGCTCAGCTTTGCGTCGACGGCTCTCAGCACCGATAGCGGACCGACCGCGAACTTCGGTTCGACGGGCCTTGGCCTGAGCGTGCAGGGAACGACGATATCCGATGCCAGCGGCGATGGCATCAACGCCCAGGACACGCGAATCTCGGTTCTCACCTCGACCATCCAGCGAGTTGGCGTTCACGGCATCGTCGCGACGTTCTTTGGCGGCACCCCCTGCGTGGGCTCTTGCGGGACAAGTCTGGACATTGAGCAGGTGAGCATCGCGAGCAGCGGCAAAGACGGCATCGTGGCCAGCGGGCTCGGCGGGCGCCCCACGGTGGTGAGCGACAACCTGGTTTCCGGGGCCGGCACCTACGGCATCCGCCTCGCCGGGGCCGACCAGTTGACCTTGAACCGAAACACGATCAACAACAGCGGTGGACCGGCGACGACCTTCCGAT
>Ga0207684_10000282_pt1 | contig 73951 bp, 80 predicted proteins | sample KBSK5501metaG_FD_184342 | JGI IMG/M metagenome (GOLD analysis project Ga0207684, IMG submission 184342) | Corn, switchgrass and miscanthus rhizosphere microbial communities from Kellogg Biological Station, Michigan, USA - KBS K5-50-1 metaG... | ecosystem: Host-associated > Plants > Roots >...
AAACCGGCGCGAAGCGCTGCGCCCTTCCCCCGATTACGAGGCTGATAAATGATTCGATCTGCGACTGAGGAAACATTTTCCTTTAACACAGCGGTCGTTCCGTCCGTTGAGCCATCATCGACGACGACGATCTCGATATCGTCCACGGGCGCCGCACGCACTGTCCCGACGATCTGCTCGATCGTTCCTCGTTCGTTAAAGCAGGGAATGACCACAGAAACTTTCATGAGCGCGCGCTTTAGGGAAATTTGAGCCCAGAGTGGTAAGGCCAAGGATAGTCTTGCTCCCTTTGTCCCACCGCTTCTTGCGGTCGGTAAAAAGATATAGCGCACGTACTTTGCCGAGGAAAGCGGTGCACACAGCTTGATGAATTCTGCAAATGGGAAACCGACCCAAGGGACAACCATCGACCACGCTTCCACGCACCGGAGCCGGTAAATCCGTTCCTCCAGCGGGAATTTTCTGATCAGATCTTCGAAACCGATCTGAAAAGGCTTTTGCACGAGACCTCCGACTTCGATCGTCCACGGATCAATTGTGAGCCCGGATGCAAGACGCGCCACCGCTGCTTTGTCGGTAGTAAATTCGTAGAAATTGTTGTAGCGACCGGCAATGTTGGCCGGGGTTAGCGTCCGATCGGCAACTTGATATCTGGCATTGCGCATCGCGGGATAAAGATTGTCGGAAGGCCGCGGCGGCAGCGGAGCGTCCATTGCTTCGGACGCGCTTTCTTTCGACCGGCAAGCCGACAACGTCGCGCCAGTCGCAGCCAGGGCCAGGCCTCTCAGGAATCGGCGGCGATTCCAGAAAATCGCTTCCGGTGTGACAGCAGATTCGGGTAACGAATACTTGGAATTAAGTCGAATATTCATCGGCGTGTTCATTTGTTTGTTTTCAGGAAGAGCGAAATGATGGTTTCGCCGTGACCGCGGGGGCCGTCGTAGGAGAGACTCGTGGTCCAATCGCCGGTCATACTCGGACTGACCCGCACGCGGTACTGGCCGGGCTTGCCGATCGGCTGAATCTTGCCGCTGTCGCGCATCGTCATGCCCGGCATGTTCATAGTCAGGTCGAGGCGCACGGTGCCGACATCGACCAGCTCGCCGGCCGTGTCGCGGAATTCGATGAGCAAATCGCTTTGCCCGCTGCGCGGGTCGCCAAAGATTTTGACGGTGACATCGTTGACCTGTTCTGTGACGAGCGGCTCGCCGTGTGCGGCGGTGGCAGCTCCGAAACGCGGCCCGAAACTTTGCCAAGCTTTCGGGCCGACATACAAGATCGACAAGATAGCAATGACGATTGCGACCCATTTCATGACGCGGTGACGATTCACGCGCGCCGGGAGCAAGGCCGGCGGAATGAATGGCGCAGTTTCCACTTCAGCTCTCTCCGGCAATTCGCGTCGTCGCCAGATGACGTAGATCACCGGGTAAATGAGCAATTCGAGGATCGCGCTCGTAACGACGCCGCCGATCATCGGCGCGGCGATGCGCTTCATGACGTCGGCGCCGGCTTGCGTAACGGGCGACCACATGATCGGCAGCAACCCGAAAAGGATTGCGCAAACGGTCATGATCTTCGGTCGGACGCGGCCGATAGCCCCTTCGAGGACGGCGTCATGCAAGTCACGCATCGTGCTCATCCGCCCTTCGGCTTTGAACTTTTCCCAAGCGTGATCGAGATAGAGCAGCATGACCACACCGGTCTCGGCATCGAGTCCGGCGAGCGCAATCATGCCGACCCAAACCGCCACGCTCATGTTGTAGCCGAGGATGTAAAGCAGCCAGAACGCGCCGACGAGGGAGAACGGCACGGCAAGCAACACAATCGCCGTCTTCGCGACCGAGCGCGTGTTGATGTAAATGAGAACGAAAATAATTAGAAGCGTGAACGGGATGACGATCTTGAGCCGTTCCTTCGCAGCTTGCAGGTATTGAAACTGTCCCGCCCACTCAATGTAGTAACCTGGCGGATATTGGGTGCGCTGGCTAAGCTGTTGCGACGCCTTGCGAACGTAGCCCTCGATGTCGCTCGTGGTGATATCGACGAAAACAAACCCGACCAGTTTGCCATTTTCGCTGCGCACGTCGGGCGGCCCGGTCTTGTAGCGAATGTCAGCTAGCAGTGAGATCGGCACTTGCGCTCCGGTCGGTGTAGGGACGAGCACACGTTTGAGCGCGTCGATATCCTGCCGAAAATCGCGGGCATAGCGCGTGTTGATCGGATAGCGCTCGCGACCTTCCACTGTGGTGGTGATGTTTTTGCCGCCGATGGCTGTTTCGATGATGTCGTTGACGTCGCCGACCCTCAACCCGTAGCGCGCGGCGGCTTCGCGGTTCACAACAAAGTCCAGGAAATAACCGCCGACGGTGCGCTCCGCGAAAGCGCTGCGCGTGTTTGGAAGACCGGCGAGCTCTTTTTCAATCTGCACCCCAATCTTTTGAATTTCGCCGAGATCAGGGCCAAAAACTTTTATGCCGAGTACGCTGCGAAAACCGGTCGTAAGCATTTCGGTGCGCGTTTGGATTGGCATCCAGAGGATGCTCGCCATGCCGGGTGTCTTGATGTTGGCGTTGACTTCCGCCAGCAGTTTGTCCCAGGTCATTCCCTTGCGCCATTCGTTAGGCGCTTTGAGTGTGACGGTCGTTTCGAACATCGACAGCCATGCGGGATCGGTCGGTGTTCCGGCCTGGCCCGCTTTGCCAAACACGGTCACGGCCTCGGGAATTTTTTTTAGCTGTCGATCTTGAATCTGCAGAATCTTGGTCGCCTCGGTAATCGACATCCCGGGAACCGCGGTTGGCATGTAAAGCAGCGTGCCCTCGTTCAGCGGCGGCATGAATTCGCTGCCTAGTCTTTTGTAAGGAAAAATCGTGAGCAGAAGAATAACCAACGCGGCGATGAGCGTGAACGCGCGATAGCGCAGAACGAAATTGACGAACGGCTGGTAAGCCGCAATCAAAAATCGGTTCACCGGATTCTTAATCTCCGGCGTAATCTTTCCGCGGATCAACAGCAGCATCAGCACGGGAACCAGTGTCACGCCCAGGAACGAGGCGAAGAACATCGAAAATGTTTTGGTGAATGCCAGCGGCTTGAATAGCCGGCCTTCCTGCGCGGTGAGCGAGAACACCGGGATGAAGCTCACGGTGATAACAAGCAGCGCGAAAAAGAGCGAGCGGCCGACGGATTTGGCCGCCGTGATGATCACTGTCGCGCGCTCGACGTTGTTCGGCTCGCGCCTGTGTGTTTCCCGGAAGTGCTCGAGCTGCTTATGTGCGTTCTCGATCATGATGATCGCTGAATCGACCATCGCGCCGATAGCGATGGCGATGCCGCCGAGAGACATGATGTTTGAGGTCAGATTCATCCACCACATCGGGATGAACGCCAGGATGATGGCGACGGGCAGTGTGATGATCGCCACCAGCGAGGAGCGCACGTGCCAGAGAAAAACAACGCAGACGAGCGCCACAACGACGCTCTCTTCGATCAGCTTCTCGCGCAGGGTGGCAATGGCCCGTTTGATCAAATCGCTGCGATCATAGGTGGGCACGATGCGCACGCCTTCGGGCAACGAGGATTTGATTTCCTCGATTTTCTTTTTGACACCACCGATGACGTTGAGCGCGTTCTCGCCGTAACGCATGATCACGATGCCACCGACGGTCTCGCCTTTGCCGTCCAGCTCCGCGACGCCTCGCCGGATGTCGCCGCCGAGATGTACCGTGGCGATGTTTTTTAAATAAACCGGCGTGCCGTTCTCGACTTTGAGGACAATGTTTTCAATGTCCTCGATTTTTTTGATGTAGCCGCGGCCGCGGATGAAGTACTCGGTTGTCGCGACTTCAAAAACGCGACCGCCGACATCGGCATTGCTCATTTTGATCGCGTTGACGACCTCGCTCAGCGGGATGTTGTAGGCGACTAGCGCGTTTGGATCGAGATCGACCTGGTATTGCTTTACGAAACCGCCGACGGGCGCGACTTCCGAAACGCCTTTCACGGAGGCGAGCGCGTAGCGGAGATTCCAATCTTGAATCGAACGCAGCTCGGCCAGATCATGCTTTCCGCTATCGTCAACCAGCGCGTATTCGTACACCCAGCCCACACCTGTGGCGTCGGGTCCGATCGTCGGGTTCACGCCCTCCGGCAGCGAGCCGCGCACCGAATTCAAATATTCAATGACGCGCGATCGCGCCCAATAAATGTCCGTGCCGTCTTGGAAAATGACGTAAACGAACGATTTGCCGAACATCGATTCGCCCCGGACGAACCTCACTTTTGGCGCGGCGATAAACACCGTTGAAATCGGATAAGTGATCTGATCTTCAATCAGGTCGGGCGAGCGGCCTTCCCAATCGGTGTAAACGATGACCTGCACGTCGCTCAGATCGGGAATGGCGTCGAGCGGTGTGTGCATCAATCCATAAATACCGCTCGCAACAGCGAAAATCGTGAAGATGAAAATGAGGAACTTGTTCCGCGCACTCGCGTCGATGATGCGCTCGATGAGCGTCTCGGAAGCAGATGAGTCGGCGAAACGGCGAGTCGGCGAAACGGCGACGTCCCCGACGCCTTGTCCACTCGCCGATTTGCGGATTCTCCGATTTGCCGGTTCCGCATTCATCGTTGCGGCTGCCGAATCAGCCACTTGTGCGGCTGGTCGATCATTTTCACGAGCTGGCCGATTATCTTTTCGTACGCATCATCAACTTTCAGGAACTCATTGCGAGAGAGATAGCCATGATGTAAGGCGAACTCCACATGAACCTGCGTCTCAGCGGCTTCAGTTTCAGCGTCGCTGAGTTTCGAAACGAACGCAGCTTCGTAACGGCGTTTGCGCCAAGCTTCTGCGATGTTTGCGCAAACCGAACGCGATGACCGTCGGATTTGATCCGTTAGAGCGTATCGCTCTTCCGCCGGAAAGTTCTTCGTCAATTCGTAAACTTGCAGTCCGCTTGTGAGCGCATTTTGGTAAACATCTAAATCTCGAAAGTGCCTGACGGGCTTCCCCGTTTCGCCGACTCGCCGTTTCGCCGTTTCGTTTTCTTTCGTCATTTCTTCTCGGTTTCGCCCTGTCCCCGATTCGCCGATTCGAAATCTTTCAGCGCGCCTTGCACTTTCGATTCGGCATCGATCAGAAAGTTCGCACTGGAGACAACACGCTCGCCCTCCTGCAGGCCGCGTTGCACCTCGTAGATATCGCCGTATTTCGCGCCCAACTGAACAATGCGCGGCTCCAATTTTCCCTCGCCTTTATCGATAAAGACGACGTTACGCTCGCCGGTCGGCATGATCGCGCTCACTGGGACCGTGAGCGCTTCGCCCATGTCCATCGCCAGTTCGGCATTCACGTACATACCGGGCCGCAGCTTGAAATCCGCGTTCGGAATGTCGATGCGCACTTTGGCCGTGCGTTTTGTTTCGTTGATGAATGGATCGATCAGGGCAATCGTGCCGTCGAAGTCTTGGCCAGGATACGACTTCGCGGTGATGGCTAGCTCTTGCCCGACTTGAAGCATCGACAATTCGTTTTCGTAAAATTCCGCCCACATCCAGACGAGGCTGAGATCGGCGACTTCGACCAGCATGTCGCCCACTTTGACGCTCTTCCCCTGTTCGACGGGCACGGATTGCACCACGCCGCGAAACGGCGAGAGCAGCGTGAGCGCGTCGGAGGCTTTGCGTGTTCTTTCGAGATCGGCAATCTGTTGCTCCGTGACATTCCAAAGTTGCAGCCGGCGCCTGGCCGACGCGATTAAGCGCAGCGGCGTTTCGCGTGCATCTTTGCTTTTCGCTTCGTCGCGCATTCGCAACAACTCGACAAACTCGCGTTCGCTTGTGAGCAAGTCGGGACTGTAGATCGACAGCAGCGGCGCATCTTTTTCGACGAGTTCGCCGGGCGCGGTGACCTGCAGTTTTTGAATGTAGCCATCAACACGCGACACAAATTGCCAGTTGCGCGTTTTGTCCGGAACGATCAGGCCGACTGCGCGGATGGTGTGACGGAGCGGTTTGCGTTCGACCTTTGCGTAGCGCACGCCAATTTGCTGCTGCCGCTCGACTGGAACAACGAACTCGTGTGTTTGTGGGGCGCTCATTTGTTCGCCGCCTTGCATCCCTGGCATGCTCTGCATTTCGGACATGCCTTGCATGCCTCCCCCACTCGGCTTCGCAGACGCAGATGACGATGTCGCCGTTTCGATCTTCTTCATCACTGGCACGAGATCCATCGAGCAAATCGGACATTTCCCTTTCGGATCCTGCGACTTCACCGAGGGGTGCATCGTGCAAGTGTAGTAATCGACGTTGCTCGGTTTGCCTGAGGCGCCTCTTCTCACGCATGACGCCGCGCCGAACAGGAGCGTGGCAATGATCACCAACAGCGCGACCTTTTGTGTAAACATTCTCATCGAGATTTCCGTTCTGTCCGGCGGCTGCCGGATTCGTTAGGCCGCGCATAAAGTTGCGCGCCGATGATTGCCTCCAATTCGGCGACGGCGACTTGGTAGTCGTTCAGGTGCTCGCGCGCCGTCGCTTCGATATCGCGCAAGTTTCGTTGCGCGCTGATCCAGTCGAGGAACGATGCTTTACCGGATTCATAACTGAATCGAGTCGCCTCGAACGCCTGCTCCGCCTGCGGCACGAGCTTGTCCTGAAAAAGATCGACATGGTGATGCGCCGTCTCGATTTTTTCCAACTGATCCCGCAACAGCCGTAACGCTTCCTTCTGCTCGCGATCAAAAGCGTGCTCAGCAGCTGCGACGCTGGCACCGGCTTCGCGCACTCCGGCCGAATACTTGCGGAAGTTGACCCATGGGACCGTAAACGAAACACCCGCATCCAATTCGCTCACCGTTTGCGCGGCATCGTTGTAGCGCTGGCCTTTCAGATTGATGGCCGGATCGGGAATCCAGGCGCGGTGGGCAAGCTGAAGTTTCGCTCTCTCCGTGTCGATCTTCGCCCGGGCCATCTGCACTTCCGGCCGCTGCGCAAGCGTGACCGCGCGCAATCCGGTGAGCGAGAGATTCGCCTGATTGATGTTCGCCGGCGCCGGCGCGCCGAGCGGTGCGAACGCGTCGCGATTCATCAAATTGTTGAGCTGCGATTGCGCGTCCGAGAGATTCCGCTCAAGGTCCCGCTGCGTCTCCAACAGCTTGCTGTAATCGGTTTCAGCAACGAGCACGTTGGCCGCGGTTTCAAGACCAGCCTCGTATCTCGAGCGGCTGATGTCAGCAATCTGTCTCAGCGACGTGAGGTTCTTGTTATTGATTTCCAGCTGGTCGTAAGCATTGGCCAATCGGAAGTAGGACGACCGCGCTTTCGCAACGACATCGAGCTCAGCCCGGCGCACTTCCTCAAATACCGACAACGCCTCGGCCGCCGCGCCACGGGCGCGTGACAAATTTTTCCCGGTGATCGGGACCAGTTGCTCGACCGTCAGCGACTGATCCATGAAGGCGTTGGGCGGAATGTCGATGAACCGGCGGAACTTCGAATCGCCGGCGACTTTCGGATCGTCCCACGCAGCCGCTTGCGGCACGCGCTCCTTTGCGGCGCGCCAGCGGTTCTCGGCTTCTTTGATCGCCGGATTATTTTCGAGCACGGCGCGCGTCACTTCGCCCAGCGAAATGCGAGCGCGTCGAGCTTCGGTCCCGGCACTGCCGGGTTCCTCAGCTCGAAGAATTGAAGTTAAAACTAAATAAAAAAGTAATCGGTGAATTGTTTTCATCTGTCCGGAAGAGGATTTGAACTCGTGACGTGCCGATGAATCGACACACCTCGCGTGTCAGGCTCTTCGGATCAGATGAGACGAATGCAGATAAGCGCGAGCAGCGCCGGTGAATGGGGCGCGCCATCTCGGCTCGAGAAAATGGACGAAGCTCCGGCGGGTGGATTTAGTCCTGCGACCGCACTCGCGGAAGGCCAAGTCGCGATGTTTTGCTGATCGGAACCGGATTTTGCCAGTGGCTCAGCAACTGGAACTGTGTTCTTCGGCGATGTCGCGCAACAGGTTTTGTTTGCCCAGCAATCGGACTGGCACGCCTTCTCGCTTGGCGCATCGGAAATGATGCACGGTCGCGCAGAGACGCCCACGGGTGCTGCAAGGAGTGCAGCGGCCGTCGCCACCGAGATGATGATCCGATTCAACATCGCGTTATGTGATAGCACAAGACACACCGCACGTCGAATCGTTCAACAAAAACGTTAATACGCCCCGTGCATGGCGGACTTTAATTTTTTCCGTCCAAGACCACGCAGGCCATGGCGTGATGGTCGGTATGACTGAGCGTGATGAGCGCGGAAGTCACACCGCGTTTGGTCGCCAATTCTCGCGCAGGACCGGAGAATACCAGGAATGGTTCGCCACTCGGTTTTTTGCGGATGTCGATGTTACGCCAGCCCATTGCCTTCCCGATGCCGGTGCCGAACGCCTTGGCCACGGCTTCTTTGCCGGCAAACCGCGCGGCCAGATGGCGAGCGGGATATTTCATCGACATCGAATATTGAATTTCGCCATCGGTGAAAACGCGATGGAGAAAACGTTCACCGAAGCGGTCGATCGAGTGCTGGATGCGCGCGCATTCCACGAGATCGACACCAATGCCGAGCACACTCATCTGGAACGCGAGTCTAGCGCGACATTGCCGAGATTTGTTTTACCATCGGTGCGAGACGCACTAGGATTCTCCGAGGTCGCGATCGATCTCAGCAAACTTGACCGCTTTAAACGGTCAAGTTGGTATCCCTTCGGCATAGTCATCCGCGGTAATCCTGCATGGCGGCGAGCATTTCGCGGACAGCTGTTTCAAGGCCAACGAAAACGGCGCGAGAGATAATTGAGTGGCCGATGTTAAGTTCGCTGAGGTGCGGAATGTTGTGAATGAGAGAAATATTTGTGTAGTTAATTCCATGGCCGGCGTTGACTTGCAGCTTCAATTCCGATGCGGCTCTGGCCGCGGCCTGGAGATTTTCGAGCTCTTGCTTCTCGATCTTTTCCGAAAACGCATTTGCCAGTTTTCCGGTGTGAAGCTCGACCATTTCGACGCCGAGCTCACCCGCGGCATCGATTTGTTCCAAAGTCGGATCGACAAACAGGCTCACGTGGATTCCGGCAGTTTGAAGCCGTCTAATCGTGGGCTCGAGCTCTTTGCGGTGGGCAACGACATCGAGGCCGCCTTCGGTCGTGACTTCCTCGCGTTTCTCGGGAACAAGACAGACTTCGTCGGGTACAATTCGCAGCGCAACATCGACAATCTCCGGTGTGTTACCCATCTCCAAATTCAATTTCGTCATGATGTTTTCCCGAAGCCGTTCGATGTCGCGGCCCTGCATATGGCGGCGATCGCTACGCAAATGCGCTACGATTCCTGTCGCGCCAGCGCGTTGGCATATCGCTGCCGCAACGATCGGATCAGGCTCGGCATTTTTGGATTCCGGCATGGTGGCGTAGCGTGCCTGCCGCAGAGTCGCGACGTGATCGATATTGACTCCCAAACGCAGTGTGCTCATTCGCTCGCGCTCAACTCCGAAAACTTCCGGGTCAATAGGAGCAAGAGTCTTCGGCAGAGCAAGCGTCGATATTGCATAAACTAATTTCATTGCGCGCGCTGAATAAAATATGGCAACTCTGCTCGCTGTGAGCGCGCACCAATGCGCTTGCCGAGCGCCAAACCAAAAGCGATTTGGCAAGGCCGGCAAGATCAGCGTAATCATCCCCATCTGGCGTGATGGCGACGGACTGATTCCACTCGTGCAGCGCCTAATATCTTTTCCGGAAATTCGCGAAGTGATTATCTCAGCCGCGGAACCGTCAGTAAATTTACGCAAACGCATCGGGATGGTTGGCGCGATTTTTGTCCAGAATGCAAAACCAAATCGTGGGCTCCAATTGAACAAAGGCGCGCAAATCGCCACGGCGGACTGGTTACTGTTTCACCACGCTGACGCAGAACTTCGTCCGGAACATATCCAAGCATTGGCTGAACTCGAACAAATGGACGTGATCGGCGGCGCGTTTCATCGCCAGTTCGACGAACGCCATCCGCATCTTTGTTTTTTGGAAAAATTTGAGCGCTGGCACTCGCGCGCGTTCGGCACACTCTATGGGGACCAGAGCATTTTCGTGCGGCGTAAACATTTTGCCCGCATCGGCGGCTTCGCCGCGATCCCGCTGATGGAAGATGTCGATCTTTCGAGAAAGTTGCGCCGTTCCGGCAAGATCAAGCTGCTCGATCCGCCGGTGCGCAGTTGTGCGCGAATGCAGATCGTACAGGGGGCGTGGAGAGTTACGCTGCGCAACCTGCTTTTTCTGATTCTCTTCCGGTGCGGTGTGCCGGCGGCGCGTCTGCACGCGTGGTATTACTCTGGTGAGCGGCACTCGAAGCACGGCTCTCTGATTCGCCTCTCCCCGCCTGTGGTGAAAGAGTTGAGGTGAGGGGCGGATTCCCCTTTTTCATTTCAATCCTTTCACCTTCATTTTCTCTCTTTGCGAAAAAGAGACAAGCAACAAACGTCGGTTATACGGTAAGCGCGGGGGGCTCATCGGAACATCGACAAAACCGATCGTAAATGCGCGCCAGCAGCGGGATCGGCGCGCGCAACAGGTAAAGCGTAGAGATCAACAGGTAGCACGCGGTCAAACGATATGGCCCGATCTCTTCGTAACGGCGCGGACTTGTAATGATGGAGCTGGCAAGCTGTGATGTTCGTCCGCGACGGCGCAGACGGCGGTAAAACTGGGCATCCTCCAGCAGTGGCACATCGGGATAGCCATCGATAGCCATGAAATCGTCGCGGCGGCAGAAAATGCCGTGATCGCCATAGCACCGGCCAAACAATTCAACTGCGAGATTCCCACCCGCATCGCTCACGCGATAGATCAGCTCGCGTCGCGGAAAACGGATTCGGAAACAGCCGCCGACCGTTCGCGGGTCCTTGAGTGCGCGCGCGATTTGTTCCAGGCAATCGTGAGGCACGCGGCAATCGGCATGCACAAACCAGAAGACATCACCACGCGCAATGGCTGCGCCGGCATTCATTTGCGCAGCTCGCCCGCGGGAGCTCGTCAGCACTCGGTCAGCCAACCCGCTTGCTTGCCGTTGCACATTTCCCGAGCCGCTGCCGTAAACCAGAATCACCTCCGCCGCCGACGTACGCTCGCGCAAATGTTCGAGGAACTCGCGCATCAATGCGCCCTCATCCAGAACCGGCACGATAACTGAGATGTTCATCTGTTTTGCGGCCCAGCTCATCGGATCGTCTAAGCCAAAGAATATCCCGCTCCGCCGCTCGGCACACTAATTAAGCTGGAGCGGATTTCGAAACCGCTCCGTAAACAACGGCTATGGCGATCGCCCATCCACGCGCGTCCAAGGGCGCGCGGCGACCAGCAGATGAACCCGCCGACTAGGGAACGTCTTACGTGCCGCACCGTTTCACCACCGGCTGGCGCGAGCGCGGTCAGGAATTGCTATTTCAATGTGGAATTCGGATTGGATACGCCGTTATCAGACAAGCCGTTGCCGTCTCAGGCCACATCGGGGAATTGCACCACCTCTTTGGATGCAAAGTGTTTCAGCCAAGGTGCGTTCGTTAGTCACGTTAGTCCCGATGATCGGATAATTGGTGGCCCGAAAGATCGCGCCTCAGCAGATGTCGCAGGCGCGTGGTCACAGCGCAGGCTTCCAACATTATGCTGTAGCCACTGTCCTGTGGGCCGTCGTGTTTGGCACCGCGATTCTATTTGAAGATATTGTCGAAGAGGAGATTCGCTCGACTGTAGTTGCGGCCGTGCGGGCCTTGATCGTTTAGGCCCCAGTTGTACGGAATATACTTCGTATCATACTTTCCGCTGGCGGCAAAGTCACGAACAGATTCGGGCGCATAGCGGCCGAGAATGCTCGACACTCCGCCAGCTTTGTCGAAGTCTTGCTTGAACCATTTGAAAATGCTGGAGATCTCGACCTTATTCTCGTCAGGCAAAAACTTGTTGAGATCCTCGCGCGCGAGCCAGGCACGAAACGCCTCGTCGTCCTGCTCTTCGAATTTGTCGGTCGTATAGGCGGAACGTTGCAATGGCGGACAACTGCGCGCTGCGCACACGAGTACCGAATGGGCGCGGTAGCCGACCAATGGGCGCAGCGTCCCGTGCTCAATGTCGTTTAGCGAAACTTTGCGGCCGCCGATTTCGTTACGCTTATCCGTAAACGAATCTTTTAACGACTGAACGCTTTCCGTCGGATAATTGACCAGAATCCAGCGCAGCATAAACGCGTTGTAAGCATTGACGAGTCACGCAGCCTTCTCGTTGTCCTGCGCCGGATTGTCGATCTTTCCGGCAAATTGTTTGAGATACTCATCCAGCGCCGAGAGGTCGGCCTGGTTCCCTTTCCACGCGGCGTAATTCACGAGTCCCTGCTTGTTCACATAATTTTTGAGCAAGCGATCGAACTCGTCGTGATTAATTCCGGAGGGGACATCGACATTTTCGCCGGTCTGCCCGCGGGCAATTGCGCCAGCGATGATGAGCAGCCCGATGATCCCAATAAGAATAAAAAGTTTGTTCATGCTTTCTCCAATTATATTCGCAGCCGACAATTGCGCCCGCCGACACCGTTTTATTTTGGCGCGTTGACGAGCGCCCAGACATAGCCATCCGGGTCAGCCACGAACGCTTCCGTGCCCCAATCATATTTCCGCGGCTCCTGCGGAATTTTGTATCCGGCTTTACGGGCGCGTTCGATCGTCTCGGCAACATCGACAACGGCAAAGTGCGGATAGATCCCCCAGCCCGGCCGCGCGTTGGTGGGACGCTTCTCATCCCAATCCCAATGGCCGCTGGAGAGAAAGATTCCGACGTTCCCCGATTGCAGCATTGCAAAATCTTTGCTCTGCGATTTGACCTCCAGGCCTAACAAATCGTGGTAGAACGCAATCGATTTCTTCAAATCTGCCACTTCCAATAGAATGTGATCAATCTTCGGCGGCGGCTCAGCCGATGCGACGAGAGCAAACGACAAAACTGCCACACACGACACAAATGCTTTCCGGCATTTCAGATTCCGTTTCATCCGACAATTACAGCAGGTAAGTCCGCAGTTTCTCGCGCGGACCTTCCAGCGCCAGCATGTAAACTTTGTCGCCCTCGCGCCAGGTCGCCGTCGCCCACTCGCCGTGTTGAACTAATTGCGGTTCGCCTTTGAGCTCGCGATCGGAAACCGCCGATGCCTTCGTGATCACCAGATGAATGAGCCCGCCATCGGGCCGCGCAAAGCAAATCACCGAAACCAGTTCTTGATTCCAGAGAAATGTTTTGCAACCGAGACTCTCCAGGCTCTCGAGATTTTTCGGCAATTTTGAGGCGACCGGCGCCTGATTCGTTTGCAGCCAATTTACGAGCTGACTCGCTCTGTGTGATTGGGCGTCAAAGTTAGATCGGCCATCAACCAAAGACGTAACGGTGCGAAGACTCTGGGTCTGCCAACCGGACAGCCGCGGTCTGATCGTCTCGCGCAAGGTTAATGATCCCACAATTGCAGCCGCCAACACGGCGGCAGCAATCGCCCATCTGACTATGGGACTGGTCCAACGCAGGGGCCGGCTGATTTTTACGCCCACGAGAATGCTTTCGCGCAAATCATTCGGCACCTCGATTGCCCGCAAGTTTTCGGTCATCGCGGCGTCGAATGCGATTGATTCACTAAACCAGCGTTCCAAGACCGGGTCGCGTCGCGCTTGCGCGAGTGCTTCGGCAAAGCGCGGGTCACTCGCATCCTGACCTCCTGGCCGGTACGCGTTTAAAATGAATTTAGCTTCCTGATTATCCATGTGACTCCCCTTTTCTATGTGATTCAAAGCCAACGACTTTATTCCCAAGAACTTCCTCTTTTGAGAGCAGCCGCTGACGCAAAAGCGCTTTGCCGCGCGAGAGGCGCGACATCACCGTGCCGATTGGCACCTCGAGCACCTCCGCGATTTCCTGATACGAAAACTGCTTCAGATAAAAGAGCGTCAGCGGCGCTCGAAACGGCTCTTCCACTTCACGCAAAGCTTCCAAGACCGCCGCGCTGTCGAGCGCATTCACATTCGGCAAGATCGACATCTCCTCTTCGCGGACTTCATCTAATTCAATTTTCGGAAAACGGACTTCGTGGCGACGCTGGCCCAGAAATTCGCGATACAACGCGGTAAACAACCACGACTTCGCTTTGGTTCGATCGCGCAGTTGATGTCCTTTTGTCGCCCAAAGAAAAAATGTCTGCTGCGTCAAGTCCGCCGCGTCAGCCTCCGATTTGGACAAGCTGACTGCGAACCGATACAGCGGCGCATATTGTCCATCCACCAACTGTTGGAAATCGGTCGCACTCATGCCGAGTTGGCTCGTCTTGAAGCAAAGTAAAGTCTCGTCACGGCTTGCAATATGCCAAAGCCCGCGCAAATCGCGGCCAGAGCGTTTCCAGAGATTTTCGACCGTCCGCCTTGGCGGCGTCGATACCGTACCGGCACTTCCCTAATTTTCAATCCAGCTTCCAGCGCGCGAATTTGCATCACTACGTTCCAGCCAAAGCTGCGCTCACGCATGTCAATATGGCTGAGCGCCTGCCGCCGGATGAGCCGAAGCGGCCCGAAGTCAGCAAACCGAAATCCCCAGCCGCGCTCGATCAGTTTGCTCACGAGTCGATTTCCAAAACGCTGGACCGGCATCATCGCTTCACGCCCGGTCTTTGTGGCAAAACGATTACCCAAAACCAAATCGGCTTCTTCCGCCGCTTCGATCATAAGATTGATATCGTCGAATTCGTCGCTGCCGTCGGCGTCGCAAAAAAGAATCCACGCGACACCGCGCGGAATGTTCTCCAGCCCGCGTCGGCAGGCCCGGCCATATCCGCAGCGCTGCTCAATAAAAACTTCGGCGCCGGCGGCTCGTGCGCGAGAGGCAGTTGCGTCGATGCTGCCATTATCGATCACGCGAACACGCTTCAACCCCCGCCGGCGCAAATCCCGAACCACATCTCCGACCGTGGCTTCCTCATTTAATGCGGGAATGACCACGAGGCAGTCGTCGCGTAACGCATTCACATGCGTTCGACCGGCAATCTTTTGCTCCATTTGCGCTAAACTCACGACGATGAGAGGCGCAAACCGCGCACATATTCCGGAATCCTTGATGTCTGTTCAGCTATCCCGCGGATGCGGTGGTACTCGCTCCACCCAAAGCCGAAGAACAACGGCAGCCATACGATTCCGTTTTCCAGAAACAACAATGGCCACCCGTCCCGCGGCGCTCCCGGCAAAGCAGAGATTCCAAAATAAGCGAAAGCTGACACGCTGACTGCAATCGACCCGGCGTTTCGCGTTGCCACGGCAAACGGGATGAGCCAGGTGAAATACCACGCGTGTACCATTGGTGACAGCGCCAGCAAGGCGAGCAACCAACGTTCGCAAAATAGTGTCATGCCCGCCGAATGCAGCAAAAGCAGACCAATCACTGCCAGGGGCAAGAGGTAAGCAGGATTGTGCGCAAATATGCTTGGCGAAAACCAGCGGAGGACTGCGGGAATTAAATCGAAGCTTTGGGCATAAAAGACGAACTCCTTAGGCCAAAGCGATGTATGGAAATCTCCGTGTGTGACGGTGAACCACGCGACCAGGAATGGCAAAACTCCGATGCACGCAGCAATTAGCGCCTTTCGGATCCCCTTTGTGTGGGCGACGCGAGGGATCGCCCACACTAAAATCGGCAAACTAATCCACTTCAAAGCAGTCGCCGACCCTACGAGCGCTGCCGCCTTAGTCAGCCCGCCCCGTTCCCAAAGCAGCCACGCACTGACCAAAGCTACAATGAACCAACTGTCGTAGTGCGCACCTCCGGCGAACGAGTAGAGGACCAGCGGATTCCACGCATAGAGCAGCGAGCGTGCAAAGCTAAACCGCCCACTGAGAAACAGGCAGACGAGCAGATCGACACCGACAAAAGCGAGTTTGAACCAAAGCGCGGACTGTGAGACGACCGCCAGCAGACGAAACCCGAGTTCAGCCAGTGGCGGATAAATTGCGGATACTTGTTTGAACTGAACTTCTGACCAGTTTTGATCTCGTAACGCGCTTAGCGCCTCAGCGTTTGGTGCGTGTTGATACGGATTAAAACCGCGCGTTTGAATTCGTCCTTCCCAGATGTAACGATGAAGATCCATTCCCGGCTGCATCGGGAGGAGAATCAACCGGAGCGCGATCGCCAGCGTCCAAAAATTTCGCCCAGAGATGCTGCGCAATGTAAGAGCGATCAGCCAGCCTGCGGCCATCAGGAATGCCGCGGCTTGGAATTGCCACCTCGCGCCGTTTGCTATGAAATCGCTATAAGGCACCATCCAAGCCGCACCGGCTAGCAGCAGGATCGCTGCAATTGCAAGGCGGCCAGAAAATTTCATCGTCATAAGTCAAATCCAGGCATGGCTGTCCAGATCAAGCTGTGTAGGGATCGCGCGATCAGGAGAGAGACGCGCGGTTTTCGATTCGCACACAGTAATCTTTTCCCTCCCACTTCGCGCCCCAGCGGAAGGTGAACAGCAATGCCGCGCCTTCTTCCAGATCACTCGTGGGCAGATCGGCAAACCTGCAGCTAAGGCTGGTTTCGCGCGCTTCTGTCTCAGTCATCGTGACCCAAGCATTGCAACTCCAACGAATGGTCACAGCCGCGCCAGTTATAATCCGCAGTGTCTTACCCATTGGCATGCGCGCGGTCTGATGAGCGAACGTCCAGATTTCAACACGACTCTTGGTTCTGTTTCGGACATAGCGGTCATAAACGGGCGCGATGCGATCAACGCACACGTTATCTCTATGGCTGCGCACCAACTTGATGTATTCGGCATGCGCCCAGCACAACGGCATGGCCGAGCCAGCCGGTGAACCACGCTTCATGTGCATATCAGGTAAATCGTCGGCATCCCAGACCTGCTCGGGCAGCATTCCACCGACATTAGCGAAATTCTCAAGCGCGCGAATGAATGGCATCGGATCGTGGCCGCAGGCAAGCTCGTAATGCCCGCGTTCGCCTGTTAGAAGCGGCCAGCAACGGCCGGTGCCAGTGCCATCGTAGGCTGCGCCATCGTCTTTTTGCCCATAGCCGTCGCGGTTGTAACGGCGCCAGCAGGGACCTTGCGGCAGATTGTGTTTCAACACGCGATCGATCACCACGACCGAGTCGGCAATTAGCGGATCCAGTGGGTCGCGCACGCCAAAGCGCACAAGGTGGAGAAAATCGCCGCCAACGATGTTGCGCGCCGGATATCTTCCGCCGCCGTTGGCAATTTGAATGACGGCATTGTTGGGATCGCGCTGGCTGGTGGCATCGCTCGCAGCGGCGGGAGTAATACGGATGTAGTGACGCGGAACATCCGGAAGGAGCTCACCGCGATTGGTCACCGTCCATTCCTCAACGTGGTCCGAGAGCCAATCGGCATAGCTGAGAGCGACAGTGGCGCTGTCTGGGTCACCGCGCATCTGCGCAAATTCTGCAGTGCAGACAAGAGCCGCGATCATTACCGCCAGCGTTGAGGGCGAATAACCGGAGTTCTCCTCCCAACGCTCCTGCTCCGTCACGGGTCCGTGCAGGATTAAGTAACCGGCCGCGCGCGACACCAGCGTCCAGGGATCAAAAAGATCGAGCGAATCTGTTTGGTGCAGGTGCCACGCGAGCAGGATTGGCGCGGAGACCTCATCGAGCTGTTTGCCCTTCCAATATGCAGAACCATTTATCCAGCTATTCTGTGGAATTTCGCCGTTTGCATCCTGAACACACGCCAGCCAGATCAATGCGCGCAGAGGCGTTGCTCTCTGCCCGCTCGCGAGCAATGCGGTTGCGCTTTGCACCATATCGCGTGGCCATACGAGATGATAACCCCCAAGATCGACATCACCTTTCGTCTCGCTCCAGGGGATGCTCATCGAGGCGACTAGCGCGCCTTGGAAAACCTTATCTTCGTGCGCCAGGAGCACGCACCGGCTTAGCCGATACGTGCTGCCCCCGTCGCCGGTATGCCGCTCAATCTCTTCCCCAGTGTGCGTGCGTTTCCATTGCTGAATGTAACTTTCGCGATGCTGTTCGAATGGTGCAGCGAGGGCGTTGACTAACTTTGTCGCCGCGCTCTGGCAGCTGTGGCCAAAGGCGACACCGATGGTGAATTCAAAGCCGCGCGTAAGATCAATTTCGCCGGTCAGCGCAATATTGCCGTTCTCGGCGCGTTCAAACTCCCAATCCATCCGAAAATTCTGCAAATCCTGCCAGCCATCGCTATAGCCGACATAGCCCACAGATCTTTTCGAAAAATCGCGCGCGCAGCCAACGATCATATGAATTTCTTCACGCCGGACGTGAAAGAGCTTGCGCGCGTCCAGTTCACACCACCATGCGGAGTTGTTCTGCCCTACGCCTTTCATGTGAGGCGCGAGCAACATGTAAACACGCAATTTATTCCCGAGGCTTTCGTCCAAAATTTCCAAGCGCGTTCGCATCAGGAAAACCGACGCATGTGGTGAATGAAATTGTGTGAGATGCCATTAATGTTCCACGAAATGCTCACCGAGTAGATGAAACCGAGAGCCAGCATGCTCCAAAGTGGCAGCCGCGGAAAAAGATAAAACATCCCAAAGAAGTAAGTGCTGTGTAAAATGGCGGCGACCACCGGAATGGCGTCCCAGCGCGTCTAGGCAAAATCTTGGAATTCGTTTGAGGGGTTCCCACTAAAACTGCGTCCGGTTTCATCGTGCCAAATTTTCAGCGCGCAGAGCAGCGTGATTTGCAGTAGCCACAAGATGCGCAGTTCGATGGGCACTCTGGCAGCCGCGATAATACTCGGCGGCAAGCTGATTCGGATCGACACCGCGCAGATAGCGCCAGGTCCTGCGCAAATCAGACCAGGTTGTCCGCCAGGGGTGACATAGGGAGAAGCGGCGCGCGGACGAAATCACCGGAGGGCGCAGGGTGACGATGCGACCTTGAGAACGCATCCGGCGCGAAAAATCGAGGTCTTCAAAAAGATTGAGATCACGAAAGCCACCGAGAATTTTGAAAACTTCGGATCTGGCGAAAATCGCTTGATCGCCGAGAAACCAGCCGCTCAATCTAGTGCGCATGCCAGCGAGCGCACAGGTACCGCGAAGAAACCAGGATGGCACATCATAACGGCGCGCAAAGCCGCCACCGACGATTTGCTGCTTGCCAACTGCGTATTCGATTTTTTCCAGAGCATTTTGCGGCAATCGGGTATCGGCATGAAGAAAGAGGAAGATGTCGCCGCGCGCGGATTGGGCGCCGAGATTCATTTGGCCGGCCCGCTGTCTGATGCCGCTCGAGACAACACGCGCACCACGCTCGAGCGCCACGTCAACCGTGGCATCGAAACCGCCGGCATCGACCACGATCACTTCAGAAGCGGTTTCGTTCCGCTGGATCGCGTCGAGAGTCGCCGGCAAGTGGCGCGCTTCGTTAAATGTGGGGATGATGACCGAGATCATGGGTGACCGTCTTGATCGCTAAGCCAGAGCCGAGCAAGCCGTTTCTTACTCTCCTTTGGAAAGCTTGTCAGACGTAATGTGGGCTTCGGAACCGGTCCGCTCTGGGTTTTGGAAAACGCGAGATCGATCTCGAAGTCATTTCGAAATTTATGACCGAGATATCGCAACGACTTTCTCTCTAGCTCAGCGAGTATGTGCTCATGAAAAATTTGCGAGGTTGCACGATCCGTCGCTGAAGTAAAACCCCGGCGCATCGTGTTCATGTGGCCACCAATGGGAAAGCGGCCAGCGGATTTCGTGTGGAGACTTGATCGGCAGCGTGCCGGATCCACATTGGGCTGATCGGTTTTGGGAAACAGGCGACCACTCCGTATCGATTCGCCAATGCACTTACATTCGGATCATGAGTTACGGCAAGGGTCGGCACCCTTGCTATCTTGATTTCGGCCAGCAGCGACACACCCGTCATTCCCGGATCAAGATCGACAATCACTAGCGCGATATTGTTAATTTTTCGGCCCAGCGCGTTGTGTGCCTCATTGACGCTGTTTGCGGTTTGTAACTTGTGACGACTTCCCTTGATCGCGCTGCGCATGACTTTTTCGGTAACTGCGTCCGCATTTACGAGAAGGACGGTATCTTTGTTCGTAGATCTCTTTGCGCGAGCGGTGTTGGAGCCAGGGATAATCATTGATCGATTATTCTGAGAACTGACGCTGCAGGTTTATTCCGCGATTGAAGACAAGTTGCACAATCTTCCTGCCTTCAATTCTTGGGTTTCTCCAAAAGGATGAAAAGAAGGTCGTCGGTAAATCTGACGTCCTTGGTAAGCGCTAGATGGTTCGTAAAAAAGAAACTCACTTGCTCCCATTGGATCGGACTGCGCAGCTCAGGCGACCATTTGCCGCCCACGCGTTCGTCCATCAAGGCGCTGCTGCGCAAGATGCTTTCGTCTCCCAGGAGCAGTTTTGACCACGCGAAATCTGCCGCCTCTGCCGACGCTGACAACTGATGGTGTGCTAATGGCATCGCCAGTCACCAGATAGAACTTGATTTCGGAAGGCGGACGCGCGGGAAGATCAAGCGCTTCTTCGAATTGCTTCGCGCGTCTCAGACATTTGCGCTGATGGTCGAGAGCAATTGCACGACGCTGCGCCGGATCGCTGAGGCCCGGAAGCAATAGCTGGAGTTGAGCATCCTCCGCCGGGTCGGCTAGCCCCCATCCATGTTTCGCCCAGACGCCGGGTCCAGAAGATCCACACGCTGTCCGGATTCCTCATCGAGGACGGACCCGTGACGGCCCCGGGACAGCATTTGATAGATGGAAGGGAACGTGCCGATGAGGGCTGGATGATATTTCGGCAAGAAAAGCGCAAAGCGAACGCCGTTCACTAATTCGAAAAACGCCTTAATGGCTCCGGCATTCGGCGGCGCGATGAGAATCAGGCGATCAACGTAACGCGCGCCAGCCCATGTTATAGGCGGGAGCGAACCATCTTCCGGCAGCGGCTGCGCCCCGTATTCCACATAATAACGCGCCAGCAGGCCACCCATGGAATGAGCCAACGATGTCGAAGTGAACATCGACATTGTGCGTGCCGTAGCGTCTCGCCAGCTCTGTCTGCACGTATTTGCGTTTGGCGAGAATGAACTCATGCAGCAACTGCGCGTTCTCGCTGTTATCGCGTCGCCAATCATAGGGAAACTGAAAGCAGGTGAAATGATCCGTGCCGTAATTGACCGCACCGGAGATGCCCAGTGTCTCGTCCGCATAACCGCCGACGACACCAAGAGAGATCAGAATATTGCGGTAGGCGACCAACTCGAGCGGAATGCCCAAAAGACTCAGCTTGATTCGGTCGAGTGCTCCGGTGGCGACCACGTTGTCCTTCAGCCGCGAAAGGGGAACGCCGCGTTCCATCGGCAGAGCAAAGGGCGCGCGCGCCCTCGGGAGTTTCGGGGTTCGCGTAATTGCGAGTGAAACCGCCCCAAAACGATTTCGCGAGTTTCTTTTTTCTCGAGCGTCGATCCAAGGACACCGGGTATCAAGATAACGGGATTGCGCCCCGGACCATGGTACTGTGCGCTGCGGTTGTAAATCTGGCCGAGTCTTGGTTCTTCCGAACCCGCCGCGCCCGCCAACGAAAGAAGAGAGCCGATGCCGATCAAAGCGCAAAACTTCCAGCGCGTGTGAGGATCGTCGGCATGAGTTTGTCTTCACATCTTGCCAGAGCATTTCGATTGATAATCCAGATGTCCGCAAGCCGCTCTTTATTCCTGCCGCCTCGGCGTGTGGAATAAACCCGGCACCTTGGTCAACACAGTTGAAATGCAACCCACAATCGACCCCGGCGAACCGAATCATCATGCCACTCTCATCACCGACAGGGAGCTGGCGTTGGCTCGCGAAATTCACAGGAGCTTACTTCCCAGGGATTGTAATTTGCCGGAATTGGAGATTGCTGTTCGTTACCGCGAAGCCGATCGGCTCGGCGGCGATTACGCAACCGTCCAGCTAAAGTCCAACGGAGATATTTTCCTCGCGATGTGCGACGCGTGCGGTCACGGAATTGCCTCGGCGCTTCTTGCCGCGCGAGTCAACAGTTTTGTCAGAGACCATGCTGAGCAGAGCCGCGATCTTTGCGATTTGGCTGAGAACTTAAACAGATTCATTTTCGAGCATTTTTACCTCTCTGGGGGTTCCGCCGCCTTTCTGGCGGCGGAGATCCGGCCCGACCGCCAGGAGATTCTCTTTAACAGTTGGGCGCAACCTCCGGGATTACTCTATCACTCGAAAACCGCGACCTTCGAACGGCTCGGTTCGCGACGGCCTGCCATGGGGATGATGCAAGAGTTTCGGCAGGATTGCAAGATCGAGTCGGTGCATTACCAACCTGGCGACCGTCTCCTTTTCTACACGGACGGCATAACGGAAGCGCGAAATTCAGCCGGTGAATTTTTTGGAATCGAGAGGTTACAACAATTCCTGCGAACGACCCCTGTTTCGCTCTCCAGTGCGGAAGCAGCGGAGACTATTTTGGTGCAAGTTGAAACCTTTGGCGGCAAAGAGCCATGCGATGACAGACTCATGATAGTCGTCAGCTTCCGCGGTCGCGACTAGGCGCCGCCGCTCGTAGCTTAGAACGGCTGCGGAAAAGCTGGGTTCCTGTTCGCTGCGTCTACTTCGCTCGCAGAAAATCCAGCAGCTGCGCATATCCGCACTCCGCGAGCCGCTGCGCAGCGAGCTTCGTGTATGATTCTGAGGCTTCAATGCCGAGACCGTTGACTAATCGGTTCATCAAGTTGAACAGACCGCAAATTGCGACTGCGTCATGCAATGCGCGATCATTCCAGCCCGCCGCGAAAACCTGATCCGCATCCGCAGACGTGATGCGCCCGGGCGAAAGAGTGAGCTTCCGCACAAAAGCCAGCACCGGCTGCATGGGAAAATCGACATGTTCGCTCTGCGGGTGCGAAAGCATCTCCGCAATCGTCTTCGCAGGAATTCCGAGCGCGACGGCCGTTTGTGAGTGAACCGCGCGGCAGTAATCACAGTTGTTCAGACTGGAGACATACGCGGCGATCAGTTCGCGCTCGGCTACGCTGAACCGCGAATCGCCGCGCAACAGCACTTCGTGATATTCGAGCAAAGGCCGCGCGATTTCAGGGAAAGCCTGAAAAATTTGCAGGAGGCCGGCATCAGGCTTGAGCGAACGCAAATAACTCATCGAGAAATTTTGGCTGAAGCTTTACCGGGCGCAGGGTGCGTCAAAAGATGGGCCAGCGTTTTGAGATCAGTGGTCGGAAGTTGGCAGACGAAGTTCTCGCAGACGTAGGCCGTTGGTTTGTTGTCGATCTTGCCGACGCTTTTCATGAACTCAACGCGGTCAGCGAAAAACTGCTGGCCTGCACCGCCGTCAGCCAGAATGACAACCTCGTGCGGAACGTAATGCCGACGGACTTCGCGCAGCATGGCATTGGTTGCGGCATCATCAGCTTTTCCCGCGATCACCACCTGTTTCGGTTTCGCGCGAGACCACGACAGCGCAACCAGCATTTGCGGCATCGATGAGGGCGCGTCTTCGAGCTGTTTTGCAAATGCACCGAGCGTCTGCTCGGCACGTCGTCGCGCATCATCTTGGTCCAGCATATAGCCGAGGCGCAGAAGGTTGAGCGCGTTGACGGAATTGGGCGACGGCTCCGCCATGTCATCGGCCTCTTTCATTCGCAGAAGCACATTGGAATCGGCGCCGCTGGCACTGAAGTAGCCGCCATCCTTCGGATCGCGGAAAAGTTCGTCCTGGCGCTGCTGCAATTTCATCGCCATGTCGATCTTGCTTACATCGAACGAAGCTTCGTAAAGATCGAGCAAGCCCTGGATGAGAAATGCGTAATCGCTCGCGAATCCATTCACCTCGCTCGCGCCCTCGCGGTAGCTGCGCAGCAGCGTGTTCGTCTCCGGGCGGCAAAGCTTCTCTTTTAGAAAATCGGCAGCCTTGTTCGCGGTTTCCAGATACGCGGGTTCATTGAGCACTTGATAGGCGCGCGCGAAAGCCGAAATCATCAATCCATTCCAAGCCGTCACGATTTTGTCATCAAGCTGCGGGCGTGGTCGTTTGGCGCGCGCCTCGAAAAGTATTTTCCGGCTTTCGCCAAGCAATTGCTCGGTTTTCTCTTTTGTTAGGCCGACCTTCTTCGCTGTGTCCGTGACGTCGTGGCGTTGAATGAGAATGTTTTTGTTTTTGAATTCGCCCTGCGGGTCTTCTGGTGCATTTCCCTTCGGCTCGACGCCGTAGTGATAATCAAAAATCTTCGCGCGTTCCGGCCCGAGCAGCTTGTCGATCTCATCCTTTGACCAAACATAAAATGCGCCTTCGGCGTGCTCGGGCTTGCCCTGCGCGATCAGGCTGTCGGCATCTTCTGCAGAGTAAAAACCGCCATCCTTTGCCGTCATGTCGTGGCGGACATAATCGAGAATGTCGCGCGCAGTTTTCTCGAACAACGGCTCGCGCGTGATCTGAAATGCAGTCAGATACGCGATTGCCAACTGCGCCTGGTCGTAGAGCATCTTTTCGAAATGGAGCACGTGCCAGAACTGATCGGTCGAGTAGCGATGAAAGCCGCCACCGATGTGATCGTGAATGCCGCCCTCGGCCATTTTCCGCAAAGTGAAGATCGACATCTCGACCGCGCGCTTGCCCTCTTTCGAATCCGGATCGTTTCCATAGAAATCGAAGAGGAAGTTGAGCGCGACCGGTCGCGGGAATTTCGGCGCACCGCCAAAGCCGCCGAATTTCGCATCAAACTGCGACGCGAATTGCTCGTACGCCTTGCGCGCGACCGAGTCGCTCACCTTGTCAGCGCCACCAGCGATCTCAATCGCATTTTGTAATTGGCTGATGATTTTGTCCGAGCTCGCTACGATGTGTTCGCGATCTGTCTTCCAGGCTTCAGCGATCTTGTTGAGCACTTTCTTTAAGCCAGGCTGACCCCACTTATCCTCTGGCGGAAAATAGGTGCCGCCAAAGAAGGGTCTTAAGTCGGGCGTCAGGAACACGGTCATCGGCCAGCCGCCGCTGCCGGTCGTCGCCTGCACGAACGTCATGTAAACCTGATCGATGTCTGGCCGTTCTTCGCGATCCACTTTGATGCTGACGAAGTTGTCGTTCATCAACTTCGCGATCGCTGGATTCTCAAACGATTCGTGCTCCATCACGTGACACCAGTGACAGGTCGAATAACCGACTGAGAGAAAGATCGGCTTGTTTTCCTTTTTGGCTTTATCGAAAGCTTCCTTCCCCCACGGATACCAATCAACGGGGTTATGCGCGTGTTGGAGAAGATAGGGCGATTTTTCGTGGATGAGCCGATTGGTGTATTTCTCCCCGGCGCCGGCGGCTGTGATTTCTTTGGGCGCGAACAGGGCCACGCCTGCGAGTAAAATGGGAGCGACTAGTTTCATTGTTGCTGGCCTAGGAGACTGTATCACTTGAATGGAAAGCGGCGCGTGCGCTCCCCAGATGGGCTTCCCCGGGATGGCTGCTATACGAGTAAAGGATACGGCCCATTAGTTGGAATCTACTGCTAAATTTTTGAACCGCGGCTACAACAGTGACTGAATTTCTTTTTCGAAGACCGCTTTGTCGTCGTAACCCATGTGCCGGCTCACGACGCGGCCTTGTCGATCAATCACAAAGGTAGTGGGAATGGCATCGATCCCACCGTACGCCCCGACGACTTTCTCGTTTCCGATCACAATCGGGTAGTTCACGCCGAATCGTTTTACAAACTTCTTCACGACCTCGGGACCTTGTTCGTCCAGCGAAACGCCGATGACGGTCAAACCCTTGTCGCCGTATTGCTTTTGTAGCTCGACAAAGTGCGGGATCTCTACCTGACACGGAGCGCACCACGTCGCCCAGAAATCCACAATCAGAACGTGGCCGCGGAAATCGGAAGACTTTACCGGTTTGCCATTCAGGTCAGTCAGCTCCCAGTCGGGCGCCGGTGTCCTCGCGGGCGAAGCTTCCTGCGCGAGCGCCAATGCCGTTTCCAAATAGATGAGCCCAATGGCAATAAAACTAGCGCGGCAAACGCAAGCAGCTTTCATCGTGACAATATGGAGGATGCCTCTGCTGCGGCTTTTATTCCTTTGTGCGGTTTAGGTGGAAAGCATCGTGTTCTGGGAAGATCCAAAAAGGCCCGCGAATCACGCGAAACAACGCGAATTTTCACGGAGACCGCACAGAATTTGAATTTCCTTTTTTCGAATCCGCTCAATTGGATTCGACTTTCGCTCAGTGGCGGGCTCGACGCTAAAGATTAATGGATTAATGCGCCTTTGCTGTCACAGTTAAAATCGCGCGGTGGAGCGCACGACCTACCTCCCCGTGCCTGCGAGGCTGCACTCTTAGCGCTGCGCAATGCGCCGGCGACTTCTCTGAATTTTGACTCGCGAAAGCTTTCGGAGTTAATTGGCGTCAATTCGCGTGTTTCGCGGGCTTCAACATTGCAATTCCCAAACCCAATCCGCGTTATCAGCGTCATCCGCGGTCAAAACTTTGGTTGTGGCTGCGCCGCGCTAAGTCGGACGCGGTTTTTCTATTGCGCACCCGATCGACTGGAAGAACCCAAGCTAAAAAGGGTATCAAGATCGCGCAAGTAGTAGAGCGCGAAACACGCGCCGAGCATTGGCCAGGCAGCAAAGAAGAGAATGTTCGGGCCTTCGAACGGATGGAGATACTGCCGGAAAGTCGAAAAAGTTGAAACCGCGTGAAGCAGCAGGACTAGCCCGTACGTGACGCGCGGCGCGAAGCCGATCACAAATCCGATTAAGAGCACCAGTTCCGCTATGCCGATTGAGTAAGTGATGGCCGGCCCCAAGCCATGCAAAAAGTAGAAATGTTCGTAAACGGATATTGCATGATCTGGACGAACAAACTTATCGATCGCCCAGATAAGCATGACCAAAAAAACCGTCAGGCGCAGAGCCAGCAGCGCCACGCCAACGCGATTGCGATCATCGAGCGAATTCATTCTGGGAGTCTGTACGGCGTGGTTGGAAAAGCGCGAGCACAAATCTTCCCTCGTTTTTCTACAAAACAAACATCCCGATCGCCGCGCCGAACATCGCCAGAGCGGTAATGGCGACCACCATTCGCGACAGCCGCGAACTCGGATCGCCTCGCATGATTTCGCGGTCGGACGCGACGATCAGGATGCCGATGAGCAGGAACGGCGCGAGAAGACCGTTGACGATCGCCGCCCAGAAGAGCGCTCTGACCGGATTCACGCCCACGAAATTCATGGCGATGCCCACCAGCGTCGAGAAAAGCAGCACGGCATAAAAACAAGTTGCGCCGCGGAACGACTCGTTGAGGCCTTGCATCCACTTGAAAGTTTCGGCAAAGGCATACGCGGCCGAAGCGGTCAACGTCGGGATGGCGAGCGTACCGACGCCGATGATTCCAAGCGTGTAAAGCGTGGCGGCAAAGGCGCCGGCCACGGGCAAAACGAGCTGGTTCCTACGAAAAAGTCGAAGCATTGGACCACTGGCGTGAAAGCGATCTTTTCAATAGCGAAGAAAAAGCCGCGCTGGAATATGCGCTGAAGCAATCACCTATTCGGACCGGCAAGTAAGCGACGAACCCTTTGAAGCAGTAAAGGAAATGTTTGATGAGGATGCCATCGTAGAGCTAACCGGACTGATCGCGTTTCAAAACCTGTCCAGCAAATTCAACAGCGCCCTCGATGTTCCGCCGCAGGGTTTTTGCAAAATGCCCACCGCACGTGCCAACTCGGATAGTCCCGCGATGCGGGAGTCAGCAAAGCCGAGACCGACTCCTGCCAACAAAGAGCCGAGCGCCGGGATGCACAACGGACAAACGATCGCGACCGCTGACGACAGGAATGAGGCGACCGCAGCCAACCAACGCCGCAACCGCGACGGTTCAGGCGCGTCGCCCATTTTCTCGTTTGTAATGTTTTGAACAGTTTCTGTTGCCAGAGCTGTTTCTTTTTAAGCTTCACCTCGGACTCTGCTTTTCGATTTGCCAGGAAAATGCGTTGATGAGTCCGTTGTCGATTCGATGAGCGCACAGAATTCCGCCGCCATCGGGCCGCGGGCCTGGCGTTTCCATCGTTTCAAATTCATCGCAAGCGCGTCGCGAAACTCTTGCAGTTGCTTTAGTCGGCTCTCGGTCTCGCTCAGTGTCGCTTCGGCCATGGCCAACACACAGCGACAGGTCGCGCGCCCTTGGCCACGCAAATTCAGGATGCGCCGGATCTCGTCCAGACTGAATCCAAGCGACTGCGCCTTGCGAATGAAGCGCACCTGACTGAGCGCCGCCTCATCATAAACACGATAACCGCTCGCTCTTCGCTGCGGTTTGGGAAGAAGTCCACTACGCTCGTAGAAGCGAATCGTATCGGACTTCACTCCCGCGTGCTTGGCCAATGCGCCAATGAGAAGCGGCTTCGCGTTTACCGTTTCAAAAGCGCGGCCTGGGCGCGGCTAATCTTGCCTTCGAAGATGACTTCGCCATCAACCACAACCGCAGGCATCGCTTTGATGCCATGCTGGTTTGCATCCGCAGCGCGTCGCTCGACGACCTCGCACCCACAAGATGCTACCGCTTCTTTGACCAGTTTCAGCGTCTCATCACAAAGTGGGCATCCCGCCGTAAAGATTTCGATTTTTCGCTTCGCCATATTTTATCTCCTGTTCCTTTTTCTGAAAGCTCACGCTAGACCCTGGAGTCACGTCCAAGGTCAAGAGAGTTTATTCAGCGCAGCAAGAAAGTTTTGCCGGAGATCGCTGCAAACGCGGATGACCATGCGGGAAACTGCCACGCGATGAGACGGAAAGGCGGTATTGTACCGCCGCTCCTCCTCGCAACGATTATGATCGGATATTCGCGGCCAGTCATGCATTTACCAGGCGCGGGCGCCCACATAAAAGATCGACATTACGCACTTTGTCTCATTCGCAGCCACACATTCAAAATGCTGGCGACGATGAGACCGGCGATGCCAATCGCAGCGAGCAGTTTGTTAAACGCAATCACGATGGAAACGAACGTGAGGATTGCGCTAATCACGCCGACGCTAAACGCAGCCCATGATCCATGATGTCGCACGCCAAGATAAAGCCCAACCAGCGTGAGCAGCAGGAATACGATCAGCAGCGGCATCAGAACAGCGTCGTTGATCAGAAAACCGAGGCCGACCGCACTTAAGATCGACAAGAGCGCCGGAAATCCGAGACAACAAAGCGCGGCAAAGATCGACCCCGCTACGCCAACTTTGTCAGTGTGTTTTTTCCAGAAACCTTCCGTGTTCATTCGCTAAGCTCCTTTGTTGTGATCTGCTCTTCGTTGCTATTCGGCGCAGCAGGAAAGTTTTGCCGGATCTTTGTAGCGCGAAATTGCGACGATTTTCAGCGCTTCGGCCATCGTCGGATAGACGTGCAACATGTCGGTGTAATCTTGAATCTTGGCGCGGAAGCGCATCGCCATCGCCGCTTCGTGGATCACTTCGCCGGCGCTGTTGCCGACCATTGAAACGCCGAGCACTTCTTCGCTGTCGTCGTCTGCGACCATTTTGATCAGGCCGGCCGTATCGCGAATCGCGCCTGCGCGCGGCACCAGTTCCATCGGCACCGTGCTACACCAGCAACTATGACCCGCAGCGATGACTTCCTCTTCCGTCATGCCGACGGTCGCGATTTGCGGATCGGTGAAAATCGTGCGCGGGATAACGCGGTGATTCACAGCGCGAAGTTCGCCGTTTGAGAGTGCGTTGTGCGCGGCGATGCCGCCGTCCTGACTTCCAACTGGCGTCGCCATCTGGCTGCCGGTTTCGCGTCCGATCACATCGCCGCTGGCGAAAATGTGAGAGATGTTCGTGCGCAAAAATTCGTCCACGCGTACCTCGCCGTGTTTGCCGAGCTCAACTCCGGATTTCTCAATGTCGATTTTATCCGAGTTCGGACGACGCCCGGTGGCAACGAGCAGCTTCTCCGCGCGCAGCTCGCCTTTTTTATCAGCGCTTCGGATGCTCACTATAACTGCATCCCCATCCTGGCGCACAGCAGTCGCTGAAGCGTTAGCGATAACTTTGATTCCTTCTTTTTCAAAAATTTCGCCGATCGTCTTCCCGATTTGCGGCTCGTAGCCCTGAGCGAGCAATTGAGCGTTGCGTTCCAGAATCGTGACCTCGACACCGAACCGGCAAAACATTTGTCCCAGCTCAAGCGCGATGTAACCACCGCCGACGACGATGAGCGACCGCGGCAGCTGGTGCATCTCCATCGGCTCGTCGTTGGTCAACAAGTCACTGGTCAGAAAAGGTACGTCACGAAGGCCGTCGATCTTCGGGATAACCGGCCGCGAACCGGTGGCGATGAGAATTTTCTCGCCGGTTAGCTGCTTGCCGTCGACGGCGATGGTGTGCTCATCGACAAATCGAACGTGACCTTGTTCGATGGTGAATTGTCCGCCGGTCAAGCTCTCGTATTTCTTTTTGCGATAGCCGTGAATGACGTCGTCCTTTTGCTCGATCAGTTTGCGAAAATCGATGTCGATCTTCGCGGGCTTAAGGCCGGGATAGCGCGGATTGCGCGCGTCGTGCACTAGCTTCGCCGCCTGGATTAAATTTTTCGAAGGCAAACACCCGCGATTCACGCACGTTCCGCCGATCGTGCGTTCCTCCGTCATCACCGCCGTTTTACCCAGTTCCTGTGCGCGCAGCGCGGCGGCAAAAGCAGTCGAGCCGGAGCCGAGGATTACCAGATGATAATGCTGATGTTTTGCGTTTTTTGATTTCACGCGCGTCTGCTGGTGAGATTTTATGAACCAGCGCCTTTGCCTCGCTGAAGTTAAATGAAAGCCCGATAAACAGCTTTGCCCGCAATTTCGTCAAACTCGCCTTCCCACACACCCAATGCGGTATTCAACCATTCGTAGCGTTTGTCTTCGGCGTGGAATTGCAGCGCGCTCGTCAAACGCCAGACATGTGGTCTCGAAGGCTCGGGCCCTCGCAATCCATATCCTCTGGCGTCGAAGCGAATGGTGGCGCCGTCGTTGGTTTTGATGAAGCCACCAGGGTTTGTCTTACAAAGATGCATGTCCGGCGGCGGCTCCTGACCCTCTTTGGTCCAAAGGTAGGCGCAGTTCTCCGCGTAATATGCCCAAGTGATCGTGCCGTTGATCTTTTCTCCTTTCACAACTCCGTCGCCTCGACCGATGAGGTCGCCCGTTGTGCCATCCATCGGAATTTTCACATCGACGCGGTCGTTGTATTGCAACTGAGCGACAAACAGCTGTTCGAATTTCGGTTCCACTTTCAGGTCGTTCGTTTGGGTTGACCGGTCATGCTCTTGCGCCAACAATCCAACTCCTGCGCTCGCCTTAGTAGGCCAAGGATAATCGTTGTCTTTGTCAATCCGTCACGAATGATCATTTCTCTTCAGCCGCCGCGCGCTGGGAAACTCAGCCTTCTTTCGGTACCGGCTTCTGCCGTTTTCGATTGCCTGTTCGTCTTTAATTGCATCTTTCAAAACTTTGATTTGCTCTGGCTTGAGATAATCGCCCGCGATTTCCGTTAGGCGCCTAGGTTTCTGATGCAGGCGCTCATTCTCACCTGTCAAATCCTTGCGCAATGAATCCGAAAACTCGCGTTGCATTGCTTCGGCTTTGTCTTTCGGCAGCGGGGACTTCGCTTGCACCCAGCGAACAAGCCTCGCGGCGATAATGCTCGCTTCTTCCTCGCTCAGACGGTCCACATCCGTGCCGTGGTACCAGCCCTTCCCGGAGAGGAAGTCTTTGACCGCCTCGTCACGAGACGTTCCTTCCAATTCCGTCGCGTGGTCCTCCTTCAATTCCGCCGCGACGCCGCTTCGAGCTTCGGCATTCGCATCGGGTTTCCAAACCACCGCAATGATTGTTCCCGCGCGATTCAACCACGCTTCAGCAACGCCCGGTTGTTTTTCCAAATCTAGCAAGATCGGTTTGGAAGCGATCCCGCAACCGATCTGCGGCGCGGCTGGACAAACTAACGGAGCTTTGAAAACGCTGACGCGATCTGGGGCCAGGGCCGCGTCGGTGAATGATGCACAAGTCAAAGTTCCGATCACAATTGTCGTGAGTTGCAGCTTCATATTCTTTGTTCCTTTCGATTTAGTGATTGAGCGAAAATCTCTATTTGTTAGGCAACGAAGCGCGATATCCGGTCGAGTTAATCGCCGCGACCAGCTGCTCCGGGTTCGTTTTCGTTGGTTCGTAATCGACGGCTGCGGTTTTGGTCCCGGCGTTGACCTGGACCGATTTGACACCATCGACATGCCTCAGCGCGCGGCGCACCGGAATTTCACAGGCCACGCAGCTCAACCCTTCCACGGAAACGACAACGCGGTTCAGTCCGTTTGCGAGTTGAGTTTCTCTTTGCGCCGGAATCGGCGTATTTGCGGACACGTATCGGCTAACGTTCAGCGCGCCGAAGCCAAGCACCAGCAATGTCGAAACGACGAGCGTGATCATTCCGCTCCGCCCTCGCATCGGTCTGTGCTCGCAATCGCAAACCGTTTTCTCGCGCAGATATTTTGCCCACGCCCATGTAAGAACAGCGAGACCGCCGATGAGAAAAAACCAATGATATCGTCCAACAAACACTCCGGCGGTGCCAACCCCTATCGCTACAAACAGTAATGGTCCGACACAACACGTCGCCGCAAGAATCGCGGCCACAATGCCCGTTTGTTTTGCCTTCATGGCGACACCTTAAACCCTCTAGTACGGTAAAGGGTCAACGGGTTTTTTTGAAAAATTTTGCGCGAGCGGCGCACACTCGAATCGGACCGCAAACTTATCTACAATACTCGCGGCACTTCTACGCTGTCTCTCTCAGGGCTTGTCGACGAACGGGCTCCGAAATGTTTGCTCCCGTGACAAGCAATGCCTCAGGGCCCTTGGCAGTAGGGCTCGAATTTGCCAGCCAGGCAGCAGCTGCGGCCGCTCCGGCCGGCTCAGCCATGACCTGCTCGTTAGTCCAGAGGTCGTGGATGGCGTTCAGCATTTGTTCTTCGCTAACTAGTCGAAGGTCATCTACGAGTTCACGAATTGCCTGCACGTTGTCGGGCACCGGAGTACGCGTGGCAAGCCCATCGGCGATCGTGTCGCATGTGTCCGTGGCGATTGGAGTTCCGTTCACCCACGACAGATAATAGGCAGGGGCGCGCTCCGCCAGAACGCCGATGACCCGGAGACTGGGTTGCAACTGCCGCGCAGCGGAGGCGACTCCTCGTATCAGGGCGCTGTCGCCGATGGGAACCCAAATGGCCGCGACGTCTGGCAACTCCTGAAGGATCTCGCACGCGATCGTGGCGGTGGCCGCAGGCACATTGGGATCAGTCGCGTCATCCAACACGAACGCGCCGGTTCGAGCCGAATATTCCGAAGCGAAGTATCGCGCGTCAGCGATGTCGGTTCCCTCCTCGACGATTGAGGCGCCCAGTTCCTTGATTCGCTTCCGTTTGACTGGGTTCACCGGACAAGGGACAAATATCTTTGCAGAAATGCCCAACCGTCTTGCCGCGTAGGCAACGGCAGCGCCATGATTTCCTGTGCTTGCGGCAACCACTTCCGTGACCGGTCGTTGCTCAATCTCGGAATGCAACGCGAAGAGCGCGCCGCGCACCTTGAATGAGGCGGTCGGCATTTCTGTTTCCAGCTTTAAGTAGACCGCCGCATCCGCGCGCCGGCGGAGAGAACGTGAGCAGAGCAAGCGAGTGCGAGGAAGCCGATCACGCAAGAATTCCTGGGCCTTCTGTATTTCCGACCATGCGGTTGTCATTAGCTTGCTAGCGAATCCGGCTCCAGTCTTCAGCGTGGCACCGATAACCACGTCTTGTTTGTCTAATTTATCGCCGCGTCTCCCGTGGCGCGATGGTGATCGGCACGTCCTGCCGGCGATACATGCAGACGCCGTTCACGTCCTCGCAGACATAATATAGAGCATAAGCTTGAAGCGTTTCTGTTGGTGTGTCGTTTCGAGCGGGGCCTTTCACCTCAAACTCGAGCTCGCGCGGTTCGGTGCTAACTGCCTGCGAAAGACTTGGAATGGTGATGAGTTGCTGGCTCACATTCCATCCACTGGGAGCACTCACCCAAAAAACGAACTCTCCGGCTTCGTTATTCCAATGAGTTTTGTTCGCTGGATTCGGACGAAAAACTACATGAACGCGCTCGGAGACCTGCTGAGCCCTGGTGTTGGGCACAATCACGGTTTCAACCTTAATGAATTGGCCGGCGTCCCGGAGGATTCGTCCTTGTGGATCGGGTTCGTTGACGCTGATTGAAGCGGGAGCAAAAGATTTCTCGGACTGCGCGAATTCGGCGCCGCCGGGTTCAACCGAGATAGGAACCGGAACGTCGCCGCGCGCGGCAATATCTTTTCGCGCCGTAATCACCCAAACGTAAAAGGAATAAGGTTTGTCCAGCCGGGGTCCGTATTGCTGGATGCGACGGCGCCAAATGTATTGGTTTGGATCGACATCCAAGGCTGCACTCCATTCTTGGACCGCCTTTTGAAAATCTCCTGCCTGACCGAACGTTGAATCATACCGCTTGCGATACGCTACACCCAGGCGGAAATGCAGGGGCCCGGAGTTGGGCTGCAAGTGCAATGCCTGTTCATAGGCTTGAATGGCTTCTGCGGCTCGCTCGGGACCACCCCATTCGACAAGCGCGTTCGCATAGGCCGACCAGTTCTCGGCCGTCCCCTGCTGTGTAGCTTTCTTCAAAGCATCGAGGTCGGGCGCAACATCCGCGACTGGCGGTAGGCTTGCAGGTTTCTCGAAGGTCCGGTTGAGAAATTTCTCTTCGATCTCTCCCCGCTCGGGATTCACCATCCGGATGATGCCGTATTCATCTATGGCCAAGGTAATGGGGACGGCGTCAACGCCAAGACGGTTGAGCGAGTCCACCAGTACCGGCCAACGCATCTCTTTCCATTGCATGAAGAGACGAGCGCGATCCGGATGCTGCTCTTCGATGATCCCCACCATCTGGAGCTTGCCCTCCTGTTGCCATTTCTTAGTTGATTCGTGCCACCCGGGCACGTGCACGCGGCAGCCCGCTCACCAGGACGCGAAGATGTGAAGAATAAGCTTCTTACCGCGGAAATCCGTGACCGAGCCGGGCCGGCTCCCATCGAGGGAAGGAAAAACCATCGTTGGAAAGACTTGACCTTCGCGGAAGTCGGCTAAGTCAGCACTCTGGGCACTGACTGACTCAGCCTGAAGGAAATATAGGATTCCTGTTGTTCCAACGACCGCTAATGTAGTTGTAATCCAAAACCAGTTCATCATCTTTGCACCTCCATTAATTTCGCTTCTCGTCATCATAACGCGACTCAGTTGTTTTGCCTTCATGCCCGAACGCTAGACCCTTTAGCTAAGTAGAGGGTCAACACCTTTTTTGAAAGATTTGTGGCCGTCAGGCAAGCGCTCGATCAGGTCGCAAAATTCGCCCGCGCATTTTCGCGTGGTTGTGTTCTGTTTGCGCCAGTCATCGAGTGCCCGCGCAAGGGCGCGGCGATACGCACGCAACTGCGCCAGACGCACATCAATCTCCGCGAAATGTCTTTCTCCAAGTTCGGCAACTTTGCGACACGGCGCACGACCATGTTCTTTCAAATCCAGAATTTGTTTTGTTTCTTCCAACGTTAAACCGATTGCCTGCGCTTTTTTGATGAACCGCACCCGTCGAATTGTTTCCAGCGCGTAGAGCCGGTAGTTTGCAGCGGAACGCTCCGGTTTCGGCAAGAGCCCGAGTCGTTCGTAATAGTGCAACGTCTGCACGCCCACTCCAGCGGCCTTGGCAACCGCGCCTACCTTCAACCGCTCGTTATCAATGGCCATCTGCGAAGTGAACCTAGTCGTATCACTTCGCTTTCTGCTCGGCGCGCTTGAAATATTTGTCGATGAGCGCGTCGAGCGAAAACGCTCCCGGGCCAAAGACGAACACGATGACGACTGCGAAGAGAAACAGAAACTCATCTGCGGTCACGAACTTATCCGGATCGCTAAAGATTACGCGGACGCGATCGATATCTGCGGTGAGATAGGCGACAGTGAGCAGAATCATGAGCGGGACCGAAATCAGTCGCGAGGCTAGTCCGACCACAAGAAGCAAGCCGCCGACAAGTTCGGTCACTCCGTCCAACGCCGCTTGCGCGTGGGGGAAAGGAATGCCCAGGCTCTCAAAGAATTGGGTTACTTTCGACAGGTTCATCAATTTGCCTTTGCCAGTCTGGAAAAACTGCCAGCCCCAGTAGAGCCGAACGAGAAGTAGAAAGGGCGATTGCAGCCAGGTGGCGCACGCGATCACTCCGCGATAGAAGTTTTGGGCAAGTGCGATCATCTTTTGAATGGGCAAAACCAGCCAAGCGAAGACCAGTCATCGAACCATTCTTTAATTCGCGTGGCCCAATCCACATTTTTGCGAGCGGATTTTGCGACCGCATTCGTACAGGCTTTCTCCACGGTCATTCCGCCCCGCAATGCCCGGAGAATGGCGAATGCCTCAGGCTCGAGTCGCTTGTAATAAAGAGCGTTATCGTAACGGTGGACGGCCACCTGAATGTGCTCGCGCCTGGGCAGACGCGCTTTGCGGCGGCGCCTTTTCGCCTGCGGCATCGCCTCGAAGGTGTTGCTCGCTTCGTCGCGCAGCACGTCGGCGTCGCGTTTCTGCACGGCGATGAAAAATTTATCGACAGCATAATTCAACTCGAGCAGCGACAAGTAGGGCTGCAAACCGAGCCGTAATTTTGAGCGAGGCGTGTCGAGAATTTCGTCCGTGGTGATCGGGGGGAATGCCGCGTCGTCGAATGCGACCACCTGAGCCCACTCGAAACGGGTCATGTCGAGCGCCATCTCTTTATGCGGCGCAATCCATTGCGGCTCCTCGCGCAGAAATTTTTCAAGGCGCTCCCCGAGGTTGCGTAGGGTAAACGAGACGGACGGATATTTCGCCAGATAAGCCGTCGCGAGTTCCATAAACTTCTTTTCACCGAGGATGGCGCGGAGGCCGGGGTAGTCGTCGTAGAGACAGTCGAGAACCCGAAACCAATAAACGCGGTTGTAAATTTCGAGCCGCTCGAACGCGCTCAGCCGGTCATTAGGCTTGATGAAGCGATCGGCCACTGCCGCCATGCTGCTGCCGTCGATCCAGCGCGGTTGCATTCGATCCTCAGCCGTCAGCGGACGGAAAAGCGCAGAGGCCATCAACGTTTGCAGCTCTTTGAGCTGCGGACGTGACTTGACCGTCATCCTTTTAGGCCGCCGCGGTTTCAAAGTGTTTCTTGACAAATTTGTTGGCTTTGAGGGCTTCACCATGCACCTCGTCGAATGTCGGAATGCGATCGTCCCATTCCAACAGCGTGGCCGTTTTTCCGATGAGCTTGATGGCGTGCGCATACATCTTCCAGACCGGATCGAGCACTGGGTGATCGTGAGTATCGAGAATGTATTTTTCAAACTTCGAGTGCCCCGCGATGTGAATCTGTCCTACGCGATGATGCGGAACGTTGTTGAGATACTCGTAAGGATCGAAGTTGTGGTTCTTGGATGAGACATAAATGTTGTTCACGTCGAGCAGTATCCCGCAGTCGGCCAGCTCGGTAACTTCGGATAGGAATTCCCACTCCGTCGTTTCGGAGGCGTGGAACTCGGCATAGCTACTCACGTTTTCCACGCAGATCGGCACTTCGAGGAAATCGCGCGCTTCGCGGATGTTTGCCGCTGTCGCCCGGGCTGCCGCAAAAGTGTAGGGCATGGGCAACAGGTCGTGGGTGTAGCGCCCGTCCACACTTCCCCAACAGAGATGATCGCTCAACCATGGCGTATTGGTCCGTTTGACCAGTCGCTTCAATTTCTTCAAATGTTCCCGATTTAACCGTTCGGCCGAGCCGAAATACATTGCCACGCCATGCTGCACCACACGGTATTGCTCAAGGATTTGATCCAGCACTTCGAGCGGACGACCGCCGTCCACCATGAAATTTTCCGAAATGATTTCAAACCAATCGACTACCGGCTTGTTCGCCAGGATATGCCGGTAGTGGGGAACGCGCAGACCAATACCAATCCCGTAGTTGGTAAAACCGTTGAAAGAATTTGCGGGCATGGTGAGGACGAGTCCAGTCGGCCGGAAGTCCGGAGAATAGAACTCCGGCTTCCAGCGTCTGTCTCTCGCGCAAAACGCGCGTGATGTTATTCTTAGCTGGGGCTCGGAGCTGGCTTGCTGCCATCGGTCGCGCAGCCGCCTTTGCCTTTACAGGAGTTCTTCCCTTTGCAGCCGTTGTCGCTGGTTCTACAGCCCCCCTTGCCTTTGCAGGAGTTCTGGCCTTGGCAGGCGTGAACATCCTTCTGCCCTTTGTCACCCATCTGACTAAGCGACACGCCAGCTTTGCCGGACACGTTGACAGCGTGAGCCTGCACAGCGAACGAACCGCTCATTAAGCCGGCCACTGCGGCGCCGGCGAGGATCGTTTTCGATGTCATGTTTTTTCTTTCTGTTTTGGTTTCGCTTCCCAAGGCCAGAGAGTTCCGCGAATCTATCGAGGCTGGCCTGAGTAAGATGTTTTAGTCTCCATTAGAACGGTAGCCAGACTTAAATATTCCCAAACGAAAATTCATTTCTTGCAAATGGGACCCTGTTGAGGTGGCAAAAAACCAAAGCAGGACAGTGCAGCGCGGGCGAGTTTTGTGAATCTAACTGTGTTCCCAGTTCTCTGGATCATCAGAATCGCCAGGTGAAAGGCCGAGCACGTCGCCCTCAGTCGTGACGCCGAGCCCAAGCACCGTCCGATTCACATAAGCAAAATAGCTCGCTACCTGGTTGACCTCCAGAATCTCCCCTTCGAGCGTGTGCGGCCGGAGGCTATGAACCTGCAAAACGTTGTCCACATTGCCGCCGGGCCCGGCGACACGTTGGTAAAGCTCTCGCAGACGCCCCTGAGCTTGTCTTTTGCTGACACTGTCAATCCAACTCATGCATCCAGTTCAGCTCAATTGAGTCTTCATCATAGGCGGCTATCCGCTAGTTGAAATTAGAGGTGAGCGCGAGACAGAATTAGATGATCGACGCTTAACCAGCCGGGGCCGGAAAGAAAAATCCACACCAGAATCACAAGATAGGGCACCTCGGGAAGATACAAAAATTCCGAGAGCCAACCAAGGAACGGTGGCGCTTTAATATTCAGAATCGCGGTGGTAGCAAGCGCCACAATCATCACGCAGCCGAGCATCGCGCAGGCGATCGGTGTCAGCGCGCCGAGGACAAGAAGGAAACCGAAGACAAACTCCACCGATGGAACGAAAACGGTGTTAAAATTGGGAAACGGAATGCGTGCGGCGACTAAAGTCTCGCGCATTTGTTGACGACGTTCCGGCACAAAAAGTTTGCCGCGCCCGGAAAGAAAAAACAGCAAACCGACCGCGACCCGCGCCAGGAGAATCCCAAGCCACTGCCACGCGTGCAGCTCAGTAAGGAATATTCGCACCGCCGACATACACCGAAGATGAATCGACAATCGATAATCAGCAATAGATCGACTTGGTGGCCTAACAGATGCGCACGTGAACTTCTCGATCTGCGGTAATAATTCGGACGCGGCCGTGCTCAAGCAAATGGACGATGACGGCAATCGTTTCCAGGTCGTCCTTGCTCGCAGTTCGCACCGCGCGGAAGAGGTCGGCAAGAACATAAGTACGCGTTGGCTTCTTTCTTACAGACCGCCTATCACTGCCGCGTTGCATTTCACATACGATGAGTGTGCGCCAGCCTTATTCCCAGGCGAAATTGCCGCAATATCCGCACACAAATTAGCAATCGGCGCGTAGTGGCCACTCTTCGCGTCGGAGCAGGATTGGCTTCATAACCATGTACATGAGTCGTAAATTGTCAGAAGCCTCCTATAACACGGCGCTCGTGCGGAATAATGTCACTGCCGGTTCATCACATTACATTATGACCAAATCAACTCCGACCCTCACGCAAAGTGGTCTGCTCGCGGTGCTCTTGGAGCTTCAACACCGCAAAGCCGTGCGATTGGCGCGGCGCCACGCGCGCTTCAGGCAGGTGCGCTGCGCTTTTTCAAGCGCCTTCAGGTGGCCATCTTCGGCGCGACACCAACGTTCTTCCCGGTGCTTTGGGAAAACTATTCCACAGTCACTTCAAGCTTCCATCAGCACCTAACTTCCATGTCTCACAAAATCGATACTTACAACGCACTGAAGCAACAGATTCACGAGGATCTGCGCGCCCAGCACCCCGAGTGGATCGAGTCCGATGGCGACTGCCCGACCTGCGATTCTTACGAATCTCGGCTGGCGCAATTGCTCGATCGACTGGCAAATCGCATTCGGCCGCGAAGGACACAGGCGAATACCAAGAGCGCTGGCGTGCGATGACGAATCACAGACCGCCTGGCTAGCCGGTCGTTTGCTGTGCCTTCCGTTCGTGCGGCTCCGTGCCATACTTGCCGGAGCAGAGTGAACATGCGCCGTGAAAGCTAATGATGAAGATGTCGATCTAATGAAAAAAGAGAAGAAGGGCGAAGGGATTTACAATGTGATCGTGATCGGGGCTGGAACGGCCGGGTTGGTCACGGCGGCGGGAACTGCCGGACTGGGCGGACGCGTCGCACTGATCGAGCGCAACCTAATGGGGGGTGATTGCCTGAACTTTGGTTGCGTACCGAGCAAGGCGCTCATCTCCTCGGCGCGTTTGATTCAGCAGATCCGCGACGCCGGGAAATGGGGTTTGGAACGACAACAGCCGCAGTTTGTTTTCGAAAGAGTTTTCGATCGAATGCGGGCGCGACGCGCCAAGATCGCGCCGAACGATTCAAAGGAGCGCTTTGAGTCGTTAGGCGTAGACGTCTTTCGCGGCGAAGCCCATTTTGTTTCGCCACACGAAGTGGAAGTCAACGGACAGAAGCTCCGTGCCAAAAATTTCGTGATCGCCACCGGAAGTCGTGCCGTGATCCCAAAAATCGAAGGCATCGCCGCGGCGCCGTATTTAACAAATGAGACGATCTTCGATGAACTGATTGAAAAGCCGGAGAGCATGATCGTGCTCGGCGGCGGCCCAATCGGTTGCGAGCTCGGGCAAGCGCTCAGCCGGCTCGGCGTCAAGACCACCATCGTCGAATACGCCCCGCAGATTTTGCCGCCGGAAGATGTCGATGTCGCGGAGTTCATGCAGAAACGATTCGAAACGGAGGGAATCACTATTCAGCATTGCACCGAAGCGACGCGCGTGTCGGTGCGCGACGGCGTAATCACGCTCGACGGCAATTACAAGCCGCCCGGTGCCGCGCAGGGTTCTCCCGTTCAATTCACTGCGGACGCGCTCCTTCTGGCCGTAGGCCGTTGCCCGATGATGAAAGCGCTCAACCTAGAAGCGGCCGGCGTGAAGTACACATCGAACGGCGTTGAAGTGAATGATTACATGCAGAGTTCCCAGCCCCAGATCTACGCCGCCGGCGACATCGCGAATCGCCTCAAGTTCACGCACACTGCCGATTTCACCGCCCGCGTCGTCATTCGAAACATTCTGATGCCGTTCCAATTTCTCCGGCAGAAAGTGAATTGCGCGATCGTCCCGTGGTGCACCTACTCGGACCCGGAAGTTGCCCACGTGGGTCTCGGCGAAAAGGAAGCGAAACAGAAAAACGTCGATTACGATTTATTTGTCGTTCGGCTGGAGGATGTCGATCGTGCCGTGGTCGAAAGTGAGGATGCGGGCTTTGCCAAAATTCTGACCGCGAAGGGTTCCGACAAAATTCTTGGCGCAACCATCGTTGCACCGCATGCTGGCGACTTATTGCACGAATTCGTCCTGGCAATGAATGCGAACGTCGGCCTTGGCAAAATTGCGACGATGATTCACGCTTATCCAACGTTTGCCGAGCTCGCGCGCAAAGCCGGCGATAAATACAACAAAACCCGCCTGACTCCGCGCGCGAAAAAGATCTTCACCTGGCTCTACCAGCGAGCACGCAAATGAACTCTTCTCTGGGTAGCGCACGCGTCTCGCGTGTTGGTTTTGGCGTCTCGCCAAAACAATCTTTTGAAAAGTTCGCGATCGCGTGGACGCGATCGCCAGCACGCGAGACGCGTGCGCTACCCGGAGCGACCAATCCCGCACATGCCTAACGATAGCGCCGCCACCCCGAAAAGCGCGATTGGAAAACTCCTCGCGCTCATCGCGATAGTCATCGCGCTATTTCTGGCGATGAAATTTCTGCAGGTTGGAGAGTGGCTGCGAAATTTCAACAACTGGGTTGGCCAGATGGGCGTGGCTGGCATTTTTATTTTCATCGGCGTTTATGTTGCAGCGACGGTGTTGCTCGCGCCCGGGTTAATTCTCACCATCGGCGCGGGATTTGCCTTTGGGTTGTGGAAAGGTTTTCTGGCCGTATCCGCCGGCGCAACGCTCGGCGCGGCCTTAGCCTTTCTCGTGGCAAGGTTCATCGCCCGCGACAAAATCGAAGCGATAGCGAAGAGGAATGAAAAGTTTCATCGGATCGACAACGCGATTGCCCGGCAGGGCGCGAAACTGATTTTCCTGCTCCGGCTAAGTCCGGTCATTCCCTTCAACTTCAGCAATTACTTTTATGGTCTAACCGGCGTGAAATTCTGGCCGTATGTGCTGGCAAGCTGGATCGGCATGATCCCGGGCACTTTTCTCTATGTTTATATCGGAACCGCAGGCAAAGCGGCCGTCGCAGCCGCTGCCGGTGGCGAAGCCGTGAAGCACAGCTGGCAATATTGGACTTTCCTGAGCGTTGGCCTCGTCGCCACCGTCATGGCCACAATTTGGGTAACGAAAATCGCGCGCGGCGCTCTTAGATCGCAAGCCGATGTGAAGTAACGAGGCAGCCCCGAAAGCTTGCGGAGTATTTCAATTCGTCACGCGCGGCGAAAGATCGACAATCGAAACGGTGAGCGATGAAACCAAAGGTCGTGGTTTTCGACGTCATCGAAACGCTCTTCGCGCTTGAACCGCTGGAGGAGAAACTCAAAGCTGTCGGCCTGTCCGATAGGTCGTTGCAAGTTTGGTTCCCGCGATTGCTACGCGATGCTTTTGCGCTCGAAGTCAGCGGCGAATACAAAACCTTCCGACAAGTTGCCAGCGCGACGCTCCAGGTATTGATGAGCGAGCAAAATGTCGATCCAGCAAGATCGACAATTGACGAGATCATCAACGGCTTCGCGAATCTGCCCGCTCATCCGGACGTGAAGCCAGCATTGGAAATCTTGCGCGGTGCCGGCGTGCCGATTGTGGCACTAACCAACGGCAGTGCCGAGACGACAAAGAAGATGTTCGCGAACGCTGGGTTGCAAACTTTTATCGAACGCTGCATTAGCATCGACGAGGTGAAACACTGGAAACCGGCGCGCGAAGTTTATCTGCGCGCCGCAAAGATGCTCGGTTTCGATCCTGTAGATATCGCGCTCGTGGCCGCGCACGATTGGGACATTCACGGCGCAAACAAAGTAGGCCTTATCACCGGATTTGTCACGCGAAAAGGACAACAGTTTTCTGCTGCGATGAAAAAACCCGACGTGATTGGTGCGTCACTCGAAGAAGTCGCAAAGAAACTCCTCGATTTGCAGCAGTCCTGCGGGTCGTCGGCCCCTGGATAAACGTCTTAAAGGAAGAATTATTGCAGGATCGGAGGCAGTCTGATCGATCTGAGTATGGTTCGCACCGGAGGCGGGGCTTCTTTGGGCAGATTTTCGTAATAAAACATCCATCAATCGACTTATCTTCGTAGGGGACGAACCTAGTGAACGACCAACATCAACAACGGACCGCTGTTCGCTTCTTAGAATTGCTTCTGCCTATCGAAGGCGACCTCGAGAATTATTCGCGCCGGATGGTTTTTGATTCACGAGATTTCAAGGACGCGCTGCAAAACGCGGTGCTGCGCGCCTTTCGCGCCTTTGATCGCTATCACGATGACGCTAGTTTTCGCGCGTGGATGTTCAAGATTTTGACGAACGAAATTTTCGCCATGAACCGAAAACGCGGCCGGGTCACGGAATACGAGATTGCTGTCGAGCCGGCAGAGATGGAAGAATTCGCGGGACCCGATTTCCAGACCGACGCCCCACTTTCGTGGGATTCACTGGCGGACGCGCTTGACGAAGAATTGCTGGCGGCGCTGCAAAGATTGAATCAATCGGAGCGAACGGTACTGCTCATGCGCGGAATCGCCGATTTGCGTTATCGCGAAATCAGCGAATGCCTCGGCATTCCACTCGGCAGCGTGATGGGATATCTCTCGCGCGCGCGTCAAAAAATGCGTGACGCTATCCTGCGCGCGCGACGAGGGTCACCGCCATGAAGTGCGCCGAAGTCAGAAAATTTGTCCGGCTTTATCTCGACTCGGAGCTCGATACAAAAAACAGCTTCGAAGTCGAGCAGCACCTCGAATCATGCCCGGAGTGCGCCGGTTTGTTCGAGGCGGAGAAAAAATTCGACGATCGCCTCGGCCGATTTCTGCGACGTGGCCAACCGACGTGCGGGCTCTGGGAAAAAGTTGAAGCGCAGATTGCGCGGTCCCGCCTTCGCGCGATCAAAGCGCTGTGGCCGCTCGTGCTGGCGGCGTCGCTCGTCATCGTCGCCAGCGTCACTTTTTTCGCGAAATCGTGGCCTCTCGATCTTGCGAGCGCCGTCGAAGAATGCCACAGCGCGTATGTCCATCAAATCACCGCGCCTGAGTTCAGCGGCGCGGTGCCGGAGAAAATCGCGCGACAATTTGGCGGCCGGCTCGACGCTGGGGCTTTTACTTATCGACCGTCCCAGCCGGCATTTACTTCGAGCGGCGCGCGCTTGTGTCACGTTGAAGGCGTGCCGGTCGCGCTAATACTTGGTCACTGCGCCGAGACGCCCGTGTCGATGATCGTGTTCAAAAAGAGTGAGCTCGGTCATTTCCCGGAAACGAAACGGAAGTTGGAATCCGGCGATCCGATCGCTTGCAGCCGCTCCGGCCGTTATCAATTCGCCGCGCGCTTTGTCGATGATCACGTTGTCTGCGTGGTCGGCGATGAGCCGCGACCGGCGCTCGAGGATTTATTAAAAACAGTGCGCCGCGCCGATGGTTAACGCTGCGCTCAAAAATCCGTACGCCGTTATCGTTCTCGCGCTGGCGATTCTGGTCATCGGGCTGACGGCGATCGCGAAATTGCCCACCGACATTTTGCCGACGTTCAAAACTCCGGCCGTGCAGGTGGTCACGTTCTATCCGGGCATGCCGGCCGAGGTGATGGAAAAAGACATCACCACGCGCCTGGAGCGCTGGACCGGGCAATCGAACGGCATCGCGCGCCAGGAAGCGAAGTCGATGGTTGGTGTGAGCGTGGTGAAAGATTTCTTCCGCGAGGACATCGACCCAAACACGGCGATGTCGCAAGTCACGTCGCTGGCGATGAGCGATCTGTTTTATCTGCCGCCGGGCACGATTCCGCCGATGGTGATGCCGTTCGATCCGACCGCGACGATCCCACTTTGTTTGATCAGCGTGTCGAGTCCGCAGTTCGATGAAACGAAACTTTACGACGTTGCTTACTTCGATTTGCGGAACCGTTTGCAATCAATCACCGGCGTGATCGCACCCGCGGTTTACGGCGGGCGGCTCCGGCGCATTCTCGCGTATGTCGATCCACTAAAGGCGCAGGCAAGAAATCTTTCGCCGCTCGATGTGATCAATGCCGTGCGTGATTTCAATGTGATGATCCCGACGGGCGATGCCAAGTTCGGGGCGCTCGATTACCAGATCAACACCAACGGCATGGTGCCGGCGGTCGCGCAGCTCAACGATTTGCCGCTGCGTGTCGGCAACGGTCCGCCGACTTACATCCGCGACGTCGCGAAGGTCGAAGATTCGCATCAAATCCAAACGAACATCGTGCGCGTGCAAGGCAAACGGCAGGTTTACGTCCCGATCTACCGGCAGCCGGGCGCAAACACGATCGCCGTCGTCGAAGGAATCAAGGCGCAGCTCAAACCGATCCTCGAGCGGATCAAAGGCATCAATCTCGACGTGGTAATGGACCAATCTGTTTACGTGCGCCAGGCGATCCGCAATCTTGTCCAGGAAGCCGGGCTCGGTTTTCTGCTTGCGGCCGCGATGGTATTCATCTTTCTCGGCAGCGCGCGCCCGACTGGCATCGTGCTCGTCGCGTTGCCGCTGGCAGTGCTGGGCTCCCTCATTGGTTTGTATTTTACGTCGCAAACGCTCAACGCCATGACTCTCGGCGGCATCGCGGTCGTCATCGGTTTGCTCATCGATGAATCGATTGTCGTTTTGGAAAACACCGCGCGGCATTTGGAATTGGGCGCGTCGCCCCGCGAAGCCGCACTTATCGGCGCGAGCGAAGTGATGCGGCCGCTCACCATTGTTACGATCACGATCAGCGTCGTCTTTTTCCCGATTGTTTTCATCGGGGGGATCGGCAAATTTTTGTTCGCGCCGCTGGCCATGGCGGTAATCTTCGCGATTTGGACCAGCCGCCTGCTCGCCTCGACATTTGTTCCGGTCTCCGCGGCGAGATTTTTCACGCACACCGTGAAAACGAATTCACCCTCACCTCAATCCTCTCCCTCGCGACGGAGAGGAGGACGCGAAGCGCCAGGTGAGGGTCGGTCCGGATGGTTCGAGCGTTTGCGCGCCCGCTACACGAGTGCGCTCGAGCGCGTTCTACAAAATCGGCGGCCCGTGCTGGTCTTAACCGCCGTGTTATTTATTTTGTCGATGTCGATCTTCGCGTTGATCGGCACGGAACTTTTTCCGCAGACCGATGCCGGTCAGTTCACGGTCAAAGTGCGCGCGACAACGGGACTGCGTGTGGAAAGGACCGAAGAGCTGGTTGCGCGAATCGAAAACGCCATCGGCGCCGTAATTCCGGAGAAGGACCGCAAGATGGTCATCTCAAACATTGGCGTCTTGCTCGATTGGCCGGCTGCTTATACGCCGAACTCAGGCACACAGGACGCGTTCATTCTTGTGCAGCTCGCCCAGCATCACGCGCGCTCGAGTTTTTCGTACGTCGATGAGCTTCGGCAAAAACTGCCGCAGCAATTTCCTGGGATCGAGTTCAACTTCGACACGGGCGGGATGCTGAGCGCGGCGCTCAACGGCGGATTGCCGGCGCCGATCAACATTCAAGTTGAAGGCAACAAACTGGAAGTTGCGCACGAGATCGCCGAGAAGATCAAGCGCCACGCTGAGACGGTGCCGGGCGCAGTGGACGTGCGCATTCAGCAGCGACTCGACGCGCCGCAAATCAACATCGATGTCGATCGCGTGAAGGCCGCGCAGGTTGGACTGACCCAGGAGGAAGTCGTCAAAAACATCGTCACCGCGCTCAACAGCTCGGTTAATTTCGCGCCGTCGTTCTGGATCGATGAGAAAAACGGCAACCACTATTTCATCGGCGCGCAGTATCGCGAAAACGACATCCAATCCATCAACACTGTGCTCGATATTCCGGTCACCGGGAAAATGCAGCCGACACCGATCCCACTGCGCACGGTTGCGAAATTCTCGCGCGGCACTGCCTATTCCGAAATCAACCACCTCGACATCACGCGCGTCACCGACGTTTTCGTGAATGTGCGCGGTCGCGACATTGGCTCGGTCGCACGCGACATCGAGAGCTACATCAAGATTGAAAACGACCGCGCCCAAGTGCCGGAGGGTTATTCCATCCAGATGCGCGGCGAAGTGCAAACGATGCGCGAATCATTCAAGTCACTCGGCTTCGGTTTCGTTCTCGCGGTCGTGCTCGTTTATCTGGTCATGATCGTTCAGTTCCGTTCGTTTCTCGATCCATTCATCGTCATGTTCGCTGTGCCGCTCGGCTTGATCGGTGTGGCGTGGATGCTATTTCTCACCCACACCTTTCTGAGCATCCAATCGATGATGGGCATCATCATGATGGTCGGCATCGTAGTGAGTTTCAGTGTGCTGATGGTCGATTTCGCCAACCGAATCTTGGCCGAAGCTGCGGAAAAAAATGAGCGCAAGAGTCCGCGCGACGCGATCGCCGAGGCGGCCGCGATCCGGCTGCGTCCGATCCTCATGACCGGCATTGCTGCCGTGCTCGGTCTCACGCCAATGGCGCTGTTTGGCGGAGCTAACATCCCGCTCGCACGCGCTGTCGTTGGCGGAATTCTCGCTGCGCTCGCGCTGGTCCTGTTCGTGGTGCCGGTGCTCTACGTCTTGTTCAAGCGCGAGACGCGAACCCTTGAATCGATGTGAACAGCATACGATCTCTCAGAGCGCGTATTCGCGGTTTCGGGGTAGCGCGCGCGTCCCGCGCGCCGGGCGAGCGCGTCCTCGCGATCGCGAACTTTCCATGGGATCTCCGTTTCCGCCGCGGAATTCATCTAGGGAAAGATCGTTTCGGCGCGACGCCCAAACCAGCACGCGAGACGCATGCGCTACCCGAAATGCTCGCGCTTGTCATTTGTCTGTCGGCGCTGGCTGGCTGCGAATGGTTCCGAGGTCCACAAGCCCCGGGTACGCCGGTGCAGACGATTCATCCAAAACGCGGTGTGATTGTTCGCCGGATCACGCTTCCAGGAAACGTGATGGCTTATCAAGAGGCGACGCTTTACGCCAAGGTCTCGGGTTATTTGAAAACGATCAACGTGGACAAAGGTGACGCAGTGAAGGAGGGCGATCTGCTCGCTGAAATCGAAGCGCCAGAAATGCTCGCCGATCTCGTCAAAGAAAAGGCGGAAGCCGAGGCGGCGCAGCTCGATTACAAACGCGTGACCGAAGCGCAGAAAAAAGCTTCCGATTTGGTCATGCCGCAAACGGTGGACGCCGCGAAAGCGAAATCCGGCGTCGCGATTGCGGGTGTGCAACGCATCGAGACACTGCTCAGTTACGCAAAGATCACCGCGCCATTTTCCGGCGTGATCACGAAGCGCTGGGTCGATCCCGGCGCGCTCATTCCCGCTCCCACATCGAGCGCCGCGGCCAAAAGCGCAGCGGTCGTGACGTTGATGGATTTCAGCACCGTGCGCATCGACGTGGCGATCCCCGACACCGAGGCGCCGCTCGTGAAAAAGGATCTCCCGGTGAAAATGACCGTGAGCGAGCTGCCCGGTCGCACATTTCAGGGGACGATTACGCGCTTTTCCTACGCGCTGGATGAATCGACAAAGACAATGACGACCGAAATCGATATCCCAAATCTCGATATGATCTTGCGCCCGGGCATGTGGGCGAGCGTCGAGATCGAGCTGCAAAAAAAGGAAAACGCCCTGCTCATTCCCGCCGAGGCGCTCGTCACGGAAAAGAACAAAAACTCTGTGTTCGTCGCGCGCGATGACAAGGCGCAAAAAGTTTCAGTCACTACCGGGTTCGATGACGGGGTAAACGTGGAGATTCTTAAAGGCTGCGCACCCGGTGACGCCATTATCGTCGCCGGCAAACAGTCCGTCACGGACGGGCAAAAAGTTCAAGCGACTGAAGCGAAATGAATGGTGCGCATTCCTTTCTGGGGAGCGCACGCGCCTCGTCCCGCGCTTGCAGGAGCGATGGCGCGCTTGCCATCGCGAACTTTCTCTTCCTACGCAAACCGACCCCCGACGCTCCGGTGAGAAGTTCGTTTCGGCGGGGTGCCGAAACCAGCACGCGAGGGCGCGTGCGCTCCCCAGCACTCTGCATCGCCGCGGCATTTGCTGCGGTGCTGCTGCAAGTCATGCCGGTCCCGGCCGAATCAAATCGATCGGCGCGGTTCCTGACGATTGATCTGGCCACGGCGCTGCGCTTGGCCGGTGCGCGCAACATCGACATCCAACTCGCGCGCGAAAAACTGGCCGAGGCATATGCGGCAGAGGAAAGCGCAATCGAGCGCTTTTTCCCGTGGGTTGCGCCTGGGGTCACTTATCGCCGGCACGACAACCTTATCCAAAGCACCGAGGGAGTAATCGAAGAAGTCCATAAACAGAGTTACGCCCCTGGCGGAACCGTTCTCGCCCAGACCGAAATCGGCGACGCGATTTTCAAATCGCTCGAAGCTCACCAGCTTATGAAAGCCGCTCGAAATGGTCTCGGCGCGCAGCAACAGGGGATAATCCTCGCGGCCGCGCGCGGCTATTTCGATCTCGCCGCTGCATATGAAGCGGTGGGAGTTGCGCGTGAAGCATTGCAAGCATCGACCGATTACGCGGCCGAGATCGATCGCGCCGTAAACGCGGGCATTGCGTTCAAAGGCGACGCGCTGCGAGTCAAAGTGCAGCAGCAGCGTGATGAGATTGCACTGCGGCGAGCGGAAGAAAATGTGCGGCTCGCCTCCGCGAACCTGGTTCAGATTTTGCATCTCGATCCAATCGTCGAACTGATGCCGTCCCGCCGAGGCGGGATCGTGCCGCTCTCAATTGTTTCTGCAAAAGAGTCGCTCGGTGATCTTATTTCGCGGGCTTTGGCGGCGCGGCCCGAGACGCAACAAAGTGCGGCGCTCCTCAGTGCAGCGCAGCATGCGAAGGACGGTTCGATTTACGGTCCGCTCATTCCAAGCGTCGGCGGCCAGGCGTTTTTCGGCGGGCTCGGCGGCGGAATGAATAGCGAGACCGGACACTTCGGCGAATCCGAGGACTACGTGGCGTTGCTCACGTGGCGCATCGGCCCGGGCGGGCTTTTCGATTTCGGAAACATTCACGCACGGCAAGCGCGCCTGCGCGGCGCCGCATTCACGGCCGACAAGGTGATCGATCAAATGGCGAACGAAGTCATTACCAGCCAGACCCGCATCCAGTCGCTCGCCGATCAGATCGTGACGGCAAGACAATCGCTCTCCGATGCGACAGAAGCTTTGCGTCTCGGACAGGAACGAAAAGAATTCGGAGTCGGTGTCGTTCTGGAGACGATCCTGGCGCAGCAGGAATTGTCCCGTGTCCGGAACGATTATCTCAACATCGTTACCGACTACAACAAGACGCAATACGAGTTGCTCCGCGCGCTCGGCCAGCTTTCCGCGCCTATTCAGGCGCGACCAAAGATCGATAATTAAATTGCGAGCTTCTCAGGAATAAAGCGGCCTGTTAAAGCTTCGCACCAAAAATGAGCGAATCTCATCGCACGGAAACTATTGTCCGCCGGCGTTACGCCGCCAGCGCTCTCGCACCCGAATCGAAACTTTGTTGCCCGATCAATTATGACGAGCAGTATCTCAAAGTTATTCCGCAGGAAGTGATCGAACGCGATTACGGCTGCGGCGACCCGACGCGTTACCTGCGCGAGGGCGAAGTGGTTGTCGATCTTGGCAGCGGCACGGGAAAAATCTGTTTCATCGCCGCGCAGATCGTCGGACCAAACGGCAAAGTCATCGGCGTTGATATGACCGATGAAATGCTCGAGGTCGCGCGTCGCAACACACCGATTGTGGCCGAACGCGTCGGTTATGCGAACGTTGAATTCCGCAAAGGCCGCATTCAGGATCTCGCGCTCGATCTGGAATTGTTGGATCGACAGTTGAAAAGCAATCCAATAACTGATGCGGCTTCATTCCTTGCGGCAGACGAGTTGGCTGAAGAATTGCGCATCAAGCATCCGTTGATCGCGAGCGATTCCATTGACGTGGTTGTTTCCAATTGCGTGCTGAATCTGGTTGAGCCGAAATCGAAACGGCAACTGTTCGAGGAAGTTTTCCGTGTCCTCAAAAAAGGCGGCCGCGCTGTGATCTCGGACATTGTCAGCGACGAAGAAGTGCCTGAAGAAATGCAAATCGATCCGGAGCTTTGGAGTGGCTGCATCTCCGGCGCGCTGAGCGAAGAAGGTTTTCTGGCCGCGTTCGAGAACGCCGGCTTTTACGGAATCCAAATTCTCAAGCGCGATACCGATCCGTGGCGCACGGTCCAGGGAATCGAATTTCGTTCCGTGACAATCGAGGCGTTCAAAGGAAAGCAGGGCGAATGTTTTGAGCGCAATCAGGCGGTGATTTATCGCGGGCCGTTCAAGGAAGTACTCGATGATGACAATCACCGGATGGAACGTGGCAGGCGTTACCCTGTTTGTGACAAGACATACAACCTCTATAAGAAGGCCCCCTATCGCGATTTTTTTGAGTTCGTCGACCCGATTGTCGGTATTCCGTTGGCCGAGGCGAAATCGTTCGATTGTTCGCGCATCGGGCTGCGTCACCCAAGAGAAACCAAGGGCCACGATTACGACATAACGACTGAAGCAAATAACAAATGCTGCGATGGCGGCGGCGGAAGTTGTTGCTGACTCCAAAAGCTTTCACGAGATGATGACGCTGGTTCTTCTTTTTCTGGCCACGTGCTTTCTCGCTTACTCCAACGGCGCGAACGATAATTTCAAAGGTGTCGCGTCGCTCTTTGGCAGCCGAACTTGCGGTTATCGCGCCGCAATTTCGTGGACAACCATCACCACCTTTGCCGGGTCGATCACGTCGATCTTTCTCGCGCAAGCGTTGCTCAAGAAATTCAGCGCCAAGGGCATTGTGCCCGACCACTTTGCCGGCTCGGAATATTTTCTGCTCGCCGTCGCAATCGGCGCCGGTCTCACCGTCATCATCGCGACCCTCACCGGACGTCCGATTTCGACCACGCACGCGTTGACCGGCGCTATTATCGGTTGCGGCTTCGTCGCGGTTGGGTCACAGGTAAATCTGGCTGGGCTAGGAAAAGGATTTGTTCTGCCGTTGTTGCTCAGTCCGATTCTTGCCATCGCAGTCTCCGGAATCCTCTACATTTTGTTTCGCGCGCTGCGAATCGCCACGGGCGTAACGAAGGAATGGTGCGTCTGTGTCGGCGCTGAAGAAAGGATTGTGGCAATGCCGCAAATGTCGTCCGCCTTCGCGCTGCCCAACGTAACATCGACAATTACACTTTCGGTCGATGAACAAGAGAACTGCCGAGAGCGTTATGCGGGATCTTTTCTTGGAATCAGTTCCCAACGGATCATGGACGTTGCTCATTTTCTCAGCGCCGGAACCGTCAGCTTCGCCCGCGGACTGAACGATACGCCAAAGATTGTGGCGCTCCTCCTTTTGTGGAAGGCGCTCGATATCCGCTGGGGCTTTTTCGCGGTCGCAGCGACCATGGCGATTGGTGGGGTGCTGCATGCGAGAAAGGTTGCCGAGACCATGAGCAAAAAGATCACCACGATGAATCATGGCCAAGGTTTTTCCGCGAACCTGACCACCGCGATTCTCGTCGTGCTGGCAAGTCTGTCCGGACTGCCTGTGTCCACAACTCATGTTTCCGTTGGCTCACTTTTTGGAATTGGCCTAACGACCGGCAAAGCCAACGGCCGGACGATGAGCGCCATCGTTCTTTCCTGGCTAATCACGTTGCCTTGCGCCGCGATTATCGGCGGCGCCATCTACTCGATCGCCACTTCTCTAACTGTTTTGTACAAGTAAAAAGATGGATAAATATGCAGGGTTTTTGTTCCCAGACGCTGCGATTTTGGAATGCGGCGACATGTCGCCGCTTTGGAAAGCGCGGACGTGTCCGCGCACTCCAAAGCGCGAGCGATTGCGAGCGCCATCATTTGTTCCACTGGCCAGTTTGAGGTCGAAGACTTCACCAAACTTATGAATCGATTTTCTGATCGACTTGCTGCGGAAGGTTTACAGCTGCGCCGGGCGCGTCCGGAAATTCTCCAGGTGAATGTGGGCAAGCTTTGCAATCTCACCTGCATGCATTGCCACGTGAACGCCGGACCGAAGCGCAAGGAGATTATGACCCGCGAAACCGTCGACCGGATTATCGATTGGCTGGCCAAGGCCGATATTCCAACTGTCGATCTTACCGGTGGCGCGCCGGAAATGATTCCCGATTTCCGCTATTTCATTGAGCGAGTGAAGGCCCTGCAACCGCCGCGGCACGTGATCGATCGTTGCAATCTCACGATCTTGCTCGAGCCGGGCTACGAAGGACTCGCGGAATTTCTCGCGGCGAGGAAAGTTGAGATCATTGCCTCGATGCCGTGTTATTCTCCTAAAAATGTCAATGCGCAACGCGGCGAAGGCGTGTTCGAAGGGAGCATCAAAGCGCTTCAGCTGCTCAATTCATTGGGCTACGGAGTCAGCGTCGGTCTTCCGCTCCATCTAGTTTACAACCCTGTCGGTTCATTTCTTCCACCTCCCCAGGCGCAACTAGAAACCGATTACAAACGCGAGTTAGGTCAGCATTTCGGCATCGTCTTCAACAAACTTTACACTATTACCAATCTCCCCATTGCACGCTTCGCTTCATATCTGCGGCACAACGACAAGTTAGAAGAATACATGCAGCTCCTGATCGACAACTTCAATCCGGCAACGATTGATGGCTTGATGTGCCGCAACACGATCAGTGTCGGCTGGCGGGGCGAAGTTTACGATTGCGATTTTAATCAGCAGCTCGACATGCAGTGGTCCCGCAATGGCGGGAGCGAGCTGATGTTCTTGTGGGATGTCGATCCGGATAAGATCGACAATCGCGAAATCATGACGGGCGATCACTGCTTCGGCTGCACCGCGGGCGCCGGCTCGAGCTGCGGCGGCGCACTCGTGTGATCAGTCTCCTCGTTCCTTGCTGGAAAAGATGAGGAGAACGCTCTCGGCTTCGGAGAGAAATGGGCGAATCATCCGCTGGCGCGCCCGTTGGGACGCGTTTCGAAATTCGATCGATCCAGAGAAAGCGCGCATCCTGCGCGAACGTTGGAACTCGCTTCCGCGAGAACTCCGAACGCCAAATCAAATTTCCGGCCGCCACCTGACGCACTGCGGATTTATTCTTGGCGCGAGTTACTGCTCATTTCACTGCACGCATTGTTATCTGCCGAAAAATACGAATCGCGTTCCAATTCCATCGTTGGGCGAAATGAAAGAGCAAATCGATGCGAATCGCCGTTTCCAAGGTCCCGGTGGCGGATTGCAGGTCACGGGTGGCGATGTGGCGGATTCGTATTGGAAATCTGGGCGCACAGACGAGCTGGCGGAAATTATCCGTTACGCCTACCAAGTCGGTCTGGTGCCTATGTTGATGACGCACGGTCAGACGTTGCTCGAGCATCCGCAACTTCTCGAACGCCTCGTAGTCGATGGTGGACTACGCCAGATCTCGGTGCATATCGATCTTACCCAGGCGGGTCGCCGTGGCTACCCGATTAAAAGAGTGAAACGTGAGAGCGATTTGCATCCCGTGCGCGAAGCGTTCACCCGACTCGCACGCGAAGTTCGTGGTCGCACCGGCGCATCGCTCGAATACGCACTCAGTTTCACGGTTACAGAAAAGAACATCGACGATGTCCCGGAGGTGATTCGGTGGTACCTGGCCGATCCCGAACGCACCCGCGTCTGGCGGATGCTCACTTTTCAACCAGAAGCCGATACCGGCCGCACGATTTTCTCGGAACAGCGCGCGACACCGGAACGCGTGTGGGAAAAAATTTGCGAAGGCGCGGGACTAATGCTCGAGCGGTATGCGACAAACTTCGGTCACCCAGATTGCAACAGTTGGGCGTCGATTTTGATTTCGCGGCGCACTGGCAAATATGTTTCGCTGCTGCCCACCGACATGGGAACGAAACGTTTGTTAGGCAAAATCTTGCAGAAGATCGGCGGCTTGTCTTTTGTGACTGATCCTGCGTGCACGGCACCGTGGCGGATAGCGGGAGCCGTCGGCCGCCATCCCGGACTTGCTGGGCGTTTGCTGTTTCATCTCGGCGGGCTCATCGCTTGCGGCAGGGTTCCGTGGGATATAGTTGTCGATCTTGTGAAAGGGGAGGCGCATACATTCGGCATCGGCATGCATAACTTCATCGATGCCAAACAGGTGGCGCGCGCCGGTTCCGATCCGCTCATCAGAGCGCGGCTAGAAGCGTGCGTTTTCAAAGGCGCCGTGAAAGAAAACGGCGAGTGGTGCGCGGTGCCGATGTGCCGGATGAACCAGCAAAAGTGGGGCGCGATTTACGAGCAACGTCTGCGCGATCAGGCGCTCATACGCGAGCGACAGGTCGTCGAAACATCATCTGCGCAATTACAGGCTAGCGAAGAAAATCCGCGGGAGTGACCGGTGACCGCTCTTATGGATGCACCGCCGGAGCCGGTTCCACCTGCAACAGCGCGCCTGTGTAGTGGATCGAGCCTCTCCGAGGACGATGCTAGAAATAGTGCCCCGAAAGCTTTCGGGGCCAAAATTAACAACGCGTTGGGAGAGCTCGACCCACCTGTAAGCGATGATTATTCCAGCGGGAATTCGATTCGCTCTTCAGGTCCCCGTGGGATGAGATTGTTTCGCGCGATAATCCGCGCGCACGTGTTCCAGCGCAGCAACGCATCATCATGCCCCGGAGGACGGATCGTCTCCGCCTTTTCGAACCAGTTCATCGCCTCGTGAAAAAGATCGAACGCTTGAAATCGGCAGTCCGGAGTATTTTGCCGTAACTTCATTTTGGCGCGACGCTCCGCTACAATTCCCGAATAATACGCGCGGTCGTACTCCAATTTCATCCGCGTCAGCAATTCTTTGGTTTGAGTGTCGCTGACTCCGTAGCCCTTTTCAAAACGATCGGTCAGAGCAAGCAAAAGCGTGATGACCGCCCGTTGATTTTCAGGATCGACCGCCAAGATATCCAGACAAATGCTCTCGGCTTCACCCGGCTCGTTGAGCAACCGATACCGCTCAGCTTTTTCCAGCGCGGCGGGAATTGCCTCTTTGGATAATTGTTTTAGTTCGGGCATGGCTATGGGCGTGAATCGTTAAATCGTTAAAACGTTACATCGGAGAAGACAAACCCGATTCACGATTCTCGGATCACGAATCACTTCTTCTTTTCAACCAACGCCAAATCCAACCAAATGGATCGAAGAATTCATCCACCACACGCTCCTTCAACGGAATGATCCCGTTGTCGGTGATCTGGATGCTCTCCGGACAAACTTTTGTGCAGCATTTGGTGATGTTGCAGTAACCGATCCCCTGCACGCTTTGCAATTCCTCAATACGATCTTCGGTGTCGAGGGGATGCATCTCCAGCGCGGCGACGTGAATCAGAAAGCGCGGCCCGATGAATTTGTCGTGCATCTGGTGATCGCGCAGCACGTGACAAACGTCCTGGCAGAGAAAACATTCGATGCATTTTCGAAATTCTTGCACGCGGTCGATGTCTTGCTGTTGCATCCGCCACGTGCCGTCCGGTGCGTCCGGCGGTCGCGGCTTGAATTTTTTGATCTTTTTCTTCACCCGAAAATTCCACGACACATCCGTGATCAAATCTTTGATCAGTGGAAACGCCTTCATCGGCTCAATTGTCACGGGACGGTCGAGCGGCAATTCGCTCATGCGCGTCATGCACATGAGCTTCGGCATGCCGTTCACTTCCGCCGAACACGATCCACACTTGCCAGCTTTGCAATTCCATCGACAAGCGAGATCGGCCGCCTGCGTCCGCTGAATGTCGTGCACAGCGTCCAGTACGACCATTCCTTCGGAAACTTCGGTAGTGTAATCGCGAAACTCCCCGCCGCTCGCATCGCCGCGCCAGATTTTAAACTTAACATTCATCGTGATTCGTTAAATCGAGAATCGCGAATCGTCGACGCCGTCATCGTAAATCGATGACGTTTCTTGAGCCGACCATGCGTTACCTTCAGAATTCTTTTGCCGGCGCAAATAACGTATGTAACCATCGATCAGCTGGCGTACTCGCCAGCCTTTTTGTTTCAGCGAGGCAATCTCCTTTTCAGATAGATAGTGCTCGTCCTCGCAGGCGTTTAAATCGTCGATCAATTCTTCCAAAGAGCCGCGAGATTGCAGAGTAAATCTTATTTGGTCGAGGTAATGATAACGACCGTGCCCTTCAGCAATATTGTTTGTGAGCGACAGAGCAGCACGCCGGATTTGGTTGCCCAATCCGAACTTCTCCACGTCCGGTAGTTGCCTGACAACACCATACATTGCCTTTCGGAATTCGCGCGCGACTTGATAGACCTCAAGGTCTTCAAAAGTAGAACCTGCGCTTCGATCTTTCATACTTTTTGCCAACGGATCCGACTCACGAATCTCGATTTAACGATCCACGATTCTCGCTCACCTATTCTCCTCAATCAGTCGCTTCAAATAATCCGGCATTTCCGCCAGCGGTTCGAGGCGAATCTGCATCGAACCGTCTGGCGCTTTGGAAATCATCGTGTTTACTTTCGCGAAGCGCTCATCTTTGTCGGGATAATCTTCGCGGAATTGCGCGCCGCGACTTTCTTTTCGCTCTAATGCCGCGCGCGTGATTGCTTCCGAAACCGTGAGCAGATTTTTCAAATCGAGTGCGGTGTGCCAGCCGGGATTGTATTCCCGATTGCCCGTGACCGCGGCTTTTAAAGCACGTGATTTGAGATTCTCGATCTTTTCCAGCGCCTGCCGCATTTCCCTTTCATTGCGCACGATGCCAACTAAATCCTGCATCGTTTCCTGCAAATCGCGTTGAATTTCGTACGGATTCTCCTTATTTCGCGCGAATGGCTCGACCGCAGCGCGCGCCGCATTCTCGATCTTCTCATTGTCGATCTTGCCTAACGAATTTTCTTTCGCGAATTTCGCCGCGAATTCTCCGGCGCGTTTGCCGAAAACCAAGAGATCGGAAAGCGAATTCCCGCCGAGCCGGTTCGCGCCGTTGATGCCGGCCGCGCATTCGCCCGCAGCGAACAAACCAGGTACGCGCGACATTTGCGTGTCTGGATCGACATGAATCCCGCCCATGATGTAATGCGTTGTCGGCCCAACTTCCATCGCTTGCTCGGTAATGTCGATGTCGGCCAGTTGCTTGAACTGGTGATACATGCTCGGCAATTTCTTTTTGATGTGCTCGGCGGCGTTCGGCAGTCTTTGTTTGATCCATGCGATATCGAGATAAACGCCGCCGTGCGGACTGCCCCGCCCTTCTTTGATTTGGCGCACAATGCAACGCGAAACGTGATCCCGCGTCAGTAATTCCGGAGGACGGCGCGCGTTCTTATCGCCCTGACAATATCGCCAGCCTTCTTCTTCGTTGTCAGCGGTCTGCGCTTTGTAGTTGTCCGGAATTGAATCGAACATGAAGCGGCGGCCTTCTTTGTTCGTGAGAACTCCGCCTTCACCGCGCACGCCTTCGGTCACCAAAATTCCCATGACGCTCGGCGGCCAGACCATTCCCGTGGGATGAAATTGCACGAACTCCATGTCGGTCAATTCCGCACCCGCGTCGTACGCGAGCGCGTGACCGTCGCCGGTGTATTCCCAACTATTGCTCGTGATTTTATACGCGCGTCCGATTCCCCCGGTGGCGAGCACGATTGCCTTTGCACGAAAAATTTTAAAGCGGCCACGCGCGCGCTCGTAACCGAACGCGCCGACCGCGCGGTCGCCGTCTTTCAAGATTAGCAAGATCGTATGCTCCATGTGCATGTCGATTCCTTGATGCACGCCGTAATCTTGCAGCGTGCGAATCATCTCGAGACCAGTGCGGTCGCCCACATGCGCCAGCCGTGGATATTTGTGACCGCCAAAATTGCGCTGAAGAATCCGACCATCTTTTGTTCTGTCGAACACGGCACCCCAGGCTTCGAGCTCGCGCACGCGGTCCGGCGCTTCCTTCGCATGCAGCTCAGCCATCCTCCAATTATTCACGTACTGCCCGCCACGCATTGTGTCGGCGAAGTGCACTTTCCAATTGTCGCGCTCATCGACATTGGCCAGTGCGGCGGCGATACCGCCTTCGGCCATGACGGTATGGGCCTTGCCGAGCAGCGATTTGCAGACCAGCCCGACTTGAGCTCCGGTCGCCGATGCTTCAATCGCCGCGCGCAAACCCGCGCCGCCAGCGCCGATCACCAAGACATCGTGCTGAACAGTTTCATAATCGGCCATGAGAAAACGTTACAAAGGTTGAAAAGTTGAATGGTTACAAAGGATCAGGATAGGACCAGTGGCCGCGGGCATCGTTTTACTTTTCAACTTTTTAACCTTTTAACCGGTCACCTCTTGTGAGCGTTGAGTATCCAACCTTTAAATGCGAACCTTAATCCGCTCAACCGCTCTCAGCGCATCAGGGCCATCAGCCGGCTGCGACTGTTAACCTCGAGCTTCCGAAAGACGCTGTGGAGATGCTTCTTCACGGTTTCCAGGCTCAAGTTGCTTTCGTCGGCGATCTCCTGATTGCTACGACCATCGCAAACCAGCCGCGCCAGTTGTTGTTCCCGTTTGGTGAGCTGGACGAGATGCGGCAAGGTCGCAATTTCGCGCTTTGTACCGCTGCTGCGTAGGCTTTCGAACTCGATAAGAAAATGTGGCCGTGCCACACCAGCCGAGCTGATCTGCTTCAAACCAATGGTCGCGCGGAGATAACGCCGTTTGGGATGATGAACCAGTTCATCTTTGAAGCTCGATGGCGGGAAGTTAAACGGATTTACCTGCTCCCATCGCTCTTTGAGCATGCGACACCGATCGAGGATTTCAGGCGGGAGTGGTGCCTTCAATTTGATCAACTGCGCCTGCTCCGGTCCGCGCTGCCACACTGAACAGAAATCCGAAGCGGCCTGGTTCTGGTAGGCCGATGTAAGATTCCAGCGCAACAGAATCGTCGGCAACGGAACTCGACGCATGAACTGTTCGAGTGCCACTCGCATTGTGTGTTCACGCTCTAACGACCGTAAACAACCGAGTGCCGTTTGAAATTGCGTGTAAAGTTGCCGCACGCGTTTCATTTCCGATCGGGAGAGAGGGCCCTGCTTCGCGCTGCGCATGACGACGATCACGCCAAGAAGACGTCCGGCGTTCCAGAAAAACAATCCGATGGCATATCGACTATTCAGCGGCGCCATGTAATTCCGGTAGAAGAGCGACTTCTTTAACCGGTGCTCGTCGGGAAAAACGTCGCTGGTGAGAACAAGCCTGCTCCCCGGATGCGTGGCGAAATACGTCTTAAAAGGAGCGATCGGGAAAAAGCCGCCCGGTAGCTTTGCTGTCGACCTCACGATCCTCGGCAAAAGGGGAGTATGCTGAAGCGTGAGGCCGATGAAACAACTCGGCAGCGCTGCTGCGACTACCTGCTGCACAGCTTTCCAAAATGAATCGATATCGGTCGCACCGTGCAAATGCAATAATGGCTTTTCCAAGATTGGATCGACAATCGACCGCCGTTTTGTCGAAGCTTTGGAGCGTCGCTTCATTCGCCGTTTCGACTCTGAAGCTACAATCCTTTAATCGCAACTTGAAGTCGCGTTCGATTGGCGTACTCGACTTCCAGAGACGCCGAAAGCGGACGCCGCAAAATACAACTTAAGTTACCGCGCGCGCGGCCTCAATCGTTCAATATTGAGAGAGTCGCCAACGCTCACGTTGCGATGAAAGACAATGGAACAATCAACCTCCGCAATTGAAAGGAACCATAGATATGCAAACAACACTCACTCGCTGGGAGCCATTCAGAGAAATGGAAGACTTCCAAAACCGTCTCTCAACTCTATTTGGCCGAATGCCTCTTCGCCGCCCCAATGGACATGGGCGAGAAGAGATCACTCTGGCTGATTGGATGCCGCTGGCGGACATCACCGAAGATGAGAAAGAATACCTCATTAAGGCCGAGCTGCCCGAGCTGAAAAGAGAGGACGTAAAAGTCACCGTCGAAAATGGCGTCCTCACCATTTCCGGCGAACGCAAGTTCGAGAAGGAAGAGAAGAAAAGGAAGTTCCACCGCGTCGAACGCGGCTACGGGACCTTTGTGCGCAGCTTCACGTTGCCGGATGACGCCGATGCCAACAAAGTAAAGGCTGAATTCAAGAATGGCGTGCTCACGGTGCGTCTGCCTAAGAACGAACATGCCAAACCCAAGCAAATCGAGGTCAACGTCGCTTGATTAGAAATTGCGACACGGTTATCGAGCGCGTGCGTCCATAATTAGGACGCGCGCGCGTCGAGCCAGCGGCGATCAGGTAGTGAGGAGCCAGTATGGCGATCGCACCAGCCAGATCGTGGGAAATTCAATTGTTTGAGCCGCCATCCGACGCCATTTATACGATCGAAGAGGCAGCTCACTTGGTCGATGTGCCACCGCGGGCGATCCTCGTTTATTGCAAAAATCGCCTCGTTGCCCCGGTGGTTAACGCGAGAGACCGAAGTTATTCCTTCGATTCCGAAAGCATTCGCGCGCTCCGGCGGATTGAAGCTCTCCGCACGATCTGCGGCAATGATTTCGCCGGCATCAAGATGATTCTCGATCTTAAAAACGAGGTGAAACGCTTGAATTCCAAAGTACGCTCTCTTTTGCAGAATGACTCGACGCGGGACGGAAAACTGAAGCGGCGTCAACCGAAGAACTAACGTTTTGTAATCGGTTATGGAATCGGTTGAGCGTTAAACTGTTGAAGCGTTAAAGAGTGATCTCGCGAGAAATTCCATTCGCTTCGACGCATCTCGCTTCATCGCTTAAACGATCCTCCAATCGTGCCAGATGCCCGCTGAGCAAAGGCGCACGTAGAGATCGGTAAAGCCGACCCAGAATAAACTGAGCCACGCCCACAGCATGTGGCGGCGATTGAAACAGCTCACACAGGCATAGGCCTGATAGCACGATGTCGATCGTGCAAGTTGATCGCGGAAGCCGCCGATCAAGTGACGCAACGAGTGGCAGCCGAACGTGTAACCGGCGAGCAGGACAACGTTGATTGCGAGCACGATCGTTCCGATTCCAATACCGAATCCATCCGAAAACCAAAGCGCTTTCCAAACATCAATGCTCAAAACGACTAGGAAGAAGAGCGCGAGATAAAAAAAATAGCGGTGCACATTCTGCATGACGAGCGGGAAGGAGCGTTCGCCGAGATAGGTTTTACGCGGTTCACCGACTGTGCAGGCGGGCGGATCAGCCCAAAACGCTTTGTAGTACGCTCCGCGGTAGTAATAACAAGTGAGCCGAAATCCGCCCGGCGCCCACAGAATGAGCAACGCCGGAGAAAACAAAAGCCAGCTTGGCCACCAGGCCGGTTTGGGTCCGAACCAACTGTGCGGCGAATCGCCAAAAATCTCCGGCGAATAAAACGGCGAAATGTAATTGCCGAAGAAATAGTTTTTGCCCTGGAACGCCGCCCACGTTGAATACACGATGAAAATCGATAATCCCAAGAACACGAGGAGGGGTTGGGTCCACCAGACATCGGCGCGCATTGTTTGCCCAAACGAGTTTTTTCTCGGAAATGTCGCGATCGTCGATCCATTCATTCGCGCTTAGCTCCTTCGATCGGAAGCTTCGCTTTGTTCCACGCTTCCCAGCTGCCGGGAACATTCCAGATTTTGTCAAAGCCTGCTGGTTTCAGAATGCTAGCGGCGATGCTAGCGCGATAACCGCTCCCGCAATAAACGGCGGTCGGTTTCTTTGAATCAAGTTCGCCGATCCGTTTTTGCAGTTCCGGAAGGAAAATGTGCCGTGCGCCCGGAATATGCCCCTTTTTCCATTCGCCGGGCGAGCGAACATCGACAACCTGAAGTTCCGATTTGCGGTCGTTCAGTTCGTGCACGCCCATCTGCCCAATTCTTTCAAGGGAATAACCCGCTGCGTCCCACGCTTTCATTCCACCCACCAGATAACCCGCGAATCTCGTGTAACCCGTGCGCACAAACAATTGTACGATTTTCTTCAAATCGTCGTCACTTTCCAGTACGAGAAGAATCGGCTCCTTTGAATCGAGCATCCAACCAGCCCAGATCGACAGCAGCGGTGATCCACCAATATTCAGCGCGTCAGCAATATGGCCGCCGCCAAACGCCAGCATCGTCCGTACATCGACAAGTACGCCGGCTCTTTTCTCGATCGCGTCTTTGAACAACTTTAGCAGCAGCCCCGGTACCCGTGGCAAATTTCCGAGCACTTCCGGTCCTTCCGCGTTGATTTTTTTCATGCGCGGATAATACGTCGGCACTGGCGGCGCGGTGGCGAGCGCGTAATCGGTGAACTTCTTTACGTCGTCGATCTGAAGGAATTTATTGAATCTCTTTTCATAACCGATCGTGCTGCTCAAGCGCGCGCCGATATCGGCCCCGCAAGGTGACCCCGCGCCATGATTCGGATAAATCATCACATGTTCCGGCAGTTTAAGGTAGAAATCGCGCAGCGTATGAAATTGTTGTTCGGCCAGTTGCTCCGTGTGCTTCTCGCCTAACAAGTCAGGCCGGCCAGCGGATGAAACGAAAAGCGAATCGCCTGTGAGAACTCCCCACGGCTCGTTAGGATGATCCGCTTCGGCGAGCAAATACGAAACATGCTCCGGTGTATGACCGGGCGTGTGTCGCACGGTCAAGAGCACTTCGCCGAATTCGAAACCATCGCCATCTTTTACTTTCTCGTGGTCGAAGCCGTACTCCGCGCCACCTTCGTGGCTCGTGTAAATTTTTGCCGATTCAAGTCGCGCACACAGTTCACGGGAGCCGCTCACCAAATCGGCATGAATGTGCGTTTCGAAAATATGAGTGATCGTCACGCCCACTTCGCGGGCCATGTCAATGTAAACGTCGCAATCGGGCCGCGGATCGAAAACCGCAGCGACACCTTCCTCATCGTCGCCGACCAGATATGAAAGCTCCGCGATGCCCGGAGTCTGAATCGTTTTGAAGACGAGCGACATCGCTGGGATTTAACGCGAAGAGTAAGGGAAGTTCAATAAGATCGAGGATCGCACTCTACATTCTGGGTAGCGCACGCGTCCCGCGTGCTGGTTTCGGTGTCGCGCCGAAACGAACTTTTCTTTCAATGTTTCGCTTCACTTAGCATGATAGGAACTAGTACATGAGAAGATGAACCACTCGGCATTGTCATTCCGAGTCCCAGACAACAATCTTTCGACCCATACCCACCAAAGCAAATAACCAGCTCGTCGTTCCCAGCGAGGATTAAGGGCGCTGAACCGAAGTTCGCGATCGCAAGGACGCGCTCGCCAGCACGCGAGACGCGTGCGCTACCCAGAATCGAATCAGCGCACTTCCACCTCAATCGGTAACAAATGGTTGATCATGTACGTGCCGCGATCCGGATCGCGCTCGGCCAGTTGAGTTCGGCCCCGTGAATCGGTCGCGCGCGCGGTGAGCGTTTGCTTTCCCGGTTTCGCTGGCGTTTTCCAATTAAATTCCCACAATTGCCAGGCGTTCACTTTTGCTTCGCCTAACAACTTCGCGTCGTTCCATGCCGATCCTCCATCGGTGCTAAGTTCGACTTTCATAATCTCGCCATTCGTCGCCCAGGCAGCGCCGTGAACGCGCACATTTGAATTTGCTGGAACGATTTCGCCTTTCATAGGCCGCGCGATTTCGGCTTTAGTTTGCATTTCCGAAAGGGGGACCCGCTCAGCCATATCCCCTCGCCTTTTCCAAAACGCATAATCGAGTGTCTGAAAATATCCGGTGAACGGTTTATCGATGACGATCAGGCGTTGGAGCCATTTGATTGACGCCATTGCATACCAACCGGGCACAATCGCGCGGACTGGAAATCCGTGCTCTGGCGGAAGATCGACATCGTTCATTTTGTAAGCGAGCAAGACACTACTCGCTTTTTCCAATGGAATACTCCGCGCAAATCTCAATTCGCCTGCGGGACTTTTCGGATCGTCAAGCTTCCCTCCGTCAGCCCCTTCGAGAATCACTTCGCGGGCAGTTGGCCTAACGACTGCGCGATCGAGCAGGATCGGCAACGGAACTCCGGTCCACTCGGCAGTGCCGACGGCGCCGAGTCCCCACTGCACACCTTTCACCTTCGGCTCGAGAAAATTCCGATTGTTGCCTGCACATTCGAGTGTCACAGGAATTTTTCGCGGTTCCAGCTTTAGCAGTTCGTCATAACTAAGATCGAATGGTTTTTCGACTTCGCCTTCAACCCGCAATCGCCATGCCCTTTTGTCGATCTTCGGAATCGGAAAGTGGGTGCGGACATAAAACAATTTTGTCGGCGTGATAAAGCCGTCCAGCTTGTCAAACGGCATCTCCAAATTGAGCGGGTCTTCCTCACGCACGATTTTGCCGGCGCGGAATTTGGTTGCACCTGGTTGCATCGTCACGCCAAACTCTATTCAAAAGTGACGACGAGCAAACTCCCGGCCGGAACCAGTTTTCAGATATCTTTTGAACGCGTGCGCCTTCGCTTGGGACGCGAATGCGACAGCAGTTTCAATCTTCCAAGGTCTCCATTTTGCCGTGTGTGGGCAATGGCCTCGGTTGCGTTCTTGCAAGCGCCCGGATAGGTCGCGCGTAATGCCTGTGTAATGCCTCGCGGCATCAGCTTCACTGACGAGGATGTGAACGTAAAAGAATTGTCGCATTTACTGGCCTGCCAAGCCGTAGTATTGGAGCGCTTATCAGCAAGCCAAATTAAGGCCCGCCTGCGCTTTGCTTCCGGCGTGGCAGACCTTCGCTCTTCGCTGAGCTCCAAGCGAAGGTCTGGAGCCGAGGGGATTCGAACCCCTGACCCCCACAATGCCATTGTGGTGCTCTACCAACTGAGCTACGACCCCGTCTGAAGAACACCGAAGTTCTTCGCGTGCTCGCGACTAATGTCGGAGTTTCAGATTGTAGGTTTTTGATTTTGGATTGCAACTACGGACGCGATTCGCGTCCCACAAGAATACGATTTGCCTGCGTTGAATCGTTTTGCGATCATCGCTCCCAACCCGGGTTAAATTGTGCCGCGTTTGTCTCGATCCATTTGGCATGGGCTGCTCATAATCGCGGCAATTGCCAGCGCTGCCGTCCTGACGCTCATTTCGCTGCGCGATTTATACCGCGAAATGCAGCCGCCAGAGAATCGACCGCTTCAGTCGAAGGTCGAGAACTACGTAACCTCGAATGCGTGCCGGGCGTGTCATCCGGGAAATTACACCAGTTGGCACATCTCTTTTCATCGAACGATGACGCAGGTAGCTACAACCGCTAATCTGCTTGGTGCGAATCAGCAGCATGAGTTTTTACTTGATAATCAAGAATATAAGCTGGAGCAGGAGGGCGATAAATTCTTTGTGCAAACGCGACCCCTTGGCGGTGACTACGGCCCGGCCAAACAAGTCGTTCTGCTGACTGGTTCACACACTTTGCAGATTGTGTGGCTCGAAACCGGCCAAGGCCGCACGCTCGAACAATTTCCGTTTGCTTACATCATCGCCCAAAGAATGTGGGCACCGGTAAGGCAGACTTTTCTCATGCCGCCCGATCTGAAGGAATATTATTCGATCGGCGCTTGGAACGGCGCGTGTATGGACTGCCATGTCACAGAAGGTCAATCGCGTTTCGTTACGGGAAACACCTGGGATTCGCGCGTAGCGGAATTCGGGATCGCCTGTGAAGCGTGCCACAGCGAGGGACGCGAACACGTTTCACTCAACCGAAATCCCTTTCGGCGATTTAAGATTCATCTGACAACCAAATCCGATGCGACGATGACGAATCCGGGTCGCCTCGCGGCCCCGATCTCGGGTTTAGATTGCGGACAATGTCACAGCATCTGGGCTTTTAATGACATGACCGACAAGATTAATTTTAACCGGCAGGGCGCGACCTTCCGTCCAGGGAATGATGATCTCGGCCAGCGCTTCGTGGTTCAACCAAGTGCGCCAGATCACCGCGAACAGAAAGATTTCATCAGGAAAACAGAACCGGATTTTTTTACCAACCGCTTTTGGGGCGACGGGATGATCCGCGTCACGGGTCGAGAGTTCAACGGGCTGCAAGCCTCGCCTTGTTTTCGTGGCGGAAATTTTTCCTGCATCTCCTGTCACGAGATGCACCCCACCAACATGCGTGAGGTGAGCCTGACAAAATGGGCGCGTACCGGCCAATTGCGACCGAAAATGGATTCAGACGAGGCGTGTTTGCAATGCCACAAAACGATTGGCCCGAACATCAGCGCGCACACGCACCATCCGGCTGATTCATCCGGTAGCCGCTGTTACAATTGTCACATGCCGAACACGACCTTTGGTTTGTTGCACGCGATGCGTTCCCACCAAGTCTCGTGGCCAGCCGCGCAGGAGAGCGTTGATTATGGTCGGCCAAACGCCTGCAATCTTTGTCACCTCAATCAAACCCTCGCTTGGACGGCAGAGAAATTGCACGACTGGTACAATCAGCCGATGCCGCAACTTTCGGGTGACGACAAAACGATTGCCGCCGCCGTACAATGGATTGTGAAGGGAGACGCCGGTCAGCGCGCTCTCATTGCATGGGGAATGGGGTGGAAACCAGCACAAGAGGTTGCTGGGCGCGCATGGCTTTATCCTTACCTCATTTATACCATGACCGACTCATACGCCGCAGTTCGATTCGACGCTTGGAAATCGCTGCAGACGCTACCCGGTTTTTCGGATTTTTCCTTTACCTACACGGCAGATGATCGCTTGCTGCGTCAATCTGCTGGCCGCGCTCTCGAAAAATGGTTGCGCGACGTGCGTCCTCCGAATGCGACTTTTGAGCCGCAGACCGCGCTTGATTCCGATGGGCGTTTTCAACACGATGTTTTTCAACGACTGCGAAGCGAACGCGATAACAAACGAATCCTGCTCGCCGAATGACCCTGCGCGTCCGCCGTTTTCATGAATAATTTGGATCGTAATTTGCAGTTTGGTTGGTGGTCGCTGCTTGTTTTTCTGTCGTTAGGCGGCATTTTGGAAATCCTGCACGGTTTCAAGATCGGTTGGTATGTCGATGTTGGTAACGACATGCGCCGGCTCATGTTTACCCTCGCGCACGCGCACGGCACCGCACTCGCGCTGGTCAATATCGCCGCCGGTCTCACCGCGCGAAATGTCAAGGCGTTCACGGCGCGAGCGTCCGTCTGTCTGAGTTTAATTTGGGCAGGAATTCTTTTCCCGGCTGGCTTTTTCCTTGGCGGAGTCGTCACTTACGGTGGCGATCCTGGGTTGGGAATCTGGCTCGTTCCGATTGCGGCGCTGCTTCTCTTCTATAGCGTCCTGCGGATCGCCCTCGATTTATCGAGATCAAGCTAGCGCGTCTCCACACGCTGGAGGCTGAGGCTACGCCTCGCAACTGGTGATAGAAATCCCTGACTCCGCGGCCTGCCGAACTACACATTCTTTCTCGAGCAGCAAGGTTCGACGTGCCTCGATGGCAATAACACGGATGTTCGCTGCTGCTGCAACCGCCATCGTTTCAACCCCGATGACTGGAACATCAAAACGCATGTCCTGATTTGGTTTCGCGACTTTTACCATGATCGCGCCCTTGCGTGCGAGTGCGCCTCCGCGCCTAATCGTGTCGTTTGTCCCCTCGAATGCTTCCACCGCGAGCACGGTTCCGTTTTTCACGAGAACGGTTTGACCGATGTCGAGTCGCGCAATTTCCTTGGCGATCTTCCGACCAAAACGAACATCTTCCTCTTCGCGCCGCGATAATTTCGGACCGGCAATCAATCCAGCCGGTGCAAGTTGATCTTCGAGGAAACTCGTGGCCGGTAAAAGATCGACCTCGACCTTCGCAAGCTCGTTCGCGATTGCGCAAAAAATCGATTCGGCGTTGCGCTCTTTCAACTTCGCAAGTAGGAGCAATCCCTTCCAGTCCGGCCGCAGATCGAAAAGATTTCTTGGCGCGATTTGGCCGGCCATGACCGCATGCCGGACGTGTTGTTCGCGAAAAAACTTCAATAGTCGGTTCAATTGCCCGACGCGAAGCCATTCGACAAGATCGACATGTTGCGTGAGCGCCGGGTCCGTTTCATTTGTGAACGCCGCCACGATAATTGTTTTCACGCCGGCTGCCCGCGCGGCCTGAGCGACCGCTCTTGGATAAGCGCCGTTGCCTGCGATGATTCCAAGAGTTTCCGGCGTCTTCATCAAGGCAATGTAACAGAACAAGTTCTATCTCCGCGAGGTAACTGTTTCGCGCCGGATCCGCCTCCGCACTTTGCAATGCGAAGAGGCAACCTCAATCCTCTCCTTCTTGTGAAAAGAGAGAGACGAACGAACTAACACTGAACGGTGCTCGGCGAGACCAAGAAAGCAGCAAGTGAGATGCGTATGCTACCCATGATGGCGACGGCGTTTCACGTGCAGCTGCACGAGCGCCTTTTGTAGCGACGCCTGAATGGCCGCGACTTCCTCTGCGCCGTGATCTTCTTTCATAGCTGCCTTCGCGCGTTCCACCGCCGCTTCAGCCGCTCCAATATCGATCTTCTCCGCCTCCAGCGCCATATCGGTCAACACCGAAACTCCATCGGCTTTGACTTCAACAAAACCTTCACCGACGGCTAGAGAAGTTTCGCGACCATCTTTTCGCACACGCAACTCGCCCGTCTTCAATGCAGTGAGCAGTGGAACGTGCTTTGGAAAAACTCCGAACTCGCCCTCGGAGCCGGGCAACGTCACCATGTCGACGTCTTCGGAGTAGACCTTTGTCTCGGGTGTAACGATTTCGAGTTTTAACGTGGCCATGGTGATTCGTTAAACCGTTAAATCGTTAAATCGGAAGATCGTGTAGCTCAGAGCTGTTGTAACAATGTAACGATTCACGTTTTAACAGCAAGGCGTTAGCCTTCTTTGATCGTGTCGATGTTGCCCTTCATGTAAAAGTTTTGTTCAGGCACGTCATCATGTTTGCCGTCCAGAATTTCTTTGAAACCGCGGACTGTTTCCGCAACCGGAACATATTGGCCCTTAAAGCCGGTGAAAACTTCTGCCACGTGAAAAGGCTGGCTAAGGAACCGCTGAATCTTGCGTGCGCGCTGAACAGTAATCTTGTCTTCCGGGCTTAGTTCATCCATCCCGAGAATCGAAATGATGTCCTGCAAATCCTTGTAACGCTGCAAAACGCGCTGCACGCCGCGCGCAACGTTATAATGCTCCTCGCCGACAATTTCCGGCGCCAGCGCTTTCGATGTTGATGCCAGCGGATCGACCGCTGGATAAATTCCAAGTTCGGCGATGGCACGCTCAAGCACGATGGTCGAGTCCAAAAACGCGAAAGTGTTTGCCGGAGCGGGATCAGTGAGATCGTCCGCTGGAACATAGACGGCCTGGAACGAAGTGATCGATCCCTTATGTGTGGATGTAATTCGCTCCTGCAGATCACCCATCTCAGCAGCAAGGGTCGGCTGATAGCCGACCGCGCTTGGCGTTCGGCCCAGCAACGCCGACACTTCCGAGCCTGCTTGCGAGAATCGAAAGATGTTGTCGATAAAAAGCAGCACGTCCTGGTTGCGCTCGTCGCGAAAGTATTCGGTCATGGCAAGCGCAGAAAGCGCGACGCGCAAACGCGCGCCCGGCGGTTCGTTCATCTGACCGAAAACCATCCCTACTTTCGACTTCGACAGGTCCTTTTGATCGATCACGCCGGCCTCACTCATTTCCTTGTAAAGATCGTTGCCTTCGCGGCTCCGTTCCCCTACTCCGGCAAAGATGGAAACGCCGCCATGTTTCATGGCGATGTTGTTGATCAACTCCTGGATGACAACAGTCTTGCCAACACCCGCGCCGCCAAATGCGCCGACTTTGCCGCCTTTTGTAAATGGGCAAACAAGATCGATGACCTTGATCCCAGTTTCCAGGATCTTTGCCGTTGTGTCTTGTTCTGTGAGCGACGGCGCCGGCCGATGGATTGGATAACGCTTGGTGTAGTTCACCGGGCCTCGGTTATCAATCACGTCGCCAGTGACGTTAAAAAGCCGGCCAAGCACGCCCTCGCCTACTGGCACGGTGATTGGACCGCCAGTGTCAGTCACGCTCATGCCGCGCTTAAGTCCTTCTGTCGAAGACATCGCGACCGAGCGCACCCAATTTTCGCCAAGATGCTGCTGCACTTCGAGCGTCAACTTCGTTGGGTTGCCGTTCACTTCGTACTCAATTTCGAGGGCGTTGTAGATTTTCGGCAGCCTCTTTTCGTCCGGAAATTCCACGTCCACTACGGGACCGATTACTTGAACTATGTTTCCTTTATTCATAAAGCTTTACTAGCCACCGAGTGCCATTTGCGCCGTGGCGATCTCGAGCAGCTCGGTTGTAATGCTGGCCTGGCGCATCTTGTTGTATTCCAACGTAAGGTGCTTAATAAATTGATTCGCGTTATCGGTGGCGTTCTTCATCGCCACCATTCGCGCGCTGTGCTCGGACGCGCGCGCGTCGAGAATCATCTGAAAAACCTGGTAGGAGACATAATACGGAAGCATCACGTCGAGAACTCCCGCTGCATTCGGTTCAAAAATATAACCGAGCATTGGATCGACGCCTTCCTCAGCGCCCTCGGCTGATTCCTCGTGCTTCTTCGGCAAATCAAAACTGCTGATCGGCAGCAGCGTCTGTACGACCGTACGTTGGCTGATTGTGTTGATAAAATGCGTGTAGAGCACCGAGACTTTGTCCACCTCGCGCCTCAGAAATTTTTCCATGCAAAACTTCGAGACCGGCTTCGCTTCAACGAAGCTCGGTGAGTCTTTCAACTCAAAATCAGCCAATAATTCGCGCTTTGTTCGCGCGATGAATTGTCGTGCCTTTTTTCCTGTCACCACGAATGCTGTCTTAGCCGAATCGAAGTTAGTGGCCTCACGAAACAGGTTCGTGTTCAGCGCTCCGCAGAGTCCCTTGTCTGTGCTGATAATTAAGACCAATTCTTTTTCGAGCGGGCGGACAGCGAGAAGTGGATGAAATCTCGGGTCTGTCCGTTTTTGCAACGAAACGAGAACCTTATTCATCAAAGCGGCGTAAGGTCGTCCCGCCAGCGCATGCTGCTGCGCTTTGCGCATCTTGGAGGCAGCCACCATTTGCATTGCTTTGGTGATCTGCGCGGTGTTGCGGATCGATCTTATCCGGCGCCGTATGTCCTGGGTATTCGCCATCTAGGAAATTCTCGAAATTCGATCGTTGATTTTCGACCTGCGTCGTACGCGATAGCGCGCGGCCTTTTCTCGGACATGAAAACCCATTTCTCGCCTTTTGGTCGGTTCGGAGGGTTCAAGTAACTGTTTTAGTGCGGCAAAAAGATTGGCAATCCCCTCGTCATGAGAATCGAGACGCCACTCGAGTTCCTGGAGCTTCGCAGCAAGCTGCGCATTCGCCGCGACCATTTCCCGCAGTCTAACGAACGCCCGTACAACCCTTACACTTGCCTGAACAGCGATCTCGCTGTTCAGCACGCTCGCGAGCATAAGAGCTCCGTGCTCGGTAAATACCCATGGGAGTTTGCGTTTGCCGCCGTGAGAACTTGAGGTCCCAAATTGTGACCTCAAGCTTGAAGTCGCAATTCGCGACTTCAAGTTTCTAAACTCCTGAACCGTAAGCTGAAATGCAAAGTCAGGAGGGAAACGAAGGCGATTACGCTTGAGTTGTTCATTGAGCCGTTTCGTCGTGACCCCATAGATCATCGCCAGATCCGAATCCAGCATGACCCGCTGGCCGCGAATCAAATGGATCGCGCTCTCTAGATTAGCGATCCTGCGATGCGAGCTCATGCTTTGATCAAACTGGTCCAGACAAATCATCGCCAGATCGCCTTGAATTCATCGAGCGCCGCTTTCAATTGCGACTCGAGGTCTTTGTCGAGCTCCTTTTTCTCGCGGACCGCCCCTAGCAATGCTGCTTTCCGCGTTTGCAGCCAATCCTGAAGCTTAAGTTGGTATTCCTTGACGCGATCGACTGGAACAGCATCGAAGTACCCATTTTGCATCGCCCACATCACGGCCACCTGCTCGTCCACCGGAATCGGATTGTACTGTTTTTGTTTAAAAAGCTCGACAATGCGTTGACCGCGATCGAGTCGCGCCCTAGTTGTCGCATCCAGATCGGAGCCAAACTGCGCGAATGCAGCCAACTCGCGGTATTGCGCCAGATCGAGTTTCACCTTGCCGGCGACCTGCTTGATCGCCTTGATCTGGGCAGCCG